>Ga0193713_1000243_pt1 | contig 18270 bp, 19 predicted proteins | sample H3a2metaG_FD_143054 | JGI IMG/M metagenome (GOLD analysis project Ga0193713, IMG submission 143054) | Soil microbial communities from a riparian zone of the East river system, Colorado, United States - H3a2 | ecosystem: Environmental > Terrestrial > Soil > Riparian zone | place: USA: East River... | reverse complement strand
CGCGGTCTGCGGGCGGCAGGGCGCGGTAGGCGGCCAGGCACTCGGGCAGCCGCTCGAGCAGCGTGCGCTCGGCGGGCAGCGCCTGCGAGGCGGTGGTGGCGTCCACGAGCGCGCCGATCGGGCCCGGGTCCGGCGCGGCCAGCGCGGCACGGAGGGCCTCCAGGTGGGCGATGCGCGAGGCCTGGGCGATCAGCCGGGTGTCCGCGATGGTGTCGGAGGCGCGCGCGAACAGGTAGGCGAGGCCGATGGTGGGCCGGACCGACGCGGGCAGGACCGCGAGCGAGAGATAGAATGATCGACTGACCCGCCGGAGGAGAGCGGCGGTGAGATCGCTTCCGGGCACGGCGGCTAGTCGAGGTCGAGCGGATTGAGGGGACGGCCGGGCATGTCCTTGGCCTTCTTCATCCCCTCCTTGAACATCTTGTCCAGGACCTGCGGCTTCTTCTCCTGGGCTTTGAGCTCTTCCTTGAAGCGCTCGGCCCGGCGCGCCTCGGCGCCCTTCAGCGAGGCGAGCGCGTCGTCCAGCCCGAGGCCGGACTTCGCCCGGGGCGCCGGCTCGTGCGCGATGACCGCCTCCAGCGCCGGATCGATGGTGAGGCGTCCGTCGCAGCAGGGGCAGGTGACCTTGAATTCCGCCATGGCCACGAGACTATCAGAAACACGCCGGGCAGAAAACACGCTCGGCAGACCACGCGGACCGGGCTCAGCGGCGGCGGAGGCGGGCCTCGAAGCCGGGCAGGATGGCCTTGAAGAAGGCGTTCTGGACCAGGCCGACGATGGTCTCGATGATGCCGGCGTTGGGATTGTCGAGCGGGCCGGAGATCTCGATGCGGGTCGCGACCTCGTCCCGCGGCCGGTTCTGCAGCACGCGCGAGACGCCGCCCACCACGCCTTCGTAGACCTTCCGGAGCACGTTCTTGTCGCGATCCTGCCGCGCGTCGTAGACGGTCATGTCCTGGAAGAGCGGCTTGACGTAGCCGGAGACCCGGCGGTCCCTGACCGAGAGCTCGGTGTACATGGAGAAGCGGCCGGCCGTGACGTCGAAGTTGCCGTGGGCCCGCAGCAGGTCGTTCATGGTCTTGAGATCGGTCTCCTCGATCTGGACGGCCAGGTCGAAGTCGGGGCCCGGCCGGGTCGGGCGCAGCTTGAAGTCGGCGCTGGCCGGTCCGCTGCCCATGAACTTGCCGGTCAGCTTGGCCTGCGAGGTTTCTCCGCTCGGCAGGCTGCTCAGGTTGGTGAGGCTCATGGTGGTGTCGCTGACGAAGACGCGATAGGTCGGCTTCACCGTCTTGTTCACGAAGCCGAACGTGCTCTTGACGACATCCAGTCGGTCGACCCGGAGCATGAAACCCGGGTCCTGGGCTCGGTCGGCGGCCTTCGTGGTCTCGCGCGCCACCTCCTTCCCGAGCCCCGCCATCTGCGGAGTGTGCACGTAGTCCACGTGCACGCCGTCCACGGTCGCATTCCAGAGCTTCACCGACTTGAACTGGGGCGCGATCTCGACCTCCCCGTAGGCGGAGAGCGTGCCCTTGTCCACCACCACGTTGTAGCGGTTGGTGATCGGCTTGAAGTAGTCGAGCTCGATGCTGTCGAGCTTGATGTCGGTCATGAACGCGGCGTGAGGCTCGGCGAGGAAGTCGGCCCAGCCGGTCGCGCTGACCGCGCCGCCCTCGAACACGCGCGCGGTGAGGCGCATCGGCGAGGGATACACCCCTTGCTCGGAGTGCACGTTGCGGATATTGGAGGCTTCGAGCTCCAGGTCCTGGACCCGCAGGGGCTTGAAGGGTCCGTTGTCCTTGTAGGTGACGTCGCCCCGCGAGACCCGCAGCTCATTGATCTTGAGGGGATAGATGGCCTGCAGCGCCTCCTGCCATCCCTTGTCCTTCACCGGGGTGGCGTCGCCGAGCTCCTCCTTCGCCTGGGGGAGATCGAGGACCACCACCGGGCGGTCGATGAGGATGTCGCCGACCACGCGGCCGGACAGCAGCGCCCGCCAGTGCACGCTCGCGTAGAGCCGCCCGATGTTCGCCACCGGCGGATCGGGATGCGCGTGCTGGACGATCACGGTGTCCCGCAGGTCGAGCGAGAAGTTGATCGGGCTGAAATGGAGCGCGCCGATCGTGGCGGTGTAGCCCTGCAGGCGCGCGTTCATCTTCGCCTCGGTGTACCGGCGCAGCGGCTCGTCGATGAAGAAGAGGGCGACCGCGGAGGCGAGGCCCACCAAGGCGACGAGGGCGACCGCCGCGAGGATCCATCGGCGCCGGGTCATCGTGATCATACGAGCCGGACGTAGCAAGGCGCATGCCCGGCGGTGCGCCGGGGCAGAGCACGACGGAGGGCCGCGACGCGGGACCGAGAGGGGAAGTTCCTACCGGACAGGACCGGGAACTTCCGACCGACCAGCACCGATCATCCGCGCAAAACTCAGCAGATCGAGCCGGTTAGCGCTGGCATAGGAGTTGTAGCGGTTGAGCCCATGGACAAAAACCAGGCGGCGGAGCATGTCTACCGGATCGGCATCTCGGGATCGTACGGCGGGCTCAACCTGGGCGACGAGGCGATCCTTCAGTCCATCATGGCGCAGCTCCGCGCCGCGGTGCCCTGCGAGATCACGGTGTTCTCCCGCGACGCCAAGGACACCGCGGCGCGGCACAAGGTAGAGAAGAGCATCCCGGTGCGCGATCTCTCGCGGGACGAGGTGCGGCCGGAGGTCGCGGAGCTCGACCTGCTGATCCTGGGCGGCGGCGGGATCCTGTATGACGAGGCGGCGGCGATCTACCTGAGAGAAGTCGAGCTCGCGCAGGAACACAGCGTGCCGGTGCTGGTCTACGCGGTGAGCGCGGGCCCGCTGCACGACGCGGCGGCGCGGACCCTGGTGCGCGACACGTTGAGCCGGGTGGACGCGGTGACCGTCCGCGAGCGGCGCGCCCAGCAGCTCCTCGAGGAAGTGGGGGTGCGCGACATCGAGGTGACCGCCGATCCTGCCTTCCTGCTCGAGCCCGAGCCGCTCCCCGAGGAGGCGCTGCAGCGGGAGGGTCTGAACAAGAATCGCCGGCTGATCGGATTCTCGGTGCGCGAGCCGGGCTCGGCCGCGCCCGACATCGACGAGACGCACTACCACGCGCTGCTCGCCAACGCCGCCGACTACATGGTGGACCGGCTCGACGCCGATCTGGTATTCGTTCCCATGGAGCCCCGGCAGAAGGACACCCAGCACTGCCACGCGGTCGTGTCCAAGATGGCCCACGCGCATCAGGCCACCGTGCTGAAGGGCGAGTACACGTCGGGCCAGCTCCTCTCGCTCATCAGCCACTTCGACTTCGCGGTGGGCATGCGCCTGCACTTCCTGATCTTCGCGGCGCTCAACCGGGTGCCCTTTGTGGCCCTGCCGTATTCGAGCAAGGTCGCGGGCTTCCTCGAGGACCTCGAGATCGCGATGCCGCCGCTCAAGCAGGTCAACGCAGGCCAGCTCATCGCCTACATCGACCGGTGGTGGGACCTGCGGCGCAACCTCCAGGCGCGGCTCGAGAAGAGCGTGCCGGAGATCCAGACCCGGGCCCGGCGCACCAACGAGATCGCGCTCCAGATCTTGACCGAGGGCAGGAAGGTCCGAGCCACCGAGGCGGTTGGCGGATCGGCCTAGCTATGCCGCCGCTGCTCCGGCCCCGTGAGCCGGCCACCGTTACGCTGGCGCCGCGCACCGCCACGGTGGCCGCGGAGTGCGACGTCCTGGTGGTGGGCGGTGGCCCCGCCGGCCTCGGGGCCGCCATCGGCGCGGCCGACGCGGGGGCGGACGTGATCCTGGTGGAGCGCCACGCCTTCCTGGGCGGCAATGCCACCGCGGCTCTCGTCATGCCGCTCATGTCCTTCCACACCCAGCGCGGTCCGGCGACGCCCGGAAGTGCCTCCGAGCTGATGCCCCACGATCACGGCCCGGGTGATCCGGTGGTCCAGGGGGTGCTGAAGCGGCTGCTGGACCGGCTGGAGGAGGCGGGTGGCTCGCTCCGGCCGTCGCCCCAGACCGGCTACGTGGTGCCGTTCGACCCGGAGATCTTCAAGCTCGTCGCCCTCGATCTCCTGGACGATGCGGGCGTCCGGGTGCTCCTGTACGCGTTCGCCAGCGGCGTCGTCGGCGCTCCCCGGCCCGACGGCGTGGTGCTCGAGACCAAGTCGGGGCCCATCGTCGTGATGGCCCGGGCCATCGTGGACGCCACCGGCGACGGGGACGTGGCCGCCCTGGCGGGGGCACCTTTCGAGATCGGCCGTGCTAGCGACTCTCTCGTGCAGCCCATGACGCTGATGTTCCGCATGGTGGAGTTCGAGCGGAACGCCTTCGCGGCCTATCGGCAGGCGCATCCCGACCAGTGGCGCGGCGTGCACGGGCTCTGGGATCTGGTGCGGGAGGCGAGCGCGGCGGGCGAGCTGGCCCTCGCGCGCGAGGACATACTCTTCTTCGGCACCCCGCACGAGCGAGAGCTGTCCGTCAACAGCACGCGGGTCACCGGCGGGCTCGGCACCAGCGTGTGGGATCTCACCGCGGCCGAATGGCAGTCGCGTCGGCAGATGAAGCAGATCGTCGCGTTCCTGCGCAAGTACGTGCCGGGCTTCGAGCGGTCGTACCTGGCCCAGAGCGGCGTGACGATCGGGGTGCGCGAGACGCGGCGCATCACCGGGGAGTACCAGCTCACCGCGGAGGACATCCTGGGGGCGCGCAAAGCGGAGGACGTGATCGCGCGCGGAACCTATCCCCTCGACATCCACAATCCGACGGGCAAGGGCACCGTGCTGATGCGGCTGCCCGACGGCGGGTCCTACGACATTCCCCTCCGCTGTCTGCTGCCGCAGCGCCTGGACCGGCTCGCGGTGGCGGGCCGTTGTATCTCGGGCACCCACGAGGCGCACTCGTCCTATCGCGTCATGCCGATCGCCATGGCCACCGGCCAGGCCGCGGGCGTGTGCGCCGCGCTGGCCGCGCGCGCGGGCAAGGCGGTGCGCGACGTGCCGCCGGGTGACGTGCAGACCGAGCTGCGCCGGCAGGGCGCCCTGATCTGAGCGCGGCGCGGCCGCGCCTTCCTACCGTGTAAGACATTCGCGGGGGGAACGGTTGGAACCCCGCCGATCTACCCGAAACGCGCGAGGAGCGCGCGGAAGTGTCGCGCGGCCGGCGGCATGCCCCTTGCGTCGTAGGTGGGCAGCATCTCGATCCCACCGTCACAGAAAAGGAGCCGCGATGAACAAGGACATCCTTGCCGGCAAGTGGAAGGAGATGAAGGGGCGCGTGAAGGAGCAGTGGGGCAAGATCACCGACGACGAGCTCGACCGCGCCGAGGGCAAGGCCGAGCAGATGGTCGGCCTGCTGCAGCAGCGCTACGGCTATTCCAAGGAGCGGGCGCAGGAGGAGTACGACCGCTTCATGCGGGACCAGGAGGTGCAGACCCGCCGCTAGACGCGGGCCTTCGACGGGAGCGGCGGCGCCGCGGGGGCGCCGCCGCCTCTCTCGTCAGAGCGCGAGGTACTGCTGGCGGATTGCGTCGTTGTCGCGAAACTCGCGCGCGCTGCCCTCGAAGCGGACGTGGCCCTTCTCGAGCACGTAGACCCGGTCGGCCAGCTCCAGCGAGAAGCTCACGTTCTGCTCGGCGAGCAGGATGGTGAGGCCCTCGCGCTTGAGCCGCCCGATCTGCTCCTTGAGGTGCTCGACCACCAGCGGGGCCAGGCCTTCCGACGGCTCGTCCAGGAGCAGGAGCTCCGGGTTGCCCATCAACGTGCGGGCGATCGTGAGCATCTGCTGCTCGCCGCCCGACAGGAACCCGCCCTGGCGGCCCACCAGCTCGCGCAGCTTCGGGAAGAGATCGAACACGCGCTCCATCGTCCACCCGCCCGGCGCGGAGCCGCGGCTGGCCACATCGAGGTTCTCCCAGACCGTGAGATCCGCGAAGATCCGCCGGTCCTCCGGGATGAACCCGATGCCCGCGCGGGCGATCTGGTAGGGCGCCCGGCCGGTGACGTCGCGGCCCTTCCACACCACTCGGCCGCGCCGCGGCGGGGTGAGGCCGATGATGCTGCGCATGGTGGTGGTCTTGCCGACTCCGTTGCGCCCGAGCAGGCACACGCACTCGCCGCGGATGACCTGGAGCGAGACGCCGAAGAGCACCTGCGACAGCCCGTAGGCGGTGTAGACGTCCTCGACCGCGAGCACTCGCTCCGGCGCCGCGGTCATCGGCTCTCTCCCAGATAGACGCGCTGCACCTCGGGATCGCGTCGCACCTCCGCGGGCGTGCCGTCCGCGATCACCTGGCCCTGGTGGAGCACCGTGATGCGATGCGCGATGGAGAAGACCACCTCCATGTCGTGCTCGGTGAAGAGCAGGGTCAGACCGCGGTCGGCCGCGATGCGCTCGATCAGGCGGATGGACTCGCGCGTCTCGGCGGCGGACATCCCCGCGGTGGGCTCGTCGAGCAGGAGGATCTCCGGCTCCAGCGCCAGGGTGATGCCGAGCTCGAGCTGCTTCTGGTTGCCGTGCGAGAGAAAGCCCGACGTCTCCTGAGCCTTGTCGAGGAGGCCGACCGCTTCCAGGAGCGCTTCCGTCTCCGGGCGGTAGAGACGCTCCACCGGAGTGAACAGGTTCCAGCCGCGCCCGCGGTGGCAGACGAAGGCGGCCTGGACATTCTCGTACACGGTGAGACGCGGGAAGATGTTGGTGCGCTGGAACGAGCGGCCCATCCCGAGCCGGCAGAGGTCGTGGGGCGCGATCCCGGTGACGTCGCGCTCCTTGAAGACCACGCGCCCGCTGTCGGGCGGGAGGTGCCCGGTGATCAGGTTGAAGAGCGTGGTCTTGCCCGCTCCGTTGGGGCCGATGATCGCGCTGATCGAGCCCTTCGGCACCGTGAAGGACACGCCCCCCACCGCCTGGAAGCCGTCGAAGCTCTTGCTGACGTCCCGCACCTCAAGCACCGGCGGGCCTCCGCGCGAGCCGCCGCCAGAGGTCGATCACCGCGCCCGCGATCCCGCCCGGGAAGACGAAGAGCAGGAGCACCAGGATGCTGCCCAGGATGAGCGGCCAGTACTCGGTGTAGGACACGATCTGCTGGTTGAGGCCGATGAGCGCCACCGCGCCCACCGCGGGCCCGTAGAAGGTGCCCATGCCGCCCAGCAGCGTCATGATCAGCACCTCGGACGACTTGGTCCAGTACGCGAAGTCGGGGAAGACCCCGCGGTTGAAGATGCCGAAGAGGCCGCCGGCCAGGCCCGCGAAGGCGCCCGCGATCACGAAGGCGGCCAGCTCATAGCGCCGCACGTTGACCCCGATGAACTCGGCGCGCTCCGCGTTCTCCCGGATCGTGGTGAGCATCCGCCCGAAGGGCGAGCCCACGATGCGGCGGAGCATCCAGAAGCACGCCGCCACCAGGAGCAGGCAGGTGAAGTAGAAGTAGTCCGAGGTGCGGTAGCCGCCCACGAAGGGGAGCACCACGGCCACCCGGTCCACCCAGTCGAAGCTCGGGTAGGGGATCTCGGGCATGCCCTGCTCGCCGCCGGTCACCTCGTTCCACTTGAAGCAGATCGCCCAGACGATCTGGGCGAAGGCGAGCGTGAGCATCGCGAAGTAGATGCGGGTGAGGCGCACGCAGAAGAAGCCGAAGACCAGCGCGCAGAGCCCGGCGATGACCCCCGCGGCGGGGAACGCGATGAGGAACGAAACCCCCAGCTTCTTCATGAGGAGGCCGGTGGCGTAGGCGCCGATCCCGAAATAGGCCGCGTGGCCGAAGGAGACGAGCCCGGTATAGCCCACCAGGATATTGAGGCTGGTCGCGAAGAGCGCCCAGATGACCATGTCGTTGGCGAGGAACGTGTAGAAGCGCGAGCCCATCGCGGGCACGCAGAAGGCGACCGCGAGGACGAGCAGTACCCAGGGGAGGCGACGCAACCGTGACTGCGTCATTTCGTATTGGGGGGGAGCGGCGTCAGGCTCGCTCCGCTCGCCCAAGCTCTCCGTATCCGCTCAGCTCGCCTGCGGCTGCGCCTCGCCATTCCTCCCCCCAAGCGCCCCCACCACCTTCATCATTCGCTGTTTGCGCATGATTTGATTCATCATTCGCTGTTTGGGCATGACCTGGTCTTGTTGATCATTTCAGCGGCCGGCCCAGGAGGCCCCAGGGGCGGATGATGAGCACGGCGGCCATGAGGGCGAAGACCGCGAAGATCGAGAAGCGCGGGAAGAAGAGGATGCCGAAGGAGAGCACCTGTCCGTAGATGAGCGCGCCCAGGAACGTGCCCCAGAAGGAGCCGAGGCCGCCGATGACCACCACCACGAAGGCCTCCACGATCACCTCGGTGTCCATGCCCGGCACGGTGGCCCGCATGGGCGCGATGAGAGCGCCGCCCAGGCCGCCGAGGAACGAGGCGAGCACGAACACGCCGGTGTAGAGCCCGTCCACGTTCACCCCGAGCGCGCCCAGGGTCTCGCGATCGAGCGCGGCGGCCCGGATGAAGCGCCCGGTGCGCGTGCGCTGCAGCACGAACCAGAAGGTGAGCGCGATCGCGGGACCGAGGAGCAGGATGAAGAGGTTGTAGTGCGGCACGGTGGCCCCGAAGACGTGGAAAGCCCCGGTCAGCTCCGGGGGCCGGCTCACCGACTTCTGCTGGGTGCCCCAGATGATCTTGGCCACGTCGCTCAAAATCAGCACCAGGGCGTAGGTGAAGAGGAGCTGGTAGAGCTCCTCCTTGCCGTAGAGATGCCGGAAGAGGAAGCGCTCGATCACCCCGCCCAGGATGGCGACGGCGGTGGCCGCGCCGAGGGCGGCCAGCCAGAAGCGCCCGGGGCCCACTCCGATCCACTGCACGAGCTGGAAGGCGCTGTAGGCCCCGAGCATGTAGAAGGTCCCGTGCGCGAAGTTCAGCACGCGGAGGACGCCGAAGATCAGGGAGAGCCCGGAGGCGATGAGGAAGAGGAACATGGCGGCCGTGAGGCCGCTCAGGCTCTGGGCGAAGACGAACGACGGATCGGGCATCGAAAGGCCCCCCTCACCCTGCCCTCTCCCCCTCGACGGGGAGAGGAGACCGAGCACCCTCTCCCCAACGGGGAGAGGGTAGGGTGAGGGGAGAGGGAGCGCTAGTCCATGAACTTGGTGGGGTCGACGTACTCCACCGGCTTCATGATCGGGAACGGGAACTTGGGGTCCTTCACCGTCTTGCCGTAAAGCTGGCCGCGGTTCGCCTGGTGATCTTTCTCTCGAATCGTCTGCTTGCCGATCGGCGTGTCGACGGTCAGGCCCAGCAGTGCCTTGGAGACCTTGTCGGAGTCGGTGCTGCCCGCCTTCTTGATGGCCTCGGCCAGGAACTGCATGCCGATGTAGCCCTGCACCGCCCAGGACGACGGATACTCGTCCTTCAGGTACTTCGCCAGCTTCTCGGTATATTCGCGGTGGGCCGCCGTCTCGCCCCAGTAGAAGGCGTCGTAGGAGTTACCCCAGATGCCCACCGGGTAGTCCGCGCCCATGGACTTCGTGGTCTCCGGCGAGCCGGCTTCACCCAGGCCGATGAAATTGTACTTCACCGCGTCGAACATGCCGAGGGCCTTGGCCTGCTTGGAGTAGGTCACGAAGAAGCCGCCCCAGATCGACGACACGATGGCCTCCGGCTTCTTGGCCATCTGAGCGTTGATGAACGGGTTGTAGTCCTGCTCGCCGAGCTTGGGCCACTGCTGGTCCACGATCTGCACGCTCGGCTTGATCTTCTTGATGTGCTCGACGAAGGACTTCGTGACGTCCTGGCCGTAGGCGTAGTCGAAGGCGATGGTAGCGACCTTGGTCACCGGCCACTTGGCCACGATCTCGGCGGCGCTGCGCCCCTCCATGGTGGTATTGGCCGCAACGCGGAAGACGTAGGGATGGAGCTTGTCGGCGGCGGTGAGCTGGTCGGTCTTCGGAATCGGCGCGATGAAGACGATCTTGTTTTCCTTGGCCACCACCGAGACCGCGGGACCTTCCGCGGAGGTGAGCGTGCCCATCAGGAAGTCGACGTTGTCCTTCAGGATCAGCTCGCGGGCCACCCGCACCGCTTCGTTGGCGTCCGCCTTGGAGTCGCGCACGATCAGCTCGATCTTGCGGCCGAGTACACCACCCTTGGCGTTCAGCTCCTCGACGAACATCATGGCCCCCTTGGAGGCGGGCTCCCCGAACAGCGCGGGCGGACCCGAGAGGGGCAGGGGCACCCCGACCTTGATCGGCTTCTGGGCGCTGGCGGCCAGCGGCATCGCCAGCACCAGGGCCAGCAGCATTCCGAGTACGCGGAGCATCATGGGAAGCCTCCTTTGGCTACGAGAGATTACGCGTCACGAACCGGCCGCCCTTCATCACCGAGAGGCGGCTCCGGTCCTGCATCCGCATAGAGGTCGTCGCTTGCGACGACCGTTAAGAAAGATCGTACTCTGGCCCCGCGCTCAGTTTGCTGACGGGTCATGACTAGATCGCCGGCAGGCCTGGTGTAGCGTCGTTTCATAGCGCGGGGAGGCCGGGGGTGGCGACCCGGATGCGGTAGACGGAGGTGGACGCGGTGATGTAGAGGCTCTGGTAGTCCGCGTCTCCCCAGGCGAAGTTGGCGACGGACTCCGGCACGTGGATCACGCCCAGGCAGACCGCCTCGGGGCTGAACACGTGGATGCCGCCCGGGCCGGTGCAGTACACGTGGCCCTTCGAGTCGATCTTCATTCCGTCGGGCGCGCCCTTGCCCTCGCCGGTGGTGGCGGCCCATACCTTGCCGCCGGTGAGGCCGCCGTCGCCCTTCATGTCGAAGACCCGGATGTGCTGGCGGGCGGTATCGTTGACGAAGAGCCGGCGGCCGTCGAGGGAGAAGCAGAGCCCGTTGGGTCGGTCGAAGTCATCCGCGAGCAGCACCGGGCTCTTCGGGTCCGGTCCCACGCGGAAGAGGCCCTGGAACGCCAGCTCCTGCGGCCGCGGCACGCCGTAGAACTCGGCGCGGCCGTACGGCGGGTCGCTGAAGTAGATGCCCCCGTCCGCCGAGCAGACGACGTCGTTCGGGCTATTGAGCTGCTTGCCCTGGAAGTGGGTGGCGAGCGGGACGATCTGGCCGCGCGCCTCGGTGCGCGACACCTGGCTCGAGGCGTGCTCGCAGGCGACGAGCCGTCCCTCGCGGTCCCAGGTGAGGCCGTTGGACTTGTTGCAGGGCTTCCGAAACGTGGTGACGCCGTCGGTGGCCGACCACCGGCGCAGGTGATCGCCCGGCATGTCGCTCCACAGGAGATACCGGCCCGCCGGGTGCCAGAGCGGCCCTTCGGTGAAGAGGCATCCGGTGGCGATCCGCTCGAACTCGACCCGGTTGCCCACGACCTGCGTGAAGCGCGGATCGCGGATCGAGACGGGAGAGGCGGTCACTTGGACATGCGCTCGCCGGGTTTGCCGCCGACGTACCAGTCGGGGGGATCGACCTCCTCGAAGACCACCCAGACCGCTTCCTTCGGGAGCTTGGTCACATCGGTGATCGCGGCGGTGACCCGCTTGGCGATCTCGTTGAGGTTATCCTTGCCCCAGCCCTCGTAGATGCGGATATTGACGAATGGCATCGGAGTCTCCCTTGGCTCCGGAGTGGTCGGGAGCCTACTCCCTCCCGAGAAAGTGGCCGGAGACTAGCACGCTGGCCGGGGGACGGGCAAGGCCACGCCGCGTCAGCCGGATCCGGCCGGCCGTCGTCGGATATGCCGCGATGCGAGGAGAGGAGTGAGATGGACAGGCCGGGGCTCTTGAAGCGCCTCGACACCGCGTGGGGCGCGTTCCAGGATTCATACGCCGGCTTGTCGGCCGCGGAGCTGATGGAGCCCGGGGTGACGGGCGATTGGTCGGTGCGGGACATCCTCGCGCACGTGACCACGTGGGAGGAGGAGGCCCTCAAGTACCTGCCCCTCATCCTGGAGGGTGGCACGCCCCCGCGGTACCGCGCCACGTATGGCGGCATCGACGCCTTCAACGCCCTGATGACGGAGCGGAAGAAAGGGTTGTCGGTCTTCGAGGTACTGAGACAGGTGGACGAGATCCATCGCCGGCTCATCGACCTCATCCAAGGCACGCCGGACGACCAATTCGCCCGCGAGACGCGGTTTCGTCGTCGGCTGCGGCTCGATACCTACCACCATTACCCACAGCACGCGGAAGCGATCCGCAGATGGCGCGCGCAACGCCCGGCTCGATGAGGACATACACGCTCCTCGATTCCGACCGGCGGCCCTATCAGAGCGCAACGCCCGGCACCCTCGGGGGCCACAGGCCGGGCCGCCGGTACGGCCGGCTCGACTGCGCGGCGGCCTTGCGGGCCATCGCGCGCGGCGGGTACGTCAAGCACCGCGTGTTCTTCGCCGATGAGCAGACCGCCATCGCGGCGGGCTATCGGCCGTGTGGCGTGTGCCTGCCCCCGGAGTACGCGCGATGGAAGGCGCGCAAGGACCAGGCTCGCGGGGCGCGGCGCGGTCACCGATGCGCCGCGCCCCGCGGATCTAGAAGGTGAGCGGGTCGCCTCAGGCCTTCAGGCTCTTGGCGAAGAGGCCGGTGCAGCGCTTCCAGGCGTCCGCCGCCGCTTCCGCATTGTAGGACGGGCGGTAGTCGGCAAAGAAGCCGTGCCCCACGTTCGGGTAGATGACGACCTCCGAGTTGGGGTTGGTCTGCTTGAGCAGCTCCCCGAACTTCTTGGCGTCGTCCGGGCTTGGGCTCGTGTCCTTCTCGCCGTAGAGGCCCAGGAACGGCGCCTTGATATCCTTGACCACGTCGAAGCCGGTCACCGGGTTCGGGGTGTCGGGATAGGGCCGGGCCGGCGGGCCATACCATGCCACCGCCGCCTTGATGTCGGGGTTGGTCGCCGCCACCTGGTACACGGTGGAGCCGCCCCAGCAATGGCCGGTCACGCCCACCCGGTCCGCGCGCGCGCCGGGGCGCTTCTTGGTCCACTCCACCGCGGCCGCGACGTCGCCGAGCACCTGCTTGCGCGGCACCGCGAGCACGATCTTCAAGATGGCCTGGACGTCCGGGATATGGCCCACCCCGCCCTCCCGCTTGAACAGCTCGGGCGCCACCGCGTAGTAGCCGTCCTTGGCGAAGCGCCGGGTGACGTCTTTCACCCACTCGTGCACGCCCCAGATCTCCGAGATCACGATGACGATCGGGGCATTGGTGGCGGTCGCGGGCCGGGCCTCGTACACCGGCATCTCGTAGCCGCCGATCGCGACCGAGGCGTCGCCGGCCACGATGCCCTGGGTGTCGGTCTTGATCGCCTGGCCGAGCGCCTTCTCGACGCCGACCGCGTAGCCGGCGAAGGTGGCGGCGCCACCGACCTTGAGCATCTGGCGCCGGGTCAAACCAGCCGCTTTCGACTTGGGCATGATGGCCTCCTTGGGTGGTTGTCGCAATGACGTGACACGCATGGTGATGATCCGCGAGGCGGGCAGAGGCTAGCATGCCGTCCACCCGGTCGACAAGGACCCCCGCGCACGGAAACTGCGCGGGGGTCCCCGAGGTTCCCTGACGGATCGCGTCGAGGCTACTTCGTCGCGCTAAAGCTCTTCGCCTTCTTGATCTCGGGCCGGTCGCCATCGGCCGCCTTGCCGAGGCTCACGAGCCGGCCGTAGTAGGTGCGGGCCTTCTCGCCGTCGCCCGCCAGCTCCGCCGCGCGCGCGGCGCCGTAGAGCCCCTGGAAGCGGTTCGGCTCCACCCGATGCGAAGCCTCGAACTCCGTGAGCGCCGCCGCCGGCTGCCCCAGGTCGATCAGCATCTCCCCGAGCAGCTCCCGGGCGGGCTTGATCGACCCCGGGGTCACCGGATGCTTCTCGGTGGCGTCCTCGGCCTCCGCCGAGGCCCGCATGAGCGACAGGGCCTCCTCGTTCCGGCCGTCGGCCCGGGCGATCCAGGCCGCCACCGCCAGTCGCTGCACCTCGCTCTGATGCGCCCAGTAGAGGCTCTTGGCCGCGGTCAGCGCTGCGCGCGGCCCCGAGACCGCGCGCGAACCAGACGATGGACTCGGCCTGCGGGAAGCGATTCCAGGCGAGGTCCGAGGGGGTCGGGGTCAGCGTCGCCGCGTCCGCCCACTGGCCCCGCTCGAGCGCGTAGCGCGCCGGGATGGCGGCGAGGGCGAACGCCCCCGCGAAGTGGTCCACGTTCAGCTTCCGGGTGGAGGTGACCTCTTCCACGAGCGCCCGCGCCTCGCGATCCCGGGCGAGCTGCAGGTAGCCGTACATCATGTAGTCGTAGGCGTGCAGCCCCTCATAGGAGCGGAGGCCGGTCTGTGATCCTCCCGCCGCGAGCGTCTCCGCGGCGGCCTTGGCGGAGGCGCGATTGGTCTCGATGGACTCCTGCCAGCTCCCCACGCGGGTGAAGATGTGCGACGGCATGTGCAGCGCGTGCGGCGCGGCCGGGGCGATGCTCGCGTAGCGCTTGGCAGCGGGGAGACCCTTCGCCGCGATGGGGGGGAAGTCGTAACTGTGGATCAGATAGTGGGCCACGCCGGGATGATTGGGCTGCTCGGCGAAGACCTTTTCGAGGATCCCGGCCGCCTTGAGCTGGTTGGCGTAGGTCTTGTCGTTGGGATCCAGCGTGATATTGAGCGCGAGCGCGTAGAAGACGGCCGCCTCGCGGTCGGTCGGGTAGCGCGCCGAGAGCTGCTCCATCTGTTTCTCGTACGCGAGCGCACGGGTCCGGTGGTCCACCTTGTCCGCGTCCTTGTACAAGGTCTCGATCGCGGCGATGTACTCGAGCTCACGCGGGGTCTTGGCGCCCGCCGCCTTGGCCTTCTCCACCGCCGCCCAGCCCTCCTTCAGACCGCGCGCGCTCGGGGGGGCGGCCAGCGGGTTGCCCAGCCACGCCATGGCCACGCCCCAGTGAGCCATGCCGCAGGCGGGGTCGGCGGTCGCCACCTCAGTGAAGGCGCCCACCGCGGCGTCCAGGTGAAATGAGTGCAGCAGCGCCACCGCGCGATCGAACTGGGGCTGGACGGCCGGCGCGCAGGATGTCACGAACCGGACCGTCCCGAGGCGCTCGGCGGTCTTGCCCTGGGCCCGGATGGGTCCGGCGGTGAGGGTGGCGAGCCCGAGGACGAGAAGTGCTCCGATGACGGTTCTCATGGTGACCCTCCTTTGGGAAGCTCCGGCGCACTGGAGGCACCAAGTGTGCCACGAAGGCGGCCCTGCAAGCTCGTGATCCAGATGACAGGGCGGCCGGGCGCCCCCCCCGGGAGCGCGGGCAAAGCGCCCGGGCCAGGGTATCGCGCGCGCAATGCTATGCTGGGGCCGTGGCCGACCTCGTCAACGAATTCTCCTGGTCGCGCTCCCGCGACAACGTGTTCCAGGAATGCCGCCGGCGCTACTACTACCAGTACTACGGCGCGTGGGGCGGCTGGGACGCCGACTCCGACCCGGTCGTCCGCCGGCTCTACATCCTCAAGCAGCTCGCCACCCGCCAGATGTGGGCGGGCCGCCTCGTCCACGAGGCGATCGAGCGCTCCCTGCTGGCCCTGCGGGACGGCCACGGCCTGAGTGAGGCCTCCCTCATCGAGGACACGGTGCGCCAGATGCGCGAGGAGTGGAAGGGGTCACGCGCCGGGGTCTACCGGCAGGCCCCGAAGCGGCCCTCGCTGTTCGAGCACGAGTACGGCGTGGCCATCCGCGACAGCGAGTGGCAGGCCCTGCGCGATCACGTGGTCCGCTGCCTGCGGAACTTCCACCGGCTGCCCGTGCTGACCGACATCAAGCGCACGCCGACCGAGCGCTGGGTCTTCATCGAGGACATCGGCTCCTTCCCCTTCGAGGGTACGCGCGTGTTCAGCGCGCCCGACTTCGGCTACTGGAGCCACGGCGACCGGCTGCAGCTCCTGGACTGGAAGACGGGCGGGGGCGGCGAGGGGGCCGGGCTCCAGCTCGGCGGCTACGCCCTCTATGCCCTCGACGTGCTGGGCGTCGACCTGGGTCGGGTAGATCTGTTAGAGGTCAACCTCCGCGAGGGTAAGGTGACCACGCACCCGTGGGACGAGGCGAGCCTCGACCGGGTCCGCGAGCACATCCGGCTCTCGGTCCGCTCCATGAAGGCCTACCTCAAGGATCCCGAGCGCAATCTCGCCGAGGAGTCGGGCTTCGAGAAGACGGAGGAGCTGCGCATCTGCCGCTGGTGCAATTTCCGCGCGGTCTGTCGCCCCGACCTCGCGCCCTTCGCGGCGGCCCAGGAGGCCGCCTCCTGAAAGCCCTGCTGGTGGATCTCGACGACACGCTGCTCGACTACTCGGGCGGCGCGGACGAGTGCTGGCTCCACGCCTGCGAGGCGCTCGCCGGCCCCGCCGGCATCGAACCGGCCGGCCTCGTGGCCGCGATTGGCGAGACCCGGCGATGGTTCTGGAGCGACCCGGGTCGCCACCGGACGGAGCGCGCCGACATGCTCCGCGCCTGGACCCGGATTACCGCACACGCGCTGGGGCGCCTGGGGCGCGCGGACGAGGCGCTCGCCGCCTGTATCGCCGAGGACTTCGCGGAGCGCCGCTGGGAGCGCATGACGCTGTTCCCCGGCGTCGTGGTCACGCTCGAGGCCCTGCGCACCCGCGGCGTGCCGCTGGGCATGGTCACCAACGGGGACGCCAGCCATCAGCGGCGCAAGATCGAGCGGCACGATCTCGAGCGCTTCTTCGACGTGATCGTCGTGGAAGGCGAGATGGGCGTGGGCAAGCCCGAGGAGGTCGTCTACCGCTACGCCCTCTCCAAGCTTGGGGTGAAGGCGGAGGACGCCTGGATGGTGGGGGACAACCTCGAATGGGACGTGCTGGCGCCTCAGCGCCTGGGCCTGCGTGGGATCTGGGTGGACGCGCCGGGCCAGGGGCTGCCGAAGTCCTGCTCGATGGCGCCGCACCGCATCATCCGTGCTTTTCCGGAGCTGCTCGAATAGCTTGGGTGGAAAATTCCGGTGTGCAACACTGTGATTCCACATGGGTTTTGATTGGAGGGACTCACCAATGCGCCACCGGACCTTCCTGCCGCTGTTCCTGGGCTTCATCGTGCTTTCCACCGGCTGCGCCGCCACCCATCGCGAGTGGGAGGTCTGGCGGGCTCACCCGACGCACTACGCGACCACCAATCACATGTCCTTCTCGATGGGCAATATGGTGGGCGGCGCGCCCCGGGTCACGCCGGAGATGATGGAGCAGGCCCGGAGCGAGGGCTGGTGGGGGCGGAACAGTCCGCTCGTCGGCCCGCGGGCCAATGTGGCCGGGCGGTGGGAGGGCACCTGGAGCGGCTACGGCATCTTCCGATCGCTGCGGGGCGGCGAGGCGATGGCGTTCATCGAGCTCGACGGCGCCACCGGCCAGGGCCGGCTCGTGCTCAAGGACTCGCAGGTGGCCGAGGGTGTCCCCCTCGCGATCCGCGAGAAGTCCTCGTTCGGCGCACCGATCGAGCTGTCCGTCAACGAGACCGACATGTGGGTGAACGGCACCGACCCGGGCCGGCCGTTCGCGGCCGCGTTCACCCTGCAGGGCGACCGCCTCGTCGGGAAGTTCCTCTATACGAATTCGCCGGTCCGGATCGAGCTGATCCGCATGCCCTGAGGCGGCCGCCTCAGGGTGCGGCGGGCTGGACGATGACGGTGCGCAGGACGGGCAGGTAGCGCTGCGCCACGCGCTGCACGTCGGCGGCGGTGACCGCGCGGACCGCCGCCACGTAGCGGTCCAGGAACTCGTAACCCACCCCCGATTCCTCGTAGGCGGCCAGGTACCAGGCCTGGCGGGCATTCGTGCGGCGGTCCATCGCGAGGTTCCCCAGCACGTAGGCCTTGGCCACCCGCAGCTCCTCGGCCGACACCCGCTCGCGCTGCACCCGCTCGAGCTGGGCCCGCAGCGCCGCCTCCGCCCGGGCCACGTTCTCCGGCGCGGTGCCGAGCTGGGCCAGGAAGTAGCTGGTGTCGACGCGGGACTGGTACTGGGCCGCTGTCGTGTAGGCCAGGCCCTGCTTGTCCCGTAGCTCCGAGAAGAACCGTCCCGCCATGCCGCCGCCCAGCACATTCGTCATCACCTTGACCGCCGGATAGTCCGGATCCGTGAGCGCCGGCGCCAGCGCGCCCATCAGGATCTGCGCCTGCGCCCCGGGCACCACGCGCGCCTCGCTCCACGGGGCCGGCTCGGGGGGCCGCGGCGGGGCCGCCACCGGCGCCGCCCCCGCGGGCATCGGCCCGAAGAGGCGCGTGGCCTGCGCCGTCACCTCGGCCGTCCGCACGCGCCCGCTCACCGCGAGCACGAGCCCGCCCG
>Ga0193713_1000242_pt1 | contig 18298 bp, 8 predicted proteins | sample H3a2metaG_FD_143054 | JGI IMG/M metagenome (GOLD analysis project Ga0193713, IMG submission 143054) | Soil microbial communities from a riparian zone of the East river system, Colorado, United States - H3a2 | ecosystem: Environmental > Terrestrial > Soil > Riparian zone | place: USA: East River... | reverse complement strand
CTTGTCTCTATACAGCGGCTGCCGCTTCGCCCCGCGCTGCCCGCTGTATAGAGACAAGGGCCGCCCCGCCGTCTGCACCGACCCCGCCTCCGAGCCGCAGCTGAGGGACGTGGGGCACGGGCACGTGGTGGCGTGTCATTTCGCATAGCTGACGCGCCCGCGCGCGTCACATGTTGCGGCGGTATTGCCCCCCCACCTCGAACAGCGCCGCGGTGATCTGACCGAGCGAGCAGCAGCGTACCGCGTCAACCAGGACGGCAAAGACGTTTTCGTCCTTGATCACCGCTTGCTGCAGGCGCTTCAGCATCGCACCGGATTCGGCCTTGTGCAGCTCGTGAAACTCGGCCAGGCGCTTGAGCTGGGACTGCTTTTCCTCCTCGGTCGAGCGGATCAGCTCGATCTTCTGCGGGGCTGAATCTCCGCGGGGGTTGCGAAAGGTGTTGACGCCGACGATGGGGTAGGAACCGTCGTGCTTGCGGTGCTCGTACACCATCGATTCTTCCTGGATCTTGCCGCGCTGGTAGCCCGTTTCCATCGCACCGAGCACGCCGCCGCGCTCGGCGATCGCCTCGAATTCTTTCAGCACGGCTTCTTCGACCAGGTCGGTCAGCTCCTCGATGATGAACGAGCCCTGATTGGGGTTTTCGTTCTTTCCGAGGCCCCATTCCTTGTTGATGACGAGCTGGATCGCCATTGCGCGGCGCACCGACTCCTCGGTGGGCGTGGTGATCGCCTCGTCGTAGGCGTTGGTGTGCAGCGAATTGGTGTTGTCGTACGTCGAGATCAGCGCCTGGAGCGTGGTGCGGATGTCGTTGAACGCGATCTCCTGGGCGTGGAGCGAGCGCCCCGAAGTCTGCGAGTGGAATTTGAGCTTCTGGCTGCGCTCGTTCGCGCCGTACTTGTCGCGCATCGCCACCGCCCAGATGCGCCGCGCCACGCGCCCGAGCACCGCGTACTCGGGCTCCATGCCGTAGCTGAAGAAAAACGACAGGTTCGGCGCGAAATCGTCGATCGCCATGCCGCGGGCGAGGTAGGCTTCGACGAAAGTAAAGCCGTTGGCGAGCGTAAACGCGAGCTGCGAGACCGGGTTCGCGCCGGCTTCGGCGATGTGGTACCCGGAGATCGATGCGGAGTAGAAATTGCGCACGTCGTGCCCGATGAAGTACTCCTGGATGTCGCCCATCACCTTGAGCGAGAACTCGGTCGAGAAGATGCAGGTGTTCTGGCCCTGGTCTTCCTTCAGGATGTCCGCCTGCACCGTGCCGCGCACCGTCGACAGCGTCCGTGCCCGGATCTCCCCGAGCCCGGTGGCCGTCGGCTCGCGGCCGTTTTCCTCGCGGAACTTGTCCGCCTGCTGGTCGATGGCGGTGTTGAAAAACATCGCCAGCAGGGTCGGCGCCGGGCCGTTGATGGTCATGCTGACGCTGGTGGCCGGATCGCACAGGTCGAAGCCCGAGTAAAGCACTTTCATGTCTTCCAGCGTGGCGATCGACACGCCCGAATTGCCGACCTTGCCGTAGATGTCGGGCCGGGGATCGGGATCGAAACCGTACAAGGTCACCGAATCGAACGCGGTCGAGAGGCGTTTCGCCGGCACGTCTTTCGACAGGAGATGGAAGCGGCGGTTGGTGCGGAACGGATCGCCCTCGCCAGCGAACATGCGCGTCGGGTCCTCGTTCTCGCGCTTGAACGCGAATACGCCTGCGGTGAAGGGAAAGAAACCGGGCAGATTCTCGCGCATGCGCCACCTGAGGATCTCGCCGTGGTCCTCGAAGCCCGGCAGCGCGACTTTCGGCAGCCTGGTTCCCGAAAGGGAAATCGTGTCGAGCCGGGTGCGAATTTCCTTGTCGCGCACCTTGACCACCTGCTCGTCGCCGGAATAGGTCCTTTTCGTATCCGGCCAGTCTTCGAGGAGTTTTCTCGGATCCGCCTCGAGCCTGGCGTTCTTCTCCGCGATGAGGGGATCGAGGACACCGGTGTCTTCGCCGGCAGCAGCGAGCATCGACTTCGATGCGAGCAACTGCTGCCGCTCGCGCGCTATTCTCGATTGCTCTCCGGCCCGCGCGTGATAGCCGCGCAGCGTTTCCGCGATTTCGGCGAGATAGCGGTTGCGCGCCGGCGGCACGATCGCGTTCTTTCCGGAGGACGCCCGCGTCCTGACCGCGGCGAGCGCGCCGGGCCTCGCTTTCAGGCCGTGCTCGATGAGCGCCGGCAGGATGCCCTGGTAGAGCGCGGTGACGCCGTCGTCGTTGAAGCGCGAGGCGATGGTGCCGTACACCGGCATTTCCTCGGCCGGGCGGTCGAACAGCTTGCGGTTGCGCTGGACCTGCTTGCGCGCATCGCGCAGCGCGTCCTCGCCGCCCTTGCGGTCGAACTTGTTGATGGCGACGAAATCGGCGAAATCGAGCATGTCGATCTTCTCCAGCTGGCTCGGAGCGCCATACTCGGGCGTCATCACATAGAGCGAAGTGTCGGCGAGCGGCACGATCGCGGCGTCGCCCTGGCCGATTCCCGAGGTCTCGACCATCACCAGGTCGAAACCCGCCACCTTGCAGGCGGCGATGGCGTCGGGAAGGCTCTTGGAGATTTCCGCTTCCGCGCCGCGCGTGGCGAGCGAGCGCATGAACACGTGCGCCCCCGCGATGGCGTTCATGCGGATGCGGTCTCCGAGCAGCGCCCCGCCGGATTTCCGCCGCGAAGGATCGACGGCGAGAATGGCGATGCTGAGCCGGTCTTCCTGATCGAGCCGGAAGCGGCGCACCAGCTCATCGGCGAGCGAGGACTTGCCGGAGCCGCCCGTGCCGGTCACGCCAAGCGTCGGCACGGAAAGACCGTCGGCCTCCTTCAGCATCCGGTCGCGCAGCTGGGGATCGGCTGTGCCGTTCTCGAGCGCGGTGATCAGCCGCGCCAGGGCGCGGTGCGCTTTCGTAGTATCTTCGCGCCGGTCGCCCTTCTTCAGTGCCTTCAGCTCGCGCGGAGCATGCTGCGACGGGTCCTCGTCGCAGCGCGCGAGCATGTCGTTGATCATTCCCTGCAGGCCCATCTTCTGACCGTCTTCAGGGGAATAGATGCGCGCCACGCCGTAGGCCTGCAGCTCGCGGATCTCGTCCGCGACGATCACCCCGCCGCCGCCGCCGAACACCTTGATGTTTTCTCCACCGCGCCCGCGCAGCAGGTCGATCATGTACTTGAAGTACTCGACGTGACCGCCCTGGTAGGAGGAAACCGCGATGCCCTGGACATCTTCCTGCAGCGCGGCGGTCACGACCTCCTCGACCGAGCGGTTGTGCCCCAGATGGATCACTTCGGCTCCGCTCGCCTGCAGGATGCGGCGCATGATGTTGATGGCGGCGTCGTGGCCGTCGAAAAGCGAAGCCGCCGTCACGAAACGGATCTTGTTCTTCGTTTTGTATTCGGTGTGCCGGGAGGCACTCAGATCGGTCATGGCTGCCCCAACGGTCCGGATCCGGGCTGGAGAACGGCAGGCTACTTTACGTTTACGTAAACGTCAAGCTCGTTCCAGCCTCCTGCCACAGTCTATCCTCTTGGGCCGCGGACTATCTTGCCTATATCGCCGCGCGGCGCAGCCTCAAGGCGTTGACGACAACCGACACCGAGCTCGCGCTCATCGCGGCGGCCGCGAACATCGGGTTCAGAAGCAGGCCGGTCCAGGGGAATAGCACCCCTGCCGCAAGCGGCACGCCGAGAGCGTTGTAAACGAATGCCAGAAACAGGTTCTGGCGGATATTACGCATCGTGGCGCGTGAAAGCCGCCGCGCCCGGACGATGCCGCGCAAGTCGCCTTTGACGAGCGTGATTCCCGCGCTCTGGATCGCCACATCGGCGCCGGTGCCCATGGCGATGCCGACATCGGCCTCGGCGAGCGCGGGCGCGTCGTTCACCCCGTCGCCTGCCATCGCCACCGCGCGACCCTCGGCGCGAAGCGCCTTGACCGCCGCGCCTTTTTCATGGGGCAGAACTTCGGCGCGAACTTCGGCGATGCCGAGCTTCTTCGCCACCGCCCGCGCCGTCATCAGGTTGTCGCCGGTGAGCATCACGACGCGGATGCCTTCGGCCACGAGCGACCGCAATGCTTCGGGCGTGGAGGACTTGATGGGATCGGCCACGCCGATGATCCCGGCGACGCGCCCGTCTTCCACGAGGAACACCACGGTCTCGCCGTTGCCGCGCAGCGCGTCCGCCCTTTCCTGGAACGCCTGCGGCACCTGAGCGAGCGAGCCCGTGAAGCGCGCATTGCCGAGCGCGACGGTCCGTCCATCGACCTTTCCTTCCACCCCTTTGCCGGTGACCGCATTGAAGCCCTCGACGGCCAGCAGCGCAACACCCTGGTCCCTGGCCCCTTGAAGGATCGCCGCCGCCAGCGGATGTTCGCTGCCACGCTCGAGGCTCGCGGCGACTTGCAACACCCGTGCTTCGGTCGTTCCTTCGGCCGGGATAACCGTAGTGAGTCTGGGCTTGCCCTCCGTGAGCGTGCCGGTCTTGTCGACCACCAGCGTGTCGATCTCTTCCATGAGCTCGAGCGCCTCGGCGTTGCGTATGAGGACGCCGGCTTGAGCGCCGCGCCCGGTGCCGACCATGATCGACATCGGCGTCGCGAGCCCCAGCGCACAAGGGCAAGCGATGATCAGCACCGATACGGCACTCACCAGCGCGAAGCTCATCGCGGGCGGCGGGCCGTAGATCGACCAGACCGCGAATGCGATGAAGGCGATGCCAAGCACGGCGGGAACGAAATAGGACGAAACCAGATCGGCGAGGTTCTGGACGGGCGCCCGCGTGCGCTGCGCCTCCGCGACCATCTGCACGATTCTCGCGAGAAGGGTTTCGGCGCCGACGCGCTCGGCCTGCATCACGAAGCTCCCCGTGCCATTGATCGTGCCTCCCGTGACTTTCTCTCCCGCTTGCTTTTCCACCGGCACCGGCTCGCCCGTGACCAGCGATTCGTCCACGCTCGAGCGGCCTTCCAGAACGACACCGTCCACGGGCACTTTTTCGCCCGGGCGCACCCGCAGGCGATCTCCTTGCTGCACTTGGTCGAGAGACACTTCCTCATCGCTGCCATCCACGCGAATCCGAATCGCGGTTCGGGGTACCAGCCTGATCAGCGCGCGGATGGCGCTGCTCGTGCTTTCGCGGGCACGCAGTTGAAGCACTTCGCCGAGCAGCACCAGCACCGCAATCACCGCGGCCGCCTCGAAGTAGAGGCCGACTCGTCCCGAGGAGTCGCGAAACGCAGACGGGAAAAGGCCAGGCGCAAGAATTGCGACCGTGCTGTATGCGAACGCCACGCCCACACCCAGCGCGATGAGCGTGTACATGTTGAGGCTCCGCGAAACCAGCGAATTCCACCCGCGAACGAAGAACGGCCAATCCGCCCAGAGCACGACCGGAATGGTGAGGACGAATTGGATCCACTCCGAGGCAGTTGCGCTCAACGGCGCGACATGCAGGCCGGGAACGTGCTCGATCATCGCCAAGGCCAGGACGGGGATCGCGAGCACGAGCCCGATCCAGAACCGCCGCGTCATGTCGATGAGTTCGGGATTGGACTGTTCTTCCGGACCCGCGACGAGGGGCTCGAGCGCCATGCCGCATTTCGGGCAATTTCCGGGTCCAATCTGCCGGACCTCCGGGTGCATCGGGCAGGTATAGATCGCGCCAGGTGCCGCGGCGACCGGCGCAGCTGATTTCTGCTCCGCGCCCGTATAGCGCTCCGGCTCGGCCACGAATTTCCTGCGGCAGGGCTCGCTGCAGAAGTACCAGGTATGGCCGCGATGCGCGTGGGAGTGCTTGGCGGTTTCGATATCGACCGCCATGCCGCACACCGGGTCGAGCTGTGGCGCATGCCCTTGCGAACCGTGCGGCGGGCTGCCGCGCGAATGTCCGTGATCGTGAGCGTGCATCAGGCTCTTCGCGAGGCGCGAGCTCTATCGTCTATTCCACGGTCACCGATTTGGCGAGATTTCTCGGCTTGTCCACGTCGTTGCCCCTTTCCAGCGCCGCGTGGTAGGCGAGCAGCTGCAGCGGGACGGTATGCAGGATCGGCGAGAGAAAACCGGCGTGTTCGGGCATCCGGATCACATGAATGCCGTCGCCGCCGACCATGCGCGTGTCCTGATCGGCGAGCACGTGCAGCTCGCCGCCCCGGGCGCGCACTTCCTGCAGGTTCGATTTGAGTTTTTCGAGAAGCGCGTCCTTGGGGGCAATGGCGATCACCGGCATGTTCTTGTCCACGAGCGCAAGCGGCCCGTGCTTGAGCTCTCCCGCGGCGTAGGCCTCGGCGTGGATGTAGGAGATCTCTTTGAGCTTCAGCGCGCCCTCCATCGCGATCGGATAGTGGATGCCGCGCCCCAGGAACAGGGCATGCTGAAGCTGGGCGAACTTCTCCGACCACATCTTCACCTGCGGCTCCACCTGCAGCACCCGCTCCAGCGCCCGCGGCAGATGCCGCAGCGAATGCAACAGTTCCGCCTCGCGCTCCGCGGGCAATCTGCCGCGGAGCTTGGCGAGGGTCATGGTGAGGAGGGCCAGCGCGGCGAGCTGCGTGGTGAAAGCCTTGGTCGAGGCCACACCGATCTCCGGTCCCGCGCGCGTGAGGAAGCGCAGATCGGACGCACGCACCAGCGCGGATTCCGGCACGTTGCAGATCGAGAGTGCGTAGCGGTGCCCCAGCGACTTGGCGTATTGCAACGCCGCGATGGTGTCCGCCGTCTCTCCGGACTGCGAAACCGTCACCACCAGCGCCTTCGGGTTCGGCACGGAATCACGGTAGCGGTATTCGCTCGCGATCTCGACGTTGCAGGGAATGCCGGCGAGGCCCTCGAGCCAGTAACGCGCGACCATCCCCGCGTGATAGCTCGTGCCGCAGGCGAGGATCAGCACCGAATCTATATCGCGAAAAACCTTTTCCGCCTCGGCGCCGAAGAGCTGCGGCGAAACCGATTGCGCACCGGTCACCATCTCCAGGGTGTTCGCCACCGCCATCGGCTGCTCGAAGATTTCCTTCTGCATGTAATGCCGGTAATGCCCCAGTTCGACCGCGTCGGCGGTGAGTTGCGAAACATGCACTGGGCGGCTCACCGCCTTGCCGCCCGAGTCGCTGACACGCACCCCTTCCAGAGTGAGTTCGGCGCAGTCGCCGTCCTCGAGGTAGACGACGCGCTGCGTGACCTGAATGAGCGCCGAGGTATCGGAGGCGGCGAAATTCTCGCCGTCGCCAAGGCCGAGCAGCAACGGCGCCCCGTGCCGCGCAACAACGAGTCGCGCCGGATCGGATTCGCTCACCACTGCAATGGCGTAGGCGCCGACCAGCTCGAGCACACTCTTTCTCACGGCATCGAACAAGCTCGCACCCGACTGCAGGTTCGAGTGCACCAGGTGGGCGATGACCTCGGTATCGGTATCGGAGACGAATTCGTAGCCCTTGCTGCGAAGGCGCTTGCGCATCTCTTCGTGGTTCTCGATGATGCCGTTGTGCACCACCGACACGCCGCCGGATACGTGCGGGTGGGCGTTTTTCTCCGACGGCACGCCGTGGGTGGCCCAGCGCGTATGCGCGATCCCGATATCCCCGGCGAGGCGCTGCGAGCCGGCGAGCTTCTCCAGCTCGGCGACGCGGCCGGTGGAGCGCACGCGGCGCAACGTCGCCCGCGATCCTGCCGCAATGCCGTCGAGGACCGCGACCCCGGCGGAGTCGTAGCCGCGATACTCGAGCCGCTTCAGTCCTTCGATGAGGACGGGAACGACGTTACGCCTGGCTATCGCCCCGACTATTCCGCACATTCTGCTTACCTTTCGATTACTTGTTCTTTTCCGGCCGCTGCCAGCCCGGAATGGACACCTGCTTCGCGCGAGACAGGGTCAGCTCGCCCGCGGGAGCATCCTTGGTGAGCGTGGTGCCTGCGCCGAGCGTCGCCCCACGACCCACGCGCACCGGCGCGACAAGTTGCGAGTCAGAGCCGATGAAAACATCGTCCTCTATGACGGTACGGTGCTTGTTCGCTCCGTCGTAATTGCACACTATTGTGCCGGCACCGACGTTCACGTTGCTGCCGACCTCGCTATCGCCGATGTAGGAGAGGTGATTGGCCTTGGAACCCGCGCCTATGCTACTCGCCTTCACCTCCACGAAGTTGCCGATGTGCACTTTTGCGGCGAGGCGCGTGCCCGGGCGGATGCGCGCGTAGGGGCCGATGCGGCAATCCGCGCCGATGTCGGCGTCCTCCAAATGACAGAAAGCTTCGATGCGGGTGCCCGCGCCGACCGTCACGTCTTTCAGCACGCAATTCGCGCCGACCGACGCGCGGTCACCGAGATTCACTTCACCTTCGAACACGCAATTCACGTCGATCGCCACGTCGCGGCCGCAGGCAAGCTTTCCGCGCACGTCGCAACGCGACGGATCGGCGAGCGCCACCCCCTGCTCCATGAGCGAAGCGGCAAGTCTGCGCTGGTAAATGCGCTCCAGCTCGGCGAGCTGCGCGCGGCTGTTCACGCCGAGCGCCTCCCACGCTGCCTCTGCCTGGATTGCCGCCACAGGTACGCGCTCCTTCGTTGCGAGCGCGACGATATCGGTGAGGTAATACTCCTTCTGAGCGTTATTGTTTTGCAGCTTCGCGAGCCAGGCCTTGAGCTTCTTCGTCGGTGCCACGACGATGCCGGTGTTGATCTCGCGGAGGGCACGCTGCCGCGCGTTGGCGTCTTTTTCTTCGACGATTCCCACCACTTTTTTTCCATTTCGCAGGATGCGCCCGTATCCGGTGGGACCATCGACGGTCGCGGTCAGAAGGCCCAGCCCCGTCCCCGTCTCCTCGACCAGATGCCTCAACGTCTCGGCGCGAATCAGCGGGACATCGCCATAGAGCACGAGGGTCGGCCAGCGCTCGTCCAGATGAGGGGCGGCCTGCATCACCGCGTGACCGGTGCCAAGCTGCGGTTCCTGCACGACCCAGATGGCGCCGCTCTCTTCCACGGCCTGGCGCACGAGCTCGCCGCCGTGGCCATAGACGACGCAGATGAGCTTCGGCGAGAGTTGTTTCGCGGTATCCAAAACGTGGGCGAGCAGAGCCCGCCCCGCCAGGCGATGCAGCACCTTGGGCGTGCTCGAATGCATGCGCTTGCCCACACCCGCGGCGAGAATGACGATATTCACAAAAAGCGGAGGGAATTCAGCTGGATGCGCGATGTTAGCACGGCCGAACCGCACACGGGTCCCGCGTTAGCGCGGCAATTCGGAGGATCCCATCAAAAACTCATCCACCGCGCGCGCGCACTGTCGGCCTTCCCGGATCGCCCACACGACGAGCGACTGGCCGCGGCGCATATCGCCCGCGGCGAAAATCCTGGGAACCGAAGTGACGTAGCTGCCTTTTCCGTCGGTCGCCGCCTTGGCGTTGCCGCGCGTATCCTTCTCAACGCCGAACGCCTCGAGCACCGCCGGTACCGGCGATACGAATCCCGTCGCGAGCAGCACAAGGTCGGCGGGCAGCATCGATTCCGATCCCGGAACTTCGCTCATCTTGCCGTCCTTCCACTCCAGGCGAACCGTTTTCAGGGCTTTCACCTTGCCGCTTTCTCCGACGAATTCCTTGGTCGCGACCGACCAGTCGCGATGAACGCCCTCCTCGTGAGAGGAAGAGGTGCGCAACCTGAGCGGCCAGTTCGGCCATACCGGGTTATGGCCGGGATCATCCGGCTTCGCGAGCAGCTCGAACTGCGTGACCGATTTCGCGCCGTGCCGGTTGGAAGTGCCGACGCAGTCGCTGCCCGTATCACCGCCGCCGATCACCACCACGTGCTTGCCGCTCGCCCAGAGCTCGCGCACGCCCGAGTCGCCCGCGACGCGCTTGTTCTGCAGCGGCAAAAACTCCATTGCGAAATGCACCCCGTCCAGATCGCGTCCCGGGACAGGCAGGTCGCGCGGCTGCTCGGCGCCGCCGGAAAGCACCGCGGCATCGAACTCGGCCATGACTTTCTCCGGCGCCACGGTTTCCACGGCCCAGTCAGTGACACCCTTGCCGGGGCGAGACTCGCCGACGAACACGCCAGGGCGGAACGTCACGCCTTCCGCTTCCATTTGATCGATCCGGCGGTCGATGAGCCACTTCTCCATCTTGAAATCGGGTATCCCGTAGCGCAGAAGGCCGCCGATCCGGTCGTTTTTTTCGAACACCGTGACGTCGTGCCCGGCGCGCGCGAGCTGCTGGGCGCAAGCAAGCCCGGCCGGACCCGAGCCCACCACAGCGACCCTCTTGCCGGTCCTGTGTGCGGCGGATTGCGGTTTTACCCAGCCTTCCTCGAACGCCTTGTCGATGATCGCGTGCTCGATCGACTTGATGCCGACCGGGTCGTCATTGATGCGCAGCACGCACGCTTCCTCGCACGGAGCCGGACAGATGCGGCCTGTGAATTCGGGAAAATTGTTGGTGGAATGCAGCGTCTCGATGGCGCGCTGCCAGTCCTCTTTGTAGACGAGATCGTTGAAGTCCGGGATGATGTTGTTGACCGGGCAGCCCGACATGCAAAACGGCGTGCCGCAGTCCATGCAACGCGCGCCCTGGACTTTCGCCTCCTCTTCGGTGAGGCGGACGATGAACTCCCGATAGTGCTTTTTCCGCTGATCGGGCTCCTGGTGCGCTTCCTCGAGCCGCTGGAACTCGAGAAATCCCGTGACTTTCCCCATCTACGCGGCCACCTTGCGTTGCGCGGCGGCGAGCTCGCCCAACGCGCGGCGGTATTCCTTCGGGAAGATCTTGACGAAGCGCGGGCGGTAGTCCGCCCATTTTTCGAGGATTTCCCCTGCGCGGCGGCTTTTCGTGAGCTTGGCGTGGCGCTCGATCATGTCTTTCAAAATCGCCTCGTCAGCCTGACCCCGGTGCCAGAGCTCGCGTGCCAGTTTGCCCTGCTGCTCGGACTCGGAAAGCACCGGCTCAAGATCCACCATCGCGGTGTTGCAGCGCTTCACGAATTCGCCGTCGAGATCGAGCACATAGGCGATGCCGCCCGACATCCCGGCGGCGAAGTTGCGCCCGGTGACGCCGAGGACGGCCACGGTGCCGCCGGTCATGTATTCGCATCCATGGTCGCCGACGCCTTCGACCACGGCGCGGGCCCCGGAATTGCGCACTGCGAAGCGCTCGCCGGCAACGCCGCGGAAGTACGCTTCTCCCGCGATCGCCCCGTAGAGCACCACATTCCCCGTGATGATGTTCTCGGTCGGCTCCCCGCGGAACTTGGGCGAGGGCGATACGACGATGTGCCCGCCCGAAAGGCCCTTTCCGCAGTAGTCGTTCGTGTCGCCGACGAGATCGAGCGTCACGCCCTTGGCCAGGAACGCTCCGAAGCTCTGGCCCGCGGACCCGGCGAACCGGGCGCGGATCGTGCCGTCGGGCAGCCCCTCGTGCCCGTAACGCCGCGCGATCTCGTACGAGAGCATCGTACCGACAGTACGGTTGCCATTCCGGATCGGCATGTCGATCGAGACTTTCTCGCCGCGCTCGAGCGCCGGTCGCGCAAGCTCGATCAGCCGGTTGTCGAGCGCCTTCTCGAGTCCGTGATTCTGTTTTTCCGTGTTGTAGCGCGCGACTTCCGCGGGCATATCCGGCATCTTGAAAATCCGCGAGAAGTCGAGGCCTTTGGCTTTCCAGTGCTCAATGCCTTTCTTCATGTCGAGCAGGTCGGTGCGGCCGATCAGGTCGCTGAACTTGCGCAGTCCAAGCCCGGCCATCAACTCTCTTGCCTCCTCGGCGACCAGGAAGAAGTAGTTCACGACGTACTCCGGCTTGCCGGAGAATTTCCTGCGCAGCACCGGATCCTGGGTCGCGACGCCGACCGGACAGGTGTTCAGGTGGCATTTGCGCATCATGATGCAGCCGCTCACGACGAGCGGCGCGGTCGCGAAGCCGAATTCGTCGGCGCCGAGGATCGCCCCGATCACCACGTCGCGGCCGGTCTTGATCTGGCCGTCCACCTGCACCGCGATCCGGCCGCGAAGGCGATTGAGCACCAGAGTCTGCTGGGTCTCCGCAAGACCGAGCTCCCAGGGCGTGCCCGCGTGCTTGATCGACGACCAGGGCGAGGCACCCGTGCCGCCGTCGTGTCCGGAGATGGTAACGTGGTCGGACTTGGCTTTGGACACGCCCGCCGCCACGGTGCCGACTCCGGTTTCGGAGACGAGCTTCACCGAGATCGAGGCGGAGGGGTTCGCGTTCTTCAGGTCGTGGATCAGCTGCGCGAGATCCTCGATCGAGTAAATGTCGTGGTGTGGCGGCGGCGAGATCAGCTCCACGCCCGGAGTCGAGTAGCGGATCTCGGCGATGTAATCGGACACCTTGCGCCCGGGCAGCTGCCCGCCTTCGCCGGGCTTCGCGCCTTGGGCGATCTTGATCTGGATCTGCTCGGCGCTTGCAAGATATTCGGCGGTCACGCCGAAGCGCCCCGATGCGACCTGCTTGATTTTCGACTTGAGCACGTCGCCTTCGCGCAATTCGATGTCGCGCGCGACGCGGTGCGCACCCAGGCGCGAGCGCAGCGTCTCGCCGGCCTTCACCGTCGCGTAGCGTTTGCGGTCCTCGCCGCCCTCTCCGGTGTTCGATTTCCCGCCGATGCGGTTCATCGCCACCGCGAGCGTGGTGTGCGCTTCGACCGAGATCGAACCGTGGGACATTGCGCCGGTCGAAAAACGCTTGACGATCTCCGCCGCGGGTTCGACCTCCTCGATCGGAACGGGCTTCACGCGATCGAGCCGGAATTCGAACAGACCGCGGAAGGTCATGTGGCGCTTCGACTGGTCGTTGATGATCGCGGCGTATTCCTTGTAGGCCTGCGGGGAGTTCTGCCGCGCCGAGTGCTGCAGCTTCGCGATCGCGTCGGGCGTCCACATGTGCTCTTCGCCGCGCACGCGCCAGGCGTACTCGCCGCCCGGTTCCAGCATCGACTGCAGCACGGGGTTGGTGTCGTCGAACGCGGCCTTGTGTATGCGGATCGCCTCTTCGGCGACGTCGAACAAGCCTATGCCTTCGATCGACGAGGTGGTGCCGGTGAAATACTTGTCCACGAGCGACCTCGCGAGGCCTACCGCCTCGAAGATCTGCGCGCCGGTATAGGACATGTAGGTCGAGGTGCCCATCTTCGACATCACCTTCTTCAGGCCCTTGCCGATCGCCTTCACGAAATTCTTGATCGCCTTCCTGCCGTCGAGATCCGCGCCAAACTGGTCCTTCGCCGCAAGATCGAGCAGCGTCTCGAGGACGAGATACGGATGCACCGCCTCGGCGCCGTAGCCTCCGAGCAGTGCAAAGTGGTGCACCTCTCGCACGGAGCCGGTTTCCACCACGAGTCCGGCGCTCGTGCGCAAGCCCTTCGCCACCAGGTGCTGGTGGATTGCAGACAATGCGAGAAGCGCCGGGATGGCCACGCGTTCCCGCTCGATGAGCCGGTCGGAAATCACGATGATCGAGTATCCCGCTCGCACCGCATCCTCGGCCTGCGCGCAAAGCGACGCGAGGCGCGCCTCGACCGCCTCCTTGCCCCACGCGATGGGGTAGGTGATGTCCAGCTCGAGCGAGCGGAACTTGCCGCCGGTGTAGCGATCGATGTGCCGGATTTTCTCCATTTCGAAGAAGTCGAGCACCGGCTGGGACACCTCCAGCCGGAGAGGCGGGTTCATCTCATCGATGCCGAGCAGGTTCGGCTTCGGTCCGATAAAGGACACCAGCGAGGTCACGAGCTCCTCGCGGATCGGGTCGATCGGGGGGTTCGTGACCTGCGCGAAGAGCTGCTTGAAGTAGTGGTACAGCGTCTTGTTCTTGTCCGACAGAACCGCGAGCGGGGAGTCGTTGCCCATCGAGCCGACGGGTTCCTCGCCGTTCATAGCCATCGGGGTCATGATGAACTTGATGTCCTCCTGCGTGTAGCCGAAGGCCTGCTGGCGGTCGAGCATCCGCACCGCGCTCTTCAGAGGCGGGGTCTTTTCGGTCTCGACCTCGTCCAGCTTGACGCGGATACGCTCGATCCACTCGGCGTAGGGTTTAGCGCCGGCGAGCGTGTTCTTGAGCTCTTCGTCGTCGATGATCCGCCCCTTCTCCAGATCGACGAGGAACATCTTGCCGGGCTGCAGGCGCCACTTCTTGACGATTCTCTCTTCGGGGACCGGCAGGCAGCCGCATTCCGATCCCATGATCACGAGGTCGTCCGCAGTGACGATGTAGCGCGAGGGCCGCAGGCCGTTCCGGTCGAGCGTCGCGCCGATCTGGCGCCCGTCGGTGAAGGCGATCGAGGCGGGGCCGTCCCAGGGCTCCATCATGGCGGCGTGGTACTCGTAGAACGCGCGCCGCGTGGGGTCCATCAGGGTGTGGTTCTCCCAGGCCTCGGGGATCATCATCATCATCGCATGCGCGACCGAATACCCTCCCATGACCAGGAGCTCCAGCGCATTGTCGAACGAAGCGGAATCGGATTGCCCGTCGTAGATCAGCGGCCAGATCTTTTCCAGATCCCGGCCGAGCACCGGACTCGATATCGCGCCCTGGCGCGCCCGGATCCAGTTGACGTTGCCTCGCAGGGTGTTGATCTCGCCGTTGTGGCAGATCATGCGGAACGGGTGCGCCAGATCCCAGGATGGGAAGGTGTTCGTGGAGAAGCGTTGGTGGACCAAGGCGAGCGCCGACTCGACGCGCGCGTCCTGCAAATCCCTGTAGTACTCCCCGACCTGGTGTGCGAGCAGCATGCCCTTGTAGCACACGGTGCGCGCCGACATCGACGGAACGTAGAACTCCTTCCCGTGCGCGAGCTTGAGCGACTGGATCGCGTGGCCCGCGCTCTTCCTGATGATGTAGAGCTTGCGCTCCAGCGCGTCCGTCACGGTCAATTTCTTCCCGCGCCCGATGAATACCTGGCGCATCACCGGCTCGATGCGCTTCGCCGGTTCGGCGAGGTCGCTGTTGTCCACCGGCACATCGCGCCACCCGAGCAGAACCTGGCCCTCGTCCTTGATCGCGCGTTCGATCTCGTACTCGCAGGCAAAGCGCGAGGCCGGATCGCGCGGCAGAAATACCATGCCCACGCCGTACTGGCCCGCGGGCGGGAGCTTCACGCCCTGCTTGGCCATCACTTCGCGGAGAAACTTGTCGGGAATCTGGATGAGCAGGCCCGCCCCGTCCGAGAGCTTGGGATCCCAGCCCACCGCGCCCCGGTGGGTGAGATTGCGCAATACCGTGAGACCTTGCTCGACGATGGAATGCGATTTCTTGCCCTTGATATGAGCGACAAAACCCACGCCGCAAGCGTCATGCTCGTTGGCGGGGTGATACAGACCCTGGGGCTCGTTCAGAATCACGCTGGTTCGGACGAATCGGTTTGCCGGCGGCGGCGATTTCTCATTCCGCACTTTTCAATGCCGGGTTTTTGACTATACCTGCGTTTCCTTGCTGCCTCAAGTGCTTAGAGCCGCACTTCGCAGCAGCAATCTCAGGCACCGCTAGCACTTACTTAGGCGGCAAGCCGCGAGAGCGTGTGATCGATTGCGCCGGCCGGTACGTCGGCGCGAAGCAGCGCCGACCCCAGCCGCTCCAGCAGAACAAAATGGACGCGGCCGCCCTTTGCTTTCTTGTCGAGCCGCATCAATTGCTGCATGCGCGCCGGCGAAATCCCTCTTGCGGATGTCGGCAGTCCCGCGCGCTCGAGGAGCGTACGGACGCGAGCGGTGTCGGCCTCCGAAAGATAGCCAAGCTGACGCGACAGGTCCACCGCCATGACCATCCCGGCCGCAACGGCCTCGCCGTGCAGCCAAGCGCCGTAGCCGAGGCCCGTTTCTATGGCGTGGCCGAATGTATGGCCGAAGTTCAGGAGCACGCGCAATCCGTGCTCGCGCTCGTCCTGGCCGACGATTTCGGCCTTGATCGCGATCGAACGCATCACCGCCTGTTCCAGCGCCTCCGCATCCCGCACCAGCAGGCGATCGAGATTGGCCTCGAGCCAAGCGAAGAACGCCGCGTCACGGATCAAGCCGTGCTTGATCACCTCGGCAAGCCCCGAGCGCAGCTCGCGCTGGGGCAGGGTTTCCAGCGTTCTCGTGTCGGCCACGACCAGCTGGGGCTGATGAAAAGCGCCGATCATGTTTTTCCCGAGCGGGTGATTGATCGCGGTCTTGCCGCCGACCGACGAATCCACTTGTGCGAGCAACGTGGTCGGGATCTGAACGAAGGGCACGCCGCGCTGATAGGTGGCGGCGGCGAATCCCGCCAGATCCCCGATTACCCCACCCCCCAGGGCGATGAGCGTAGTGTCACGCGCGCATCGCTTCTCGAGCAGCGCATCGAAGATCCCATTCAGGGTGCGCCAGTCCTTGTGCTCCTCGCCGTCGGGAACGATGATGCGGACCACCTCGATGTCCTCGCCGGCCAGTACCCCGGCGACGCGCTCGAGATAGAGCGGCGCCACGGTGGAGTCGGTGACCACGGCCACTTTCCTTTGCGCAAGGAAAGGAGCAATGAGATCGGCCCGATCGAGAAGCCCGGCACCGACGTGAATTGGATAGGAGCGCTCCCCGAGCGCTACGCTGAGAGTTTGCATGCTTCGTCGAATCGGGCCAGCACCTGTGCAAGCAGGGGGCCGATGCCCTGGCGGCCGGTGTCGATGACCAGGTCCGCGACCTCCCGGTAGAGCGGATCGCGCACGGCGTAAAGAGCCTCGAGCCGCTCGCGCGGGTCGCCGCCCTGCAAAAGCGGCCTGGACTTGTCGGTGCGGGTGCGCTGCCACAGTACCGGTGGCAGCGCGTGAAGGTAGATGACGAAGCCGCGGGTCCTGAGATTCTCGCGGTTGTGCGCATCGAGCACCGCGCCACCCCCGGTCGCGAGCACGATGTCGTCCAGCGCGGTCAACTGTGCGATCACCTCGGCCTCGCGCTTGCGAAACCCGGCCTCGCCCTCGATATCGAAGATAACGGCGACGCGCACGCCGGTACGTGCCTCGATTTCACGGTCGGCATCGTAGAACGTCTTGCCGAGGCGCTTGGCGAGCTGGCGGCCGACCGTGGTCTTTCCGGCGCCCATCATGCCCACCACGAAAATCTTGTGGTTCGTCTTCACGGGGATATTGTAGCAACCCGACCGCATCGGGCCCGAAAGCAGGCCGGAAAGCAAAAGGCCGGCGTTGCCGGCCCCTTGCCGATAGCGATTCCGTAGCTTCAGCGCTGGCTTATGATGCGCTGCTCGACGATGCGCGGAGTGATGAACACCAAGAGTTCAGTCTTGTTGTCCGAGCGGGAGTTATTGCGGAAAAGCACTCCAAGGAACGGCAGGTCCCCGAAGAACGGCACCTTGGTAATCGTGGTCTGCAAGGTCTGGGTGTAGATACCGCCGATCACGACCGTGCCGCCGTTCTCCACCAGCACCTGGGTCTGGACGTGCTTGGTGTCGATGGCGAAACCGGCGTTGGTGCTCTGGCCCACCGAGTCCTTGTTGATGTCCAGGGTCATGATGATATTGCCGTCGGGCGTGACCTGCGGCTTGACCTTGAGCGAGAGGTTCGCCTTGCGGAACGATACGGAGGTCGCGCCGCTCGAAGTCGCCTGCTGGTAAGGCAACTCGGTGCCCTGCTCGATGAGCGCTTCGACATTGTTGGCGGTCATCACCCGGGGGCTCGAAATGATCTTGCCTTTGCCGTCGGCCTCCAGAGCCGAGAGTTCCAGCTGAAGCGCGCCGGTCAGTCGATTGGTGATCAACAGGGCGATGGAACCTGCGGCAGTTGCATTGCCGACTGGCGACGCAGGCATATTGACGCTCAGATTGTCGGGGGTCTTCGTCGTTATGTTCCCGCCGGGCGCAGGGAACAAGTTGGGAAAATCGAGCAGCGTTCCGGACTGGGTCACGGCAACCCCCGACTCATTGATGCCTACCGGGCTCGGACCCGTGCTGTTGCTGCTCTGGACGATCGGGCGGGCCACATTGCCCATGCGCACGCCGAGATTTTTCGCAAAAGTGTCGTTGGCTTCGACGATCCGCGCCTCGATCAGCACCTGTTGCACCGGGACGTCGACCTGACCCAGCAGCTTTCTCACGTCCTCGAGACGGACGGTAACGTCCTGGACGAACACCTGATTGGTGCGTGCATCCACTGCAGCGCTGCCGCGCTTGGACAGGATGCGCTGCAGGGGATCGGAGAGGAGCTTCGCAAAGGCGTCGGCCTTGGCGTAGTTGAGCTGGAAGGTTTCGGTGCGCAGCGGTTCCAGTTCCGTGATCTGTGCGCTGGACTCCAGGGCAAGCTTCTCCTTGGTCGCGAG
>Ga0193713_1000241_pt1 | contig 18312 bp, 16 predicted proteins | sample H3a2metaG_FD_143054 | JGI IMG/M metagenome (GOLD analysis project Ga0193713, IMG submission 143054) | Soil microbial communities from a riparian zone of the East river system, Colorado, United States - H3a2 | ecosystem: Environmental > Terrestrial > Soil > Riparian zone | place: USA: East River... | reverse complement strand
GTCCCGACGTGGCGCTTCCGGCCGACGTCCTCCGGATCGATTTCAACGTCCAGGCCGACGCCCAGTACCAGAAATACGACTTCCGCGTGACCGGCCTCGATGCCCCGATCAAGGTCGGCGACCGCGACATTTCCTGCGTCGTCGAGGAGGGCACCGTGGACGTGCTCCGCAAGGGAGTCGCCACGAAGGGGAGGCTCAAACGGTGGCTCTCCGACGCCGTCCCCGGCCGCGTCGTCAAGTCCGAGTACGCCGGCGAAGAGGCGGGGAAACCTGTCGAGCGGACCGAGACGATGCTGAGTTTTGAAGTGAAGAAGTAGAAGCCCGCATCAGGCACCAGGCATCAGGCGTCCCACATCCGGATTCCTACTTCCGGCCGACCGCTCCGGCAATCCAGAATCGAGAATCTCCCCCGTAGCCCGCATGACGCATTTCGCATAATGCATTACGGGTCCGGCATCCGGCAATCCAGAATCGAGAATCCGCAATCTCCTTCGTTTTCCCCTTGACTCTCGTCCCTTAAATAAGTAAATGCTCACTCAGCAAGAAAACGGAGATCGCGGCATGACGGCGGTCGCGGCGCGGAGGTTCCGGCTCCCCACGGCGGAGCGGCGCGAGCAGATCGTCGGGGCCGCGATGCGCTGCTTCGCGGAGCGGGGCTTCGAGGGGACCACGACCCGCATGCTCGCGCGGGCGGCGGGCGTGAGCGAGGGGCTCATCTTCCGCCACTTCCCCACCAAGCGCTCCCTCTACCGGGCCATCATCGCGCGGCGGATCGCGGAATCCCCCGCCGGAATGATGCCGGTGGAAGCGGCCGCGCGGGGCGATGACCGCGCCGTCCTCGCCTCCATCGCCTCGTCCCTCGTCACCCGCGTCAGGCGCGACCCCTCGTTCATGAGGCTCATGTTCTTCAGCGCCCTCGAGGGGGCCCCCCTCTCCCGCATGTTTTACCAGGCGCGCGTCCGGCGGGTCCGGAGCTTCCTGGCGTCGTACCTCGAGCGCCGGATGAAAGAGGGCGCCTTGCGGAAGGTCGACCCGATCGCCGCGGCGGGCGCTTTCATGGGCATGGTCGCCAACTACGTCCAGCAGAAGCATCTGTTCCGGGTTCCGGTCGCCCGCCTGGCGCCGGACGACCTCGTGAAGACGTGGGTCGACCTCTTCATGAAGGGGCTCCGCCGATGAGAAGGACCGCGGCCCTGATGGCGCTCCTGGCCGCGGGATGCGCCGACTACGACCGCGACGCCCGCGAGCGCATCGCCCCCCTCCTTCTCGAGCACCGGGAGCGCCTCGAGGGCTCCGACGCGGAGAAGGCGCACGCGCGGGTCACGCAGGAGCTCCGCGCCAAGCCGGCGTGGACCGTCGGTGACTGCATCGAGCTCGCCTGCCTGCTCAACGACCGGCTTCTCTCTAAGGGCGAGACCTACTACCAGGCCGTGGTGGCGCGCGACAAGATCACCGCCGCCGCGCTCCCCACCTTGAGCGGCCACGCCTTCTACTACCGCCAGGAGACCGTCCCTTCCTTCGGCGCCACACAGGGGTTCAGCCTCCGCGCCCGGGACGAGGAGTACCTCACCCTCACGGTGCCGATCTTCGCCGGGCTCCGCGAATGGAACGCCCGCTCGGGGGCCACGGAGATCATCGAGGCCGAGGCGGCCGCCCTCCGCCACCAGAAGGGCGTCATCGCCCTCCTCGTCGTCGAGGCCTTCTACTCCGTCCTCCGGCTCGAGCGCTCGCTGGCGACCCTGGAGCTCTCCCTGGCGACCCAGCGCGCCCGGCGCACCGAGATGGAGGCCCGCGCCAAGGCGGGCATCGCGCGCCGGACGGAGCTCCTCCTCGTGGAGGCCCAGCTCGCGTCGACCGAGGCGAGCCGCTCCCGGGCGGACAACGATCTCCAGGTGGCGCGCCGCCGGCTCGGCATCCTGATCGGCGGAGAGCTCGACCGCCCGCTCGCGGACGAGCCCCACGCCGAGACCCCGGAGGCGGTCGAGGTCCTGCTCGCAAAGGCCCACGAGAAGCGGGCCGACCTCGCGGAGCTGGAGCGCCGCCGCCGCGCCGCCGAGAGCCAGGTCGACGTCGAGCAGGGCGCGTGGTATCCGACCGTCGGCGTCACGGGCAACCTCTGGGGCCACCGCGACGGCTCCTCGAAAGATGTCGACTGGGACCTGCTCTTCCAGGCGGACCTGAACCTCTTCGCCGGGGGCGCCACGCGGGCGCGGACGGCCGAGGCCCGCTCGCGGGCCCGGCAGGCGGAGTTCGAGCTGCGCGCCCTGCGCCTCGACGTCTCCCTCCAGGTCCGCGAGGAATTCCACGGCTGGCAGAGCCTCGACCAGACCATCCGCTCCCTCGAGAAGGAGGTCGCGGCCGCGGAGGAAAACTTCAAGCTGCTCCAGGAGGAGTACAAGCAGAGAATCGCGAGCAACCTGGAGGTGCAGCTCGGGCAGGACCAGCTCCTGTCGGCCCGGCTCGCCCTCGAGGCCGCCCGGCTCGACCGGAAGGCGGCCCTCTTTCGGATCCGATTCGTCACGGGACAACTGCCATGAAAAACGTCGTCGCGATCGCCCTGATCGTCGCCCTCGCGGGATGCTCCAAGCCGGCGCCCGGCAGCGGCCCCGCCGGGCCGCGCAAACCGCGGGTCATCGTCGCGCCCGTCGGCCGGGGCCCGGTCTCGTACGAAATCGAGACGGTCGGCTCGTTCGAAGCGGAAGAGGAGGTCTCCGTCGCGGCGGCCGTCCCGGGCATCGTGACCAAGGTCCTCTTCAAGGAGGGCGACCAGGTCACGCCCGAGACGGTGCTCTGCACCATCGACGAGGAGCGGTACGCGCTCGAGGAGGCGCGGGCGAAGGCGGACCGGGCGCGCGCGGCGGCGGACCTCGACAAGGCCCGCAACGCCTACGAGCAGCGGCTCCCCCTCAAGCAGTACCTCGCCGAGGAGGAGATGCGCGAGTTCAAGGCCGCGCTTGATCGCGCCGGGGCGGACCTCGAGCGCTCCGAGGCCGAGCTCGCGCTGGCCGTGAAGGCGCACCGGGACTCGAGCGTCCGGCCTCCCCGGGCGGGCGTCATCAACTCGAAGAACGTCGCGACGGGCGAGTACGCGCCGGCCGGGCGGCTGATCGCGAAACTCCTCGACGTCTCCGCGCTCTACGTCCGGTTCGCGGTGCCCGAATCGGAATCCCTCCGCGTGAAGAAGGGCGTGAAGATCTCGCTGACGGCGCGGATCACCGGGCGGTCCGTCCTGGCGGCGGAAGTCTACTGGGTCAGCCAGGTCGCCGACCCGAGGTCGCGCACGGTCGAATGCAAGGCGCGCGTCCTGGAGCCCCCGGCGGAACTGAAGCCGGGGTTCTCGGGCCTCGTGAAGATCGTGCTGGAGGACCGCGCCGCGGCCCTCCTGGTCCCCTCGACCGCGGTCCTCCCCACCGAGCGGGGATTCGTGGCGTACGTCGTCGAGGCGGGAACGGCGAAGGAGCGCAAGCTCCGCCTCGGCGTGCGGACGCTCGACGACAAGGTCGAAATCCTGGACGGACTGGCGGAGGGGGAATCGCTCGTCGTCCGCGGGGGATCCATCGTCCAGGACGGTCGGGAAGTCGAGGTGGTCAAGTGAGAACCGGATGACAGATGACGGCCGAGAGTCATCCGTCATCGGTCATCAGTAATCGCGCATAGGAACGAACCATATGACCTTGTCTGATCTATCCGTTAAGAAGCCGGTTTTCGCCTGGATGCTGATGATCGCGTTCATGGTGCTCGGCGGGATCGCCTTCTTCCGCCTCGGCGTCTCGCAGATGCCCGACGTGGACTATCCCGTCGTGAACGTCGCCCTGACGTGGGAGGGCGCCGCCCCCGAGATCATCGAGAACGACGTCGTGGACGTCGTCGAGGATGCCGTCATGTCGGTGCAGGGCATCAAGGAGGTGACGAGTTCCTGCCGCCAGGGCTCCGCCAACGTCACCATCGAATTCAATCTCGACCGGGACATCGACGTGGCGCTGCAGGACGTCCAGGCGAAACTCGCCCAAGCCCAGCGGCTCCTGCCGAAGGACATGGATCCCCCCGTCGTCTCGAAGAACAATCCCGAGGACAGTCCCATCATGTTCGTGGGCCTCATCGGGCCGCGCCCGCCCCAGGCCCTCTCGGATTTCGTCCGCAACCAGGTCAAGGACCGGCTCCAAACCGTGCCCGGCGTGGGCGAGATCAGCCTGGGCGGAGGGTACCTCGAGCGGAACGTCCGCATCTGGCTCGACACGAAGCGGATCGAGGCTTTCTCGCTCTCAACGGACGAGGTCATCGCCGCGCTCCAGCGGGAGCACGTGGAGGTTCCCGCGGGCCGGATCGAGGGCCCATGGAAGGAGATCAACGTCCGGTCGGAAGGCGAGGCGCCCTCCCTCGAAGATTTCCGCCGGATCATCCTCCGCAATGACGGGCTCGCTCAGGTGCGCCTGGAGGACATCGCCGTGGTCGAGGACGGCCTCGAGGACCGGCGGCGGATCGCCCGCTCCAACGGCGAGCCCTCGCAGGGCATCGGGATCCGCAAGCAGCGCGGCGCCAACGCGGTGGCCGTCGCGAAGGGCGTGCGCGCGCAGATCGAGGAGATCCGGAAGGGCCTGCCCCCCGACCTGAAGCTCGAGATCGTCTTCGACTCGACGCCGTACATCGAGGCGTCGATCCACGAAATCCAGCTGACGATGATCCTCGCGGTTTTCCTCACCGCGTTCGTCTGCTGGCTCTTCCTCGGATCCCTCAGCTCGACGATCAACATCGTCCTCGCGATCCCCACGTCGATCCTCGGCACGTTCGCCGTGATGTACTTCATGGGCTTCACGTTGAACACCTTCACGCTTCTGGCGCTGTCGCTGTCGATCGGCATCGTCGTCGACGACGCGATCATGGTCATGGAGAACATCTTCCGCCATCGGGAGATGGGCAAGGGCCGGGTGGACGCCGCCCGCGACGGCGCGCGCGAAATCACCTTCGCCGCGATGGCCGCGACCGTCGCGATCATCGCGATCTTCCTCCCGATCGCGTTCGCCCAGGGCATCATCGGGAAGTTCCTCTTCCAGTTCGGCGTCGTCCTCTCCGTCTCGGTTTTCCTGTCGCTCATCGAGGCCCTGACGATCGCTCCCGCCCGCTGCTCCCAGTTCCTCGACGTGACCCGGCGGACGACGAGGCTCGGGCGGTCGGTCGACGCCCTATTCGAAAAGCTCGCCGCCGGTTACTCCCGGGCGCTGCGGCCGGCGATCCGCTGGCGGTGGGCGGTCTTCACGGTCTCACTCTCGCTCTTCGCGGCGTCGCTGTTCATCCTCACGCGCCTGCCCACGGAGCTGGTCCCGTCGCAGGACCAGGGACGGTTCCTTGTCCGCCTCCAGACGCCCGTGGGCTCGTCGATCGATTACACCGACCGCCTCTGCCGGCAGGTCGAAGACGTCGTGATCCAGCAGCCCGAGATCGAGCGCTACTTCATGGCCGTGGGCGGATTCGGCGGCGGCGAGGTGAATACGGCGAACCTGTTCGTGACGCTGAAGCCCCGCAACGAGCGGAAGCGGTCGATGCAGGAGCTGATCGAGTTCACCCGGCAGTTCAACGCCATCCCGGACCTGAAGGTCACCCCCCAGGATCTTGCGTCCGCGGCGATCGCCGGGCGGCGCGGCGCCAACGTGGAGGTGTCGATCCGGGGCCCGGACTGGGACAAGCTCGCGGTTCTCGCCGACCGCCTGATGGACAAGATGGAGGTCCACCCGCTCCTGAAGGACGTCAACACCGACTACCAGGTCGGGATGCCCGAGATCCACATCATGCCCGACCGCAAGAAGGCGGCCGAGTCGGGCGTCTCGATGGCCGCGATCGGGAACACGGTCGGCGCGCTCATCGGCGGCACCCGGATCGGGAAGTTCAAGGACCAGGGCCGGCGGTACGACGTGCGGGTCCGCGTCCTTCGCGACCAGCGCCTGCGCACCGAGGACGTACGGGACATCCGCGTCCGGTCCGCCTCGGGCGAGCTCGTGCCGCTCTCCGAGGTCGTGACGATCGAGGAGCGGCCGACGCTCCTCACGATCAACCGGAAAAACCGGGAGCGCGCCATCGGGGTCCAGGCGAACGTGCCGGAAGGGAAGTCGCACGCCGACGCCTTCAAGGCGATGGAGGATCTCTGGAAGGAGGTCCAGGAAGAAGGCTACCAGATGTACTGGACCGGCACGGCCCAGACGACGAAGGAGACGCAACAGAGCCTCCTGCTCGTCATGGCGCTCGGCCTGTTCATCGCCTATGTCGTGCTGGCCTCGCAGTTCAACAGCTTCATCCACCCGGTGACGGTCTTCCTCGCACTCCCCTTCAGCGTCATGGGCGCGGTGATCGTCCTATGGGTGGCCGGCCTGTCGCTCAACATCTACTCCGCGATCGGGATCATCCTCCTGATGGGGATCGCGAAGAAGAACTCCATCATCCTCGTGGATTACACGAACCAGAATCGGGACAAGGGCGCGGATTGGAAGACGGCGATCTTCACCGCGTGTCCCATCCGCCTGCGGCCGATCCTGATGACGAGCATGTCGACGATCGCGGGCGCGATTCCCGCGGCGATGTCGATCGGCGCCGGCGCGGAACTCATCCGCCCCATGGCGCTCTCGGTGATCGGCGGGATGGTGGTGTCGACGCTCTTCACGCTCTTCGTCGTGCCGTCGTTCTACGGAATGGTCGAGGACGTGAAGAGCCGGCTGTTTCCCAAGAAAGCGCCGGTGGCCGAGCTGCCGCCCCACGCCGAAGCGGATCGAAGCGTCATTCTGTGACCGCCGAGCGGGGTCCGCGACGCCGGCGCCACAAATAGTACAGGAGCGCCGCCGCCAGGAGCGCGCCGGAGGCGTACATCGCCATTCGCACGGCGAACCACATCGTCTGCTCCTGCAGCGGATTCTCCCCCTTCGACTTGTCGACCGTGTACAGCGTCAGCGTCGGGTCCTCTTTCGGCACGATGATCCGGGCGGGATCGGCGAACAGGATCCTCATCGGCTCCCCCACCGGCGTGCCGTAGAGCGGCGCCACGGGCTCCCCGGGAGTCCACAGGGCGCGGTTGGCCTCGACGATGTCGGGGCTGTTCGGAGTCGCGACGAGGATCACGTTCCGGCCGGACGCGGCGCTCAAGAGCGCGGCGACGACGGGCGGCGCGAGCGATCCGGCCACGCCCAGGATGAGGGCGGCTTTCGCGATCCGGTCGCGGATCCGGCTCACTTCTTCTCGGCCTCGGGCTTCGCGGTCCCGGCGAACATCGCCATCTTCACGGTCCAGGCGTCGCTGACCTTCCCGACGACGAACTCGGGGATCTTCACGCCGAAGTCCGAGAGCTTCACCTCGAACTTCGTGGTGAACTTCAGCCACTTCCCCTCGGGGAATTTCGCCTTCTTCACGACCTCGTCCGGAAGCTCCTTCCACTCGACGGTCACCGTGATTTCCTTCGTGACGCCGTGCATCGAGAAATCGCCGGTCACCTTGACGGTGTTGCCCTCGCCCTTTTCGACCTTCTTCGAAGCGAACGTGATGGCGGGGAATTTCGCCGCGTTCAGCCACATCTCCGACCGCAGGTGCTCGTCGCGCATGTCGATGCCCGTCTTCAGCGAGGCGACGGGGACGGTGATGGAGACGGACCCGGCGCCCTTCGCGAGGTCCGCCTTGATCTCGCCGGCGGCCTTGTTGGTGGTGCCGACGATGTTCTCGATGTCGGCCTCGGATTCGAAGGTGATGTTCACGTACTTCGGGTGATGGCCGACGTAGTACGTCGTCTCGTCCGGGACGGCGGCGCGCGTGAAGGCGAGGAGCGCGATGGCGGCCGCCAGGATCGGGGCGTGCGACATATCAAGGTCTCCTAATGTTGATTCCAGTAACGCGCGGTACTCAATGCATATTCCCCCGGCGCGCGAGGAGGCGGACCAGGATTGTAAGCGCCCGCCTCAGGCGCCGCGGCGAGATTGTTTTCGGAACGTGGATGAAACCCACCCGGGCGCGCCCGGCCCGACGCACGGCCCGGTAGAAGGCGTGGTTGCAGACGTACGTCCCGGCGTGGTACGAGACGGCGACCGCCATTCCGGCCCGGCGGAGGGCGGAGTGCAGGCGATCCACCGGGAGGGTCGACTCGACAACGGTCGGGCCCCGCGGATCGATCGGCCGGCGCCACGGCTGGCGGCCCGCGTTGTCGGGCTTCTCCGCGTGGTCCACGTTGAGCGCGACGCATTCCAGCGCGAGCCGCTTCCGGCGCCCGTCGAGGCCGAACATCAGGACCGCGTCCGGACGGGTCTCGCGGAGGGCGGAATCGAGGGCCCGGTCGCACCCGCGGAATTCCGTCGGCAGGACCCGGCCCGCGAGGAGCGCCCCGCCGACCCGGCGTCCGTCGGCCTCGCGCGCCAGGCGTTCCGTGGGATTGCTCCGGTGTTTTCCGAAAGGAGTGAACCCCGTCACGAGGACCCGCATCGCGCCAGCATACGCGGGCCCGGAGGGAGACGCAACCGGCGGGGGGCCACGTCAGTTTCGAGATCCCAGATTCCAGACCCCAGCCTCCCGAAGGTTCCAGCTTCGAGTTTCACAGCCCTGTATTGCTCGGATGCGTTCGAGGTCGAGGAATCGAAGCTCGCAACTTCGGAATCTGGGATCTGGGATCTCGAATCTGGAAACTAACCCGTCACCACCCGTTGACCGCGCGCGCCTCCGGCGGTACATAAGGTCCCATGACGCGGATCCTGCTGGCGGCCCTTCTCCTCGCGCCCCAGGCGGGGACCCAGGAGCCCCCGCCTCCCATCGTGGTCGCGAAGGGAGCCGAGCAGCCCCAGCTCGCCGCCGACAAGGACGGCGGGCTCTACTGCGTCTTCCTGCGGAAGGGAAACGTCGAGGTGGCGGTCTCGACCGACGACGGGGCGACGTGGAGCGCGCCCGCGGTCGCCATCGACGCCCATGGAATGGCCCGCGGCGGCATGCAGCGCGGACCCCGGATCGGCGTCGACGAGAAGAAACGCGTCGCCGTCACCGCCCCGGTCTGCTTCGACCCCAACGAGCTGCGCGAGGTTTACCCGAAGGCCGAGCTGTGGGTCGCGTGGTCGGAAAACGGCGGAAGAACCTTCGGAGCGCCGGTCCAGGTGAACGAGCAGAAGGGGACAGCCCCGGAGTCGCTGCACGCGATGGCGGTGGCGCCCAACGGGGAAGTCCATGTCGCGTGGCTCGATTTGCGCGGCCGCACCAAGGGACAGGACCTCTACTACTGCAAGGTGGTCGACGGAAAGCCCGGCCGCAACGTGAAAATTGCGACGACCCTTTGCGAGTGCTGCGCCCCGGGGATCGCGGTGGACGGCGCCGGAAATCCGATCCTCGCGTGGCGCGATGGGGCCGAGAAGGAGAACCGCCCCGTCTGGTTCGCCGCCTCGAAGGACGGCGGCAAGGCCTATCGCCCGCCCCAACGGCTCCACCAGATCGAGACGAAGGTCGAAGGCTGACCCATGGACGCGCCCGCCGTCGCCGTGTCGCGCGACGGGAAGAGGTTCGCGGCCGCCTGGATGGACATGCGGACGGGCCGGAACGATCGCAAGGTGTACTGGACGGTCACGTCCGGAGGCGCCCTCCCGCGCGAGTCGCCGCTCGCCGACGATCCGAAGGGCTTGAAGGGCCATCCGGCGCTCGCGGTCGACGCGAAGGGCATCATGCACGCCGCCTGGGAGGACCTGCGCTCGGGCGAGCAGCGGATCTACTGGACCTCCTCGGAGAAGGGCGCGAAGAACATCGCGCTCAGCCCGGCCGGGAAGAAAGCCTCCTTTCCGAGCGTGGCGTGCGGGCGGATCGTCGGAGCCGTGTTCGAGCTGGAGGGCAACGTCGTCTTCAAGGCGACGCCGAAGTAATCGGCGCGGTCTTCACCCACGCCGCCACCAGGTCAGACGACGCGCGCGAATTTCATGGGGGCGCTAGCGGATCACGACGAGCCGCAGGCAGGGAAGCTCCTTCAGATCGTCCGGCATCTTGTCGGTTGATTTCTTCCCATCCGCAACCGCGACGAGCAGAAAGGCGTCCCCCACCGCGAATTTCAGGCCCGGCTTGTCCTCGAATACCCACCGGATCGGGACCTCCTTGCCGCTCTCGACGAGCGTGAAGTTCCCCGCTCGAGCGACCTTGCCCCAGGCGCGATAGATCTCCCCCTCCTTGAAGTCCGTCGCGGGCGGCAGGTCGGGAAAGCCCCCCAGGATCCCGGACCACCCGTCGAAATCGTCTTTCGACATCTCCTCCGCGCCGAACGCGGCCTTGCGGGCCTGCGTGATGAATCGCGCCGCCTCCTTGTCCGCGTCGGAAAGCCAGGCGCAGAAAGCCGCCCCCTCGGCCGCCGCGACGAGGTCTTTTTCCTTCAGTTCGACCGTGACCTCCGCCAGCACCTTGGCGCGGATCTTCCCCCGCTCCTCGGGGTCCAGCTTTTCCACCGCGGTCCTGAGCTGACTCAAGATGACCGGCAGCCGTTTCGAGAAGGGATCGAGCGCCGTCCCGGCGCGGGCCGCCCGGTGGCAGTCGAACCACGCCTTCTGGGTCAGGCCGTTCTCGGCGCGGGTGAGGAGTTCCCCCGCGCGCAGCTGGCGCTCCAGCTGGTAGGCCTCGTCCGCGGGGCCGGCCTTCTCGAGTCCCGCGTCGAGCCGCAGTTTCCGCTGGACGATCCGGTAGGACTCCCGGTCCTTCAGGGGCGCGCCCGGATTCTTGCGAGCCTCCGCCTCCTCCCGCTTGCGGAGGTCGTACTCGGCGACCTCTTCGAGCCGCTCCTTCTCCGTGTACTGGACGCGCGCGGTGAAGGGCTCGGACCCCACCTGGCTGGAGGCGGTCGGGAAGATGAAACTGTTCTCGTCCTGGGACCACTTCCGGACGGAATAATTGAGTCTCGCGTCCCACCCGGTGAAAGTGACCTCGACGAGGATCCCGCGCGAATTGCCGGGCCGCCGGACGACGATCGTCAGGACGAGCCGGTTCGCGTCGGTCGCGGTGGAGAGCGCCTTGTGGATCTGGGTGGAGTCCCGCGCCTTCGAGATCGTCGCGGGCTTCTTCATGTCCGTGTCGCCGACCTGCTGGACGCGCCAGTCGTTGGCGGCGACGAGCCAGAGCTCCCAGCCCTGGGGCACGAGGTTGAGCTTCGCGAACTTCGAGCCCCGCTTCGCCTCGATGGGGAGTCCGAAGACGTACCGCTCCTTCGGGATGAGGACGGGCTTCTTGAATTCCTGGGCGGACGCCGGGACCGGCAGGAGCAGGAGCAGGAGTGCCGCGGCGCGGGATGTCATGGCGGGCGCCCCTCCGTGCGGGCAAGGGCCGGTCAGGCGCGGTGCCTGACCGGCCGTCCACCCCGCTCGATCAGCAAGGCCTACTTGAGATGCTTCGCAAGCAGCTTGTTCATCTCGAACATGCTGACCTGCTTCTTGCCGCCGAAGACCGCCCCGAGCTTGGCGTCGGAGTTGATCATGCGACGGTTGGTCTTGTCCTGAAGGCCGTTCTTCTTGATGTAGACCCACATCTTCTTGACGACCTCCGAGCGCGGGAGCGGCTTGGCGCCGACGACTTCCGAAAGCTGCGCGGACGGGGTCAGCGGCTTCATGAACGCGGAATTTACCTTCTTCGCCATCGGCTCTCTCCTGGAAGGGAGTTTGGGGTGCGCCCCGGGGACACCCCGAGGCTGAAAGCGCTCAACAACCTACTCGGAACCCCCCTCGGGCGCAAACCATATTGAAGCTCCCAGCTTCGAGCTTTCGGCTTCCAGCCCCCTCGACGGAATCACCCGGAATGGGTGCGGCATCCGCCAACAAATTCCGTCTGGATTGAAGCTCGAAGCTTGAACCTCGAAGCTCCGGAATGGTAGCGTCGGGGCGATGCGGCGGCTCACCCCGGTCCTGCTCCTCCTCGGCTCGTGCGTCGTCCCGCCGCGCGCCCCCGTCGGTCCCGGTCCGGAGGTCATCACCGCCGTCGAGGGAATGTACGACGACCTCAGCTCCCGCCGGTGGGACGCGCTCGAGGCTCATTTCCTCCCCGAGGCCGCTCTCGTTTTCGCGACGCCCTCCGGCCCCCGGCGCATGACCCCGGCGAAGTTCATCGAGATGGTCCGCAAGAACGTCGAGGGCAAGGAGATCTTCGAGGAGCGGATGACGGCGGGCTCGGTCCGCGCCCACGGCGACATGGCCACCGTCTGGTCGAGCTTCGAGGGCCGCGAGGGGAACGGCGCCGACATCCGGACCTGGTCCGGCGTGGACGCCTTCACGCTGGTGAAGGTCGAGGGCCGGTGGAGAGTCGCCCTGATCGCGGTGTCGCAGGATCCCCCGCCTCCCGTCCGTTGACTCCGCGGCGTAACGTCCGTTCTCTCCCGGGCGGCGTTCTCATCCGGACTTGTGCGAAATGCTCTTCAGCTGATCGCTGCGGAAGGGCGCCGGCGGAGGAGTCGTCGCCTTGTAAACCTCGAACTCGTTCGTGTCCTTGAGGAGCACGACTCCCGCTCCGACGAGCGTCTCCCGGGCGATGACGGTCTCATCCCGGATCGTCGCGTTGACTCCCAGGAAACAGAACGGCTCCACGGTGCAGCCGCCGGAAATGACCACATGAGACGTGATCGTCACGTGGTCCTTGATGACGGAATGATGCCCGATGTGATTGCCGCTCCACAGGACGACGTCGTTTCCGATCCGGACGAAGGGCTGGATCGTATTGTCCTCCAGGATGAAGCAATTCTCCCCGCAGCTGAAATCCGGCCACAGGGTCGCCTTCGAGCTCACGTAGCTGATCAGCGGAAATCCCTTGGCCTTGGCTTGGGTGTACTTTTCGGCGCGCAGGTGACCCATCCTCTTGAAACTGATCGGGAGGAACATGCTGAACTTGTCGGGTCCGTAGAGGGACTCGACCCGGTCAAAGGGAACGACCGGCAGCCCGTAGAGTTCCTTCTCCCGAAGATGATCTCCGTCGACCGTGAACGCGACCACCTCGTGGGGCGAATCATGTTTCAGATAGAAGTGGGCCAGGCTCGCCCAGTGGCTGTTGCCGAAGACGATGATCTTGGCCACGGTGCTTTTCCCTTCGGCGCGTCGAGGCCGTCCCCCCGGACCCTCTACTCTACGCCGCCACGGGGTTCCGGTGTCTCGAATTTCGCTCCGGATGGCATTACCAGCAGCCCGCCGCCTGTACGGCGTGAAATCAATCCACCGCGGCGAGCCGCTCCAGCCGGGCAAGGATCTCGATCCGCCACGAGCGCAGCCGTCGCCGGACGCCGGGGCCGGTGAGCGCCAGCCACAGGCCCGCGGTCTCCCGTCCGAACCGTCGGAACCGCTCGAGCCATCGCATCGACACGAACCCGGCGAAAGGCCCCGCCGCGACCACCGGAATCCACACCTCCGGCGGGAGGAGCTTCCATCCCGCGACGATCAGGGCCGCGTACCACGCGGGAAAGAGGAGGAAGGCCGAGAGCAGGCTCACGCTCGCCCGGTGATCCTCGGTATCCCCGCCGATGAGCGAGCACCCCCGGGCGGCGAGGTATGGAACCGAGTTCACCGCGATCCCGAGCGCGAAAACCGGCGCGCCGATCAGGAGGATCGCCGTGTTTTTCAGGGCGTACGCGAGGATCCGCGGCCAGCGGTACTCCGCCGCGACCTGGCCGGGCCCGCTGCCCACGAGCCGCAGCATCCGGTCGAACCGCCGGAGGAGGCGCCGCACGGCCTCCACCTCCGCCGGGTGCGTCTGTTTCAGCCGCCCGTACCGCTCGAGGATTTCTTTTTGACGCCGGAATCGCTCCTCGAGCCCCGGTACCGGGCCCTCGGACCGCAGGAGCCGCTCGACCATCGCCGCAAGCCGCGCGACCTCCTCGCTCTCCGCGTCGAGGACCATCTTCGAGAGACGTTCCCGCAGCTCTTCGGTGAGGGCCGCGACGGCCCCCCGGGGATCGGCGGCGAACCGCTCGCGGTACCCGTCGACGCCCAGCGGCGGGGAGAAGGTCACGAGCACGAGGCCGCGGAAGAGGCGCGTCCGCTCGAAGTGAATGCCCGCGAGCTGGACGCGGAGCCCGAGCCGGAAGTCCGCGAGCGCCTCCGCCTCGAGCGCCATCTTGGCCGCGCCGTGCTTGAAATCCGCCAGGGCGGAATCGGTGTGGCTGGCGCCCTCGGGAAAGATGCCCACCGCTCCCCCCGCCAGGAAGGCGTCCTTCGCGGCGCGGTAGAGATCCTCGTTCCTCTCCTTGGTGTAGCCGCGGTCCTGGCCGCGGTGCGCCGGGATGCACTCGAGCCGGCGCATGAACCAGCCGAGGATCGGAATCCGGAAGAGGGGCGCCTTGGCGATGTACCGCACCGGCCGGCTCGACGACGCGATCAAGATCAGCGCGTCCACCATTCCATTGTGGTGGTTGGCCAAGATGAGGAGCGGGCCCTCGGAGGGGACCTGCCCGGGCCCCGCGATCTCCAGCTCGCGGTAGAAGAGCCCCAGCGCGGCGCGGATGAGGCCCCGGACGAAGCGATAAAAAGGATTCACCGTGGCAGTGTAGATGGAATCAAGAATCAAGAATCAGGAATCCGAAGGCTCCTCCGACGGACTCCAATGATCCTTCGGGCATTCCAGTTTCCTGATTCCTAATTCCTTATTCCTGATTCCTGATTCCTAATTCTTGATTCTTGATTCCGCATCGGCACTTACAATCAAATCCGTGGAAACCTACGAGCCCTTCGCCTCGCTCGCCCTCGTCATGGCCGTGGGTTTTCTCATCGGGCTCCAGCGGGAGCAGTCGATGGCCCGGGAGGCCACCGGGCGCCGCACGTTCGTGGGCGGCATCCGGACGTTCCCCCTCGTGGCCGTTGCCGGGGCGCTCTCGGCGCTCCTGGCCCGCGCGATGGGGCCGTGGATCGTCGTGACCGCGCTCGTGGTCCTCTGCGTGCCCGCCGCGATCGCCTACGCGGATGACGTCCGCCAGGGGCGCGACCGCGGGCTCACCTCCGAGACGGCCTACGTCCTGACCTTCCTCCTGGGGGCGCTCGCCCCGAGCGGGAACGTTCTCCAGGACACCGCGTCACGGCTCCTCGTCGTGGCGGCTCTCGGGGTCTCCGTGACCGCCCTCCTGTCGATGAAGGAGGCGCTCCACGACTGGGCGGCCCGCGTCACGAAAGACGATCTCTACGCGACCGTGAAATTCCTGGTCGTGGCGGTCATCGTGCTCCCGCTCCTGCCCAATCGCGCGCTGGATCCACTCGAAGTCCTCAACCCCTTTCACATCGGGCTGATGATCACGCTCATCGCGGGGATCGGATTCGCGGGGTACGTCGCCTTCCGCACCCTCGGTCCGGGGCGCGGGCTGGGAGTCACCGGGCTGCTCGGCGGACTCGTCTCATCGACCGCGGTGACCCTCTCCTTTTCGGGACGGGTGAAGGAAAATTCGGGAATGGCCGACGCGTGCGCGGCGGGGATGGTCCTCTCCTGGACCGTCATGTTCCCGCGGCTCCTCGTGATCGTCGCGGTGGTCCACCCGGGGCTGGCCCGGTCCCTCGTGCTTCCGCTCGGGGCGGCGGCCCTCGCCGGCGCGGGAGCCTCGTTCCTCCTCTATCGCCGGACCCGGGCGCAGTCGGCGGCGGGAGAACTCTTGAGCCTCACCAATCCGTTCTCGCTGGGGACCGCGGTGAAGTTCGGCGGCCTCTTCACCCTGATCCTCGTGCTGTCGAAGCTGGCGGTCGCCTCGTACGGAGGCGGAGGACTCGTCGCGACCGGAGTGCTGGCGGGCACGACGGACGTGGACGCGGTTTCGCTCTCGGCGGCCAAGCTCGTATACGGCGGAGTGGACCTCCGGACCGCGGCGGCGGCCATCCTCGGCGCGTGCGGCGCCAACACGCTGGCCAAGGCGGGGATCGCCTGGACGATCGGGGGCTGGGCCTTCGAGCGGAGGGTGATTCCGGCGGTGTTGGCGATGATCGTCGCCGGGACGGCGGGAGCGGTGGCGGCCTGGAAGGTGGCCGGCTAGTTGCCCCGGCCCCGGGCCTCTAGAATCGCTTTGCGCGCCTCGACGATCTTCTCCGTCGCCGCGAAGGGCACCGGCTCGTAGTGGTCGAAGGCCATCGTGAAGGTCGCCGTCCCGCGGGAGAGCGTCCGCACCTGGGTCGCGTAGCCGAAGACCTCCGCGAGCGGCACGTACGCCTCGATCTCCTGGTTGGGTCCCTTCTGTTCCATCCGCTCGATCCTTCCCCGCCGCGCCGCGAGGTCGCCGTTCACCGGCCCGAGGTGGTCCATCGGGGTGACGACGTTCAGGAGCATGATCGGCTCGAGGAGGATGGGGCTCGCCTTGCGGAACGCCTCCTTGAATCCCATCGAGGCGCAGATGAAGAAGGCGCGCTCGTTCGAATCCACCTCGTGGTAGTCGCCGTCGGTGAGCGTCACCTTGAGGTCGACGACGGGGAAACCCGCGAAGACTCCCCGCTTCATGGCGTCGATGACGCCCTTCTCGACGGCGGGCACGTACTCCTTCGGGACGTTGCCGCCCTTGACGTCGTTCTCGAACTCGAAGCCGGAACCGTGGGGGAGCGGCTCGACGAGGAGCTTCACCCGCGCGAAGTCGCCGCGGCCGCCCGTCTGCTTGACGAGCTTGTGGTCCACCTCGGCCGCCGCCTGGACCGTTTCGCGGTAGGCGACCTGCGGGCGCCCCACCGTCGCGACCACGCCGTATTCGCGCTTGATGCGGTCCACGAGGATCTCGAGGTGCAGTTCGCCCATCCCCGACATGATCGTCTCGCTCGACTCCGGATCGACGGAGACGAGGAACGTCGGGTCCTCGTCCGCGAGTTTCGCCAGGGCGTAGGACAGCCGGTCGCGGTCCGCCCGGGACTCGGGCTTGATGCTGACGGAGATGACGGGGGCGGGGAACTCGATCGACTCGAGCTGGACCGGATGCTCGGGATCGCAGAGCGTGTCCCCCGTGAGCGTGTGGTCGAGGCCGATCACCGCGCCGATCTCCCCCGCGTGCAGCACCTCGCGCACCTTGGCGGTGTTCGCGTGCATTTCGAGGAGCCGGCCGATCCGCTCGCGATGGTCGCGGCTCGAATTGAGGACGTAGGTCCCCGCCGAGAGCGTGCCGGAGTAGACCCGGACGAAGACCATCTTCGCGTGGCGGTCGCTCATGACCTTGAAGGCGAGCGCCGCGAGCGTCCCGCCCTCCTTGATTTCGGGGGCGGGCAGGTAGTCGACGACGGCGTCGAGGAGCTTTTGGATGCCGATGTTGCGCGCCGCGGAACCGCAGAGGACCGGGACGATCGTGCGGGCGATCGTGCCCTTGCGGAGGACCGCCCGGATCTCGGCCGGCGAGGGCTCCTCGCCCGCGACGTACTTCTCGAGGAGCGACTCGTCCGACTCCGAGACTTTCTCGATGAGGTTCTTCCGCCACTTCGCGGCCTCGGCGACGAGCTCCGCCGGGATCGGCCGGGTCTCGAAGTGAATCTTTCCCTGCTGCTCCTCGAAGACGATCTCGGTGTTCTCGACGAGGTCGATGAGGCCGCCGAACTGGTCCGCCTCGCCCACCGGGAGGACGACGGGCACGGCGTTCGCGCCGAGTTCCTCCTGGATGCGGCGGACGACGTCGTGGAAGTCGGCGCCGCTGCGGTCCATCTTGTTCACGAAGGCGATGACGGGGACCTCGTACTTGGCCGCCTGGCGCCAGACGCTCGCGGACTGGGGCTCGACGCCGCCCACGCCGCAGAAGAGCGCCACGGCGCCGTCGAGAACGCGCAGGGAGCGCTCGACTTCGACGGTGAAGTCGACGTGGCCCGGCGTGTCGATGAGGTTGATCCGGTGGTCGCGCCACTCGACGGTCGTGGCGGCCGCGGTGATCGTGATCCCGCGCTCGCGCTCCTGCTCCATCCAGTCGAGCGTCGCCTTGCCGTCGTGGACCTCGCCGATGCGGTGGACCTTGCCGGTGAAATAGAGAATGCGCTCGCTCGTCGACGTCTTGCCGGCGTCGATGTGCGCGATGATGCCGATGTTCCGGATGTTTTTCTCGGCCATGGGGAGCGGGGAAGATAGCCGCAACTCGGGGGGAATGCAACGGCGATTGCGGGATGTCACGAGTCGAGCGTCGCGGGTCGAGAGTCGAAAAAAGAAGTCGCGAATTGCTGCGTTGAAAACCCCCTCTTTCACCACCACGAAGGCACCAAGCGGACGCCGATCGGTCGAGCGCCCGCCGGAAGGGACGGCTGGGAGAGCCGCGAGAGAAGCCGCCTTCTCTCCGCGGCTCTTCCCACCGTCCCAGGCCCCTCCGGGGCCGGTTCGTGGCCCTTCGGGCCACGAACGCCGGCGGGCGCATTCGAGGAGTCCCTCCTCTTAGTGACTTTG
>Ga0193713_1000240_pt1 | contig 18334 bp, 17 predicted proteins | sample H3a2metaG_FD_143054 | JGI IMG/M metagenome (GOLD analysis project Ga0193713, IMG submission 143054) | Soil microbial communities from a riparian zone of the East river system, Colorado, United States - H3a2 | ecosystem: Environmental > Terrestrial > Soil > Riparian zone | place: USA: East River... | reverse complement strand
AGCTGCTTCATCAGGTTCGCCTGCCGCAGGTAGTCGGTGACCACCTTGGAGCCGGGCGCGAGGCTCGTCTTCACCCAGGGCATGGTATTGAGTCCCCGCTCCACCGCCTTCTTCGCGACCAGCGCCGCCGCGATCATGACCGACGGGTTCGACGTGTTGGTGCAGCTCGTGATCGCGGCGATCACGACGGAGCCGTGCCGCAGCTGATGCTCCACGTCGTCGAGCTTCAGGTTGACGTGCGTGCGGCGCTGCGGCGGCGCGTCCACGGCGGTGGCGGTGTGACCCCCTTCATTTTCCCAACGCACGGCGTTCGATGGCGCCGCGATCGGCGAGGCCGACTTCATGAGGCTGGGGAGCGCGTCGAGGAAGCTTCTCCCGACCTCCCTCAGGGCGACGCGGTCTTGCGGGCGCCGCGGCCCCGCGAGGCTCGGCTCCACCGTCGCGAGATTCAGCTCGAGCGTATCGCTGTAGACGGGCTCGGGTGAGTCCGGCGTGTGGAACAGGCCCTGCTCCTTCATGTACGCCTCGACGAGCCGCACCCGGTCGGCGGGGCGGCCGGTGAACTCGAGGTAGCGCAGCGTCTCTTGGTCCACGGGGAAGATGCCGACCGTGGCGCCGTACTCAGGGGCCATGTTGCCGATCGTGGCACGATCCGCCAGGGTCAAGGCGGCCACACCCGGCCCGTAGAACTCGACGAACTTCCCGACGACGCCCTTCTTGCGGAGCATCTCCGTGACCGTGAGCACCAGATCGGTGGCGGTGGCGCCTTCGGCCAGCCGTCCCGTGAGGCGGAAGCCCACGACCTGCGGAATCAGCATCGAGACCGATTGGCCGAGCAGCGCCGCCTCGGCTTCAATCCCGCCCACGCCCCAGCCCAATACGCCGAGCCCGTTGACCATCGTGGTGTGCGAGTCGGTGCCGACGAGCGTGTCGGGATAGGCCTGGGGAGTTTTGCCTTCGGTTGTGAAGACGACGCGCGCCAAGTACTCGAGGTTTACCTGGTGCACGATCCCGGTGTCGGGGGGCACCACGCGGAACCCGCGGAAGGTCTTCTGCGCCCAGCGCAGCAGCGCGTAGCGCTCGCGATTCCGCTGGAACTCGAGCTCGGCGTTCGTGTGGAAGGCCGTCGGCGTGCCAAACTCGTCCACGATGACCGAGTGATCGATCACCAGCTCGGCGGGGAGCAGCGGATTAACCTTCTTGGGATCGCCGCCCATCTGGACGATCGCGTCGCGCATCGCGGCGAGATCGACGACCGCCGGGACTCCCGTGAAGTCCTGCAGCAGCACGCGCGCGGGCATGAAGCTGATTTCTTCGTCGGGCGTCTTGGCGGCATCCCAGCGCGCCAGCTTCTCGATGTCCTGGGCGCGGACGACGCGACCGTCCTCGAGACGCAACAAGTTCTCGAGCAGGATCTTGAGCGAATAGGGAAGGCGGGTGACCGGCAGGCCGCGCTTCTCGAGCGCGTCGAGCCGGTGGATCTCGTGTCCATTCAACGTCGCACGGCTGCCGAAAGAGTTCGCGCTCATTCCACCACCTTCACGGCGACCACGTAGTACTCGGTTTCTCCGAAACACGTCGTGGGCACGCCCTTGTGCTGTTGATAGCTGAGCGCGACCCGTTTGCCGAGCGATTGGTTGATGAACTCGGCGGTGACGTTGTCTCGCACAGTGAAGTTGAACTTCTCGGACATCGTTCCGGGCATCGACACCATGGCCAACTCACCCTCCCACGTCTTGCAGAGCCAGCCCCGTTTCGAGAATTTCTGGACGTACCCTGCGCGTTCCCCTTCCGAATAGCTCCATTGCAACGCGGACCAGGTGTAGAGCGCGAACAGCACGATCGGTGCGAGCAGGATCCCGCCGATAATGAGCTTGCGCTTGCGCGTCAGCTGAAGGTTGAACTTCACGCGGGAGAATCTACTTCGTACACTTCCTTGCGATAAGGCGCGAACCCCCGTTTGACGTAGTTCGGCAGTGCGTTGGGGTGATCCAACGTGCACGTATGCAACCACACGCGCTGCGGCCGCAGCGCCCACGCATCGCGTACCGCGCAGGAGAGCAGGTGCTTGCCGAACCCCCGTCCGAACTCGGCCGCGACGATCCCGAAGTAGGCGATCTCGACTGAGGCATCCTCGGGCACGCGACGCAGCTCGTACCAGCCGGCGAGGTTGCCGTCTCGCAAGGCGACGTGGAGCTGGATGTTGGGATCCACGAGGTGCTCGGTGATTTGGTCGTCGGTCCAGTCCCAGCGGTCGAACCAGTGGAACGCTTCCCCCACCGTGCGATAGCAGTGGCGGTACAGCTTGGGCGGCGGGATGGGGACGTGCGCCAGCGTGATGTCGGGAAAGTCCCCGAGCGCGGCCCGAAACTGGGCGGGCTCGGTCAATTGGAGGTAGGTGCGCGTTACTTCCATGACAGTTATTTTAACGTATGACCTTCAATAAAATGGGCACCGTCCCCCTGCCGCTGGCCTTGCACCTGGCTACCCACACGGTCATTGGGCTCTTCTGCGCCTTCGCGGGCGGGCTCAACCTGATCGACCCGACGAAGATCTTCCCCAACGGCGTCGTGTTCCTCGCGATCGCCGGGTTCAGCTGGGGCTACGTCTTTGGGGTCCTGATGGCGCGTAAGGAAGTCGTGGCCCTGGGCGTATTGGCGAGCGTGGGATACGCGGCGGCCGGCGTGTGGCAGCTGGGCGTGGACTGGCGATTCGGCGTCGTGCTGCTCGCGATCGGGGTGTATGGTCTCGCGACGTTGTCGATGTACCGGCGGCGGATTCTCGAGGCCTAACCGATCACGTCGCCGCGCAGCGGCGCGGCAGGCAACTCGACGACGAACCTCGCGCCGCCGAGCGTCTCGGAGTCTTCGATCCAGATTTTCCCGCCCACCTCGGCCACCACGCGCTGACAGATGGCCAGACCGAGTCCGGAGCCCTCGTCCGGACTCTTCGTCGTGAAGAACGGATCGAACACGCGCCCGCGAATCTCCGCCGGCACGCCGGGCCCAGAATCTTCGACGGTGAGCCGCACCCAATCGTCCCGCGCCTCCGTCGTGAGTTGAATGATGGCGGCGGGCCGCCCGCGCACCGCGTGCTCCGCGTTCGTGACGAGGTTGATCACCACCTGCTGCAGTTCTTGACCGAGACCGAGCACGGCCTCGGCACCTTGATCCATCTTGGTGCGCACTTCGATGTTGTCGGCGCGGAGCACCCGTTGCCGGATCTCCGCCACGTCGCGCACCAGCTCATTCACCTGGATCCGCGTCGGCGTCGTGTCGGCGCGGCGCGCGAGCCGCAGCAGACTGCGCACGATGCGCGCCGCGCGATCCACCTCGCGCACGATCGTGGACGCGGCTGCGCTCGCGTCGGCGTCCTGCGTGGAGCGTCCGAGCAGCTCCGCCTCCATCCGGATCGCGGCCAGGGGATTGTTCACTTCGTGCGCGACGCCGCTCGCGATTTCGCCGACGGTGGCGAGCTTCTCGCGCGCAATCAGCTCCCGCTGGGCGCGCAGCTCGTCGGTGCGGTCGTACAGCGCGACGAGCAGGCTCTCCGAGCCCAGACCCCGCAAGCCGGTCACCGTGCAGTCGCAGATGCGCCGGTCGCCCGACTCTTGCGACACCAGCACACGGCCGTGCCAGGGTTCCCCCTCGCGCCTGCCCGCGAGGATCAAGCGGATGGTCATCCCGCTGGGTGAGAGCCCCAAGGCTTCGAGGTGCCGTCCCAGCGCCGCGTTCTTGTCGGCGAGACCAAAGACGCCCAGGGCGGCCTCGTTCAGTTGGTGCACCGTCCCTTCGGTATCCACGAGGGCCATAGGGAGTGGACTCGCGTCGACCATGCCGCTCGCCCGATCGGCGGCGGCACGCGTGGCAGCCACCGCCTGAGACAGCTCGATGCCCCCGGCGATGTGCGCGGCGATGGCGGTGAGGTAGTGGAGATCGTACAAGCTGAACTCGGGCGGCGGGGCGGGGCCCTGCCCCTGAAAGCGCAACAGGCCGACTGCGCCGACGGGGCCTTTCGACGTGCGCAGCGGGGCGATGAGCGCCGACCGGGCCGCGTCTGCCAACCGTGCGGCAAGGGGGCTCGAGTCCGACTCGAGGCGCAGGTCGGCCGTCATCAGCGCCTCACCGGTCCGGATCACCCGACCGGTGGTACTGGAGTGCATGCTGAGCTCGAGACCTTCGACTCCCGCCGCTTCCCCCAAGGCGGGAGAGATGCGCAGCGTCTCGCCGTCACTCTGCTTCAGGGCCACGAACGCGCCCTGCGCCTCGACCAATTGCATCAGACTCTGGAGGGTGTAGCGGAGCAAAAGCTCGGTTTCGGGGGCGGCGAGCAACCAGCGGGCCAGCTCGACGACGAAGGTCCCCAGGCGGCGCTCGCGCTCGAGGGCCGCGCGCCTGCCCACCATGACGGCGAGGTCCGAGGCGAACTCGAGTGCGGAGTCGAGATCGGCAGCCGGCAGGTCGCGCGGGGCTCCCGCGAGGCTCGCCTCTACGTGCCGGCCGTCGGGGTCGCGCCAATCGGCTGTCAGCGTGATTCCGGACGCACCCGCGGAGCCCGCGGACACGGCACCGCTCTCGTTGACGCCCTGGTAACAGATGGTAAGGAGCGCGCCGTCGGCCCATCTGCTCAGGACCTGGGCAGCCGCCTGCCAAAACTCCGCTGTCCGCTTGGCTGCGCTGGCCTTCCGCAGCAGCGATTGGAGCGCGTCGCGCATGGCGAGAATATATGCGACGGCTCAGCGCCGGATGGCGCCCGGGAACCTCTGGGGATTGGGGATGAAGCCTGGGAACACGGCGGCCAAGTCGCCCGCGCCGAGATGCCGGGCGAGAATCTCGCCGAACAGATCGCGGAAGTCGGTCGTGACGGCAACGTCGCGGCCTTCGAATCGGCTCGCGGGATCGAGCCCCGGCCAGCGGCCAAGCACCTTCCCGCCGTTCACCGGACCGCCCAAGGCGAGCATCGCCGTCGCGTGGCCGTGGTCCGTGCCGCTATTGCCGTTCTCGGCGATCGTCCGGCCGAATTCGGACATCGTCAACACCACCACGCTGCGCATCCGCTCGCCCAGGTCTTGGTTGAATGCGGCGAGCCCGAGGCCCAACTCGCGCAGCCGCGTCGCGAGCTGGCCGTCGCTCGATCCCTGGTTCACGTGCGTGTCCCAACCCCCCAGATCGGCGAACGCGATCTCGAGGCCCACGTCGGCCTTGATCAGTTGTGCGATCTGGAGCAGGGCGCGGCCGAACTTGCCCGGCGGGTACGCAGCGCCGTTGGCCGCCTGGTACTGCGCGGGGTTGACACGCTTGAGCACGTTGATCGCGGCGAACCCTTCCTGCGATGAAGAGGCCAGCAATCCCGTTGCGGCTCCTTCATACAACTCCTCGAACGCCCGCGTCAGCTTGTCGCGCGCCGCCTCCTGCGGTACGCGCAGGCCGAACGCCTGGAGGTCGTCGATCGCGAGGGCCGGCGAGGTGCCGGCCAAGATCCTGGGGAGCTGCGGCCCGAAGGCCACGGCCCGGAACGCCGTGTCGGCATGCTCCTGGTCGTGACGGCAGTACCGGTTGAGCCAGCCGTCGGACGTGCTCTTTACGCCCGGTGTGCCGCTCTCCATGTAGTCCTGCGCGTCGAAGTGACTGCGCGTCGCATCCGGGGAGCCGACGGCCTGAATCGCGGCAAGGCTCTTGTTGTCCCATAGGCCCTTGAGCGGTGCGAGGCTCGGGTGCAGCCCGAAGTGCCCGTCCAGGTCCACGACGTCTTTCGACGGAATCGCGATGCGCGGCCGCTCCCGGTAGTAGAGCGGCTCTCCGTGCGGCACGATCATGTTCAGGCCGTCCACGGCGCCGCGTTGGAAGAGGCAGACCAAGACAGGGCGGTCGAGGGCGGTAACGGGCGGGAACAGGCGGGAACGCGCAAGCGCAGCCCGGGCGAGGAACAGGGGATCGAGGCCGAGGCTGAACAGCGCCAGGCCCCCCGACTTCACGAAGACGCGTCGAGAGATCGTCATTGTCTCTGGAACTCCGGGCCTCCGAGGGCCAACCCCACGGACCGACCTACCGGCTAACCGGCTAACCGGCTAACCGGCTGTCTTGTCATACGACTATACTGACGCCTTCATTCTTACCAAGTTAAGAGCCATGGCCTCCCACGGTACCCGCGCGCGCTTCATCTCCCACGGCATCGTCCCGGACGCCAATAGTCCGTCGCCCACGTGGGGCCAGCGCCTCGCGGCCCTGAAGCACGTCCCACCCCTCGTTCGACTCGTCTTCCAGACCCACCGCGGGTACACGGTGGCGATCATGGCGTTGCGGGCGGTCCGCTCGCTGATCCCCGTGGCGATCCTCTGGATCGGCAAACTCATCATCGACGGCGTGATCGCCGCCGGCGTAGCCGCCCAGGCAGGCCGGACCGTCACTTGGTGGCATCTCGGCACCTTGGTGGGGCTCGAGCTCGGCATCGCCGTCGTGGGCGAGGGGCTGGCGCGGCTCTCGTCGCTGCTCGAGAGCCTGCTCGGCGACTTGTTCGCCAATCGCCTGAGCATTCGTCTCATGCAACACGCGGCGACACTCGACCTCGCCCAGTTCGAGGACTCGGAGACGTACGACCATTTGGAGCGCGCCCGTCGCCAAACGGTGGGACGGATCGGCCTGTTCGCGCTGCTGCTCTCGACGGCCCAGGATCTCATCACACTCGCGTCGCTCGCCGCGGTCCTGCTGGTACAGCTGCCCTGGCTGCTCCTGCTCCTCACCATCGCCGTGCTGCCCGCGTTCCTGGGCGAGGCGCACTTCGCGTCGCTCGGCTACTCCCTGTTGTTCCAGTGGACCCCCGAACGGCGGCTGCTCGACTACCTCCGGTACATGGGCGCCTCCGACGAGTCGGCGAAAGAGGTCAAGCTGTTCGGCCTGTCCGACTTCTTGATCGGGCGCTACGCGAAGCTGTCGGCGGAGTTCTACGAGGCGAACAAGCAGCTCGCGGTGCGGCGCAATATCGTGTCGACGTTGCTCGTGACGGTGGGCACGCTGGGCTACTACGGTGCCTACGGCGTGATCATCTACCGCACGGTGCTCGGCGCCTTTTCGATCGGCACCCTGACGTTTCTCGCGGGCTCGTTCCGGGCCAGCCGGGATCTGATTCAGCGAGTCTTGCTCGCGCTATCGAACATCTACGAGCAGAGCCTCTATCTCAGCGACCTGTTCACGTTCTTCGATGTGCGGCCCAGCGTCGTGTCGAAACCCGGCGCGCGCGCGGTGCCACGTCCGATCCGCGATGGGTTCCGGTTCGACAACGTGGGCTTCCGCTACCCCGGGTCCGATCGCTGGGCGGTGCGTGGTCTCACGTTCGACTTCCGCCCCGACGAGCGCGTCGCGCTCGTGGGCGAGAACGGGGCGGGGAAGACGACGCTGGTGAAGCTACTCGCGCGGCTGTACGACCCGGACGAGGGCCACATCCTGCTCGACGGCGTGGACCTGCGCGACTACGACCTCGCGAGCCTGCGACAGAACATCGGGATCATCTTCCAGGACTTCGTGCGCTACGACTTCGTGCTGCGCGAGAACATCGGCGTGAGCCAGGTCGAGGCCCTGGACGACGACGCCCGGATCCGCGAGGCCGCGCGCCGCAGCCTGGCCGACTCCGTGGCGGGGCGCGTCGCGAAGGGTTATGACCAGATGCTCGGCCGGCGCTTCGACGGCGGCGTGGAGCTGTCGGGCGGCGAGTGGCAGAAGGTGGCGCTGGGGCGCGCGTACATGCGCGAGGCACAGGTGTTGATCCTCGACGAGCCCACCGCGGCGCTCGACGCCCGCGCGGAGTACGAAGTGTTCCTGCGGTTTGCGGAGCTGACCCGCGGCCGGATGGCGGTGCTCATCTCGCACCGCTTCTCGACGGTGCGCATGGCGGAGCGGATCCTCGTGCTGCAAGGCGGCGAGCTGGTGGATCAGGGGACGCACGAGGAGCTGGTTGCGCGCGGCGGACTTTACGCGGAGCTTTTTTCACTACAGGCGGCAGGCTACCGTTAGGCCGGCAGGCACGCAAGGGAGGAACGATGCTGAAGGTCATGTGGACGTTGCCATTGGTATGCGTCCTTGCCCTCTTCGCGGCGCCCCTCGGAGCGCAGCGGCGCCCCATCACACCTGCCGAAATCCAGAAAGCCGGAGCAATCATCAGGACGGCGTATGACGCAGTGAGCGCGTTACGCCCCCGCTGGCTCGAGGCGCCGCACGAGATGACCCAAGCGCCGAGTCCGGGCCGGGACCCCAAGGTGGCGGAGGTGCACGTTTATGTGGACGGCCGCGACCTGGGCAGGGTGGATTACCTGAAAACCATACCGATCGAGCGCGTGGGGGAGATTAGCTGGCTCAGCACGAACGAAGCGGGAGCCTCGTTTGGACCGAGCGAGGGCCCCGTGATCGCGGTGGCGCTGAAGCGGCTTTGAGGTTCAACCGGCCGTTCTAGGGCGCCGGGCGCGCGTTCCCGCCGTCCGCCACGAATTTCCACGGACCGTCCGCCTGGCGTTTCCACACCGTCAGGTACTTGCTGTACGACTGCCGCGCCAGGACGCTCGCCTCACCTACGGTACAACCCAGGTCGCCCGACCCCGCCACCTCGGCCGACACCGGCGTCCAGTCGAGAACGGCGTCGGCGGGGAAGCCGGCGAACGCGGCGCCAATGGCGTCACGGCCGTGGGTCATCGGCGCGCCGGGAGGGCCGAGCAGGACCGCCTCAAGGGCGGCGAAGGCGACGAACGCCGCCTGCGCGCCGCGCGCGACCGACGTCGCGGCGAACGCTGAGTCCGCACTCTTGAGCTCACGAGAGTCTGCAGGGCCGCGGACGGCAGGTGCGGCGGCCAAGTCGGCGCTGGATCGCGGGGTCGTGTCCGTGGCCAGCTTGGTGCGCGCGTACGCGCTGATCCGCCACGGGCCGTTTCCCCGTTTGCGCCAACACGCCAGATACTTCCCCCGCTGGTCGCCGAGCTGCGTCCAGCCGTACGTGTAGCCCAGCGTTCCATCGTCCGACACGTCGGCGTATTCGGGTGTCCACGTCGCGGGTTCCGGCTCGGAAGCAGCGTCCAAGAGGCGGCGAATCGCGCTGCTGCCCTGAACGAGGCGTGCGCCTGGGTGCAGGTACATCGCGTCGTCCGCGAAAGCTCTGTGCGCTCGGTCGGTTTCAAGCAGGGCCGCGCGGTCGCGCTCCCGATCGGGGAGTCCCACCGCCGCCAGCAAGACGATCAGGCAGATCTGTCGCATGAGTCCAAACCTGCGGCTTGGGCGGTAACAAACCAAGGGAGTTCACACGGTTCTGACGGCGCCGGAATCACTTGGCGACGTACGATGTACAATGAGACATATGCAGCGCGTCTTCACCGTACTTGGTGCTTGGACGGCGGTCGCCCTCCTTTTCGCCATTCAGACCCGATTCCAGGGCGACACTCCTCGCTCGTGGGGCTGGATCCTCGGTTGGCAGCTCGCCGGGTGGTGGACCTGGGCCGCATTCACACCCCTCGTGACGGCCTTCTCGGCCCGCGCCGCCCGGCTCGCCAACCCACTCCGCATCGTCGCGGTGCACATCCCCGCCGCCCTCGCCGTCGCGGTGCTCTGCGCGGCCACTGAGGGTGGGGTGAAGTGGGCCCTCGGTATCTACCGCACGACCCCGTTGTCGCTGGGAGCGGGTGTTTCGTACGCCGTGGCGACGTACTGGACGTTCAACGTTCTCATCTACGTGATGGTCGTCGGCCTGTATCACGCGGTCCGCGCCGCGCGGCTCGAGAGTCAGTTGATGCAGGCGCGGCTCGACGCGCTGACCGGCCAACTGCAGCCGCATTTCCTCTTCAACACGCTGCATACGATCTCGGCGTTCGTGCTCGAAGACCCCAAGCAGGCCAACCGCATGATCACGCGGTTGAGCGAGCTGCTGCGTCATTCGTTCAGCCGTGAACGCGGTCCGTTGGTGACGCTGGAGGAGGAGCTGCAGCTGCTCGATCATTACGTCGCGATCCAGGAGGCTCGCTTCGGCGATCGACTCAAGGTGACGTTCCGCGTCGAGGCCGGCACGGGCGCGGCCACCGTGCCGACCTTCCTGCTGCAGCCGCTCGTGGAGAACGCCATCCGCCACGGCGCGGCCCTGCAAGGGGACAGCGTGGCCGTGGAGATCGCCGCCGCGCGCGTGGGCGATCGACTGCGGCTCGAGGTGCGCGACAACGGGCCGGGCCTTGTCGCGGGAGCCGCCCGCAACAGCGGTGTGGGCATCGCCAATACGCGGGCGCGCCTGGCGCAGCTGTACGGTTCCGGCGTGGGGCACACCTTCGAGCTGGTCAATGCGCCGGCGGGTCAGGGAGGGGCCGTCGCGACCGTCGAGATTCCCTACGTAGACCATGCATACCGTCATCGTTGACGACGAAGCGCCGGCGCGGCGCCGGTTGCGCGGAGTGCTCCAGCAAATCCCGAGCATTACGCGGATCGACGAGTGCGCCAGCGGCCGAGAGGCGGTCGAGGCGCTGCGCCGCGGCACGCCGGACCTGGTCTTCCTCGATATCCAGATGCCGGATCTCGACGGTTTTGAGGTCGCCGCCGCGGCCAGCGAAGAGCAGGTGCCGGCGATCGTGTTCGTCACGGCCTATGACCAACACGCGCTGCGGGCGTTCGAAATTCACGCCTTCGACTACCTGCTGAAACCGTTCGACGACGAGCGCGTGGTGGCGACGGTGGAGCGGGCGGCCCAGTTCCTCGAGTGGATCCGCCGCGGCGGCGCCGCCGCGGGAGCGCTGCGCGGCTTCGGCGAGGTCTCGGTCGATTTCGCGACGCACCAGGTGTACCGCGCGGACCGCCCTGTCGAGCTGCGGCCCAAGGAGTATGCGTTGTTGGCGGCGCTGCTACGGCGCGGCGGCCGCGTCGCCAGCCGGCTCGAGCTGTTGCGGGAAGTGTGGGGTTACGCCGAGGACGTCATGAGCCGTACGGTGGACACGCACGTGGCGATGCTGCGCCGCAAGCTCGAGCACGACCCCGGCCATCCGCGCCACATCGTCACCGTCCGGACGTTCGGCTACCGCATCGAGCGCTAGCGCGCCTCGCTGAACAACAACGCGTCCGCAATCCGCTCGGCAATCGCTGCGGGCTCGCCGCTACTGCGATTGGTCAGCACGATCACCGTGAAGCGGCGGTCCGGGAATCGTTGGATGGCGTTGCGAAAGCCGCTCGTCTCGCCGGTGTGCCGCCAGCGTCGCTCGTTCCGATACGTGTCCACGAACCAGCCGAAGCTGTAGGGCGGCGTGATCGCTGCCTGTAGCGTCGCCGCGTCCACGAGTTGATTCCCGTACAGCGCCTGGTTCCATTGGACGAGGTCGTCCACGTTCGTGTAGATGCCGCCGTCCCCCAGCGTCGCGCTCGTCACACTCTGATCGGTAGCCGCGAAGCCCGCCGAGCTGTCCTTCGGCGAGTACCCGTAGGCGCGGTGAGGCACCGTATCAACTCCTTCGACGTGCGCCACCGACGCCGTCATGCCCAGGGGCGCGAAGATCCGGGCGCGCAGAAACGCAGGAAACGAGACGCCGGCGACGCGCTCGACGATGAGCCCGAGCAGAACGTACCCGGAGTTGCTGTACCGATACGCGCTCCCCGGCGCGAAGTACAGCGTGTCCTTGCGCGCGAGCAGCGCGAGCACGTCGCGATCGCTGACCTGCACGGTCTGCGAGTCGGGGATCAAATCTTCGTAGTCCGGCAGCCCTGACGTGTGGTTCAGCAGGTGGCGCACCGTGACGCGCTGGGCGCCGGCGGGCAGCTCGGGGAGGAGCTCGCGGATCGGCTGGTCATACCGGAGTTTTCCGTCCCGCGCCAGCAGCATGATGGCCATCGCCGTGAACTGTTTGGAGACCGACGCCAGGCGGTAGTCGGTCTCGGGCGTGGCGGGAACATGCCGTTCGAGGTCCGCCATTCCGTAGGCGCGACGCAGAATGACACGCCCGTCGTGAATGACAATGACGCTGGCCCCGGGCACCGTGGGACCCGTGTACGCGGCAAGCAGCGCGTCGATCTCGGGGGGCCGGCCCCCCCCACCGACGCTCGCGCAGCCGGCGACTAGTCCCAGGAGCAGGGCGGCACCGGCCTGGTACTCCGTCATTTCATCCATTCCTTCCAGGTGTTTTCGGCGGGTCCCACGGTCAATTGTTGCTGGTGGCGCACCAACGGCATCCGGAGCAGCAGCGGTTCGAGGCTGAGCCTCTCGAGTGTGGCGACTGGCCGGCCGAGGTCGGCGTAACGGCGCGACTCGCGGTCGAGCAGCGTCTGCAAGCCGAACTTGTCGGCGAAACGGCGCAGCTCTCCGAGCGATGCCGGGCGCTCGTTCAGGTCCACGAAATGGACTTTGATGCGCCGCTCGGCGAAGAACCGCAGGGCCGCGCGCGTCGCGGCGCTCTTCCGGACGCCGAAGACCTGCACCTCCAGCACGGTCGTCAGTGGCCCGACGTGATGACTTCGATGGCCCCGTTGAGGTGTCCCGGCCCGAAGTGTGCTTCAGCGTCGCTGGGCGAGTAGTAGCGGACCGCCTGCGCGACGCCGGGCACGAGCTGCCGGAGGCTCTCGATGTTGCCGAATCGGGTCCCGTCCACGTACACGATCAATTGGCCCTCGTTCTGCGGCATCAGCGCGGTGGGCCGGCCGCGCATCATCCAGGCAGGGCGCAACGCCCGAACGGCGTCATAGAGCGACTGCGCGGACCTCGCCGCGAGCTCTTCGGCGGTGATGAGGTTCGGATCGCGGCGCGGCTTGCGTGCCGGGGTTTGCGCGGCAGCGCTCGCGAACGCCGCGAGCAGCAGCGTGGACAGAGAGATGGCGAAGACGCGGTTCACGACCTAATAGTACATATTCCTCGCTCCCCGGCGAGGTATGATGACCCCCCGATCGAAGATCGTTGTCGCGGCCATCCTGTTCTCGACCGGCGGCGCGGCCATCAAGTGGTGCGGCTTCGACGGCTGGCAGCTCGCTGCCTGCCGGGCCGGCATCGCCCTCACCACAATCCTGACCTTGATCCCGGAAGCCCGGCGCGGCTGGTCGTGGCGCACGGCCCTCGTGGGGTGCGCCTACGCGGCCACCACGCTGCTCTACGTCCAGGCCAACAAGCACACGACGGCGGCGAGCGCGATTTTCCTGCAGTCCACCAGCCCCCTCTTCATTCTTGTGCTCGCTCCCTGGCTGTTGGGCGAGCACGCGACGCGACGTGACTTGCTGCAGATGGGGATCATGGGGCTGGGGCTGGTGCTGTTCTTCTTCGGACTCGATCAACCGTCCGCCACGGCGCCCGATCCTCTGTTGGGCGATGTCTTGGCCGCCATCTGCGCGGTGACCTGGGCGTTCACCGTCATGGGGTACCGCTGGATCGTGGCGCGGGGCGGTTCCGTCGCGACCGCGGCGGCATCGGGGAACCTGACGGCGTGTCTCGTGGCGCTGGTGATGGCCCAACCGCTGGTGGCGGGGCGGCCGGTGGATTGGGCGGTGGTCGTCTTCCTCGGTGTGTGCCAGCTCGGCGTGCCGTACGTGTTCCTGACCCGCGCGATCCCGCGTCTGCGGGCGCTCGAGGTCGTGCTGTTCTTGCTGATCGAGCCGGTCCTGAATCCCGTGTGGGCGTGGCTCGCGCACGGCGAGCGGCCCGGGCCGGCCGCGCTGGTGGGAGGTGGGCTGATCCTGGGGGCGACCGTGGTCCGATCGCTGGTCGATGCGCGGTACGCGCCCGCGTAGATTGTAGCCGCCAATGTCCGCCTCCCGCGCTCGCCTCGGCGTCATTTTCTTCACCGTGCTGATCGACCTGATCGGTTTCGGCATCGTGCTGCCGATCCTGCCCGTCTACGCGCAACGGTTCGGCGCCCACGGTATCGGGTATGGCGCGCTGATCTTCATCTTCTCGGCGATGCAGTTCCTCGCGACGGCCATTCTCGGTCGCGTGTCCGATCGGATCGGCCGCCGGCCGATCCTGCTCACGACGATGCTCATCAACGCGGCCGGGTACGTCCTGTTCGCGTTCGCGCCGTCGTACTGGTGGCTCTTCATCGCCCGGGTGATTTCGGGATGTGCGAGCGGCAACATCTCGGCGGCCCAAGCGTACGTCGCCGACATCACGACGCCGGCCGAGCGCTCGCGCGGGATGGGAACGATCGGGGCGGCGTTCGGGATCGGTTTCGTCCTCGGTCCGATGATCGGCGGATTGGCCGATCACTACATAGGTCACGTCGCACCGGGGCTCATCGCGGCGGGGCTGTCGATCGTCAATTTCTTCTCCGCGAGCGCCATCCTGCAGGAGTCGCTCGCCGTCGAGCACCGCACGACCCGGCCCCTGTTTGACTTTGGGCACATGGTCGAGGCGCTGGCGCGCAAACAGCTCCGCCCCTTGATGCTGGTATGGTTGCTCGCGCCGTTCGCGTTCTCGGGGTACACGGTGGTGTTGCCGCTGCACACCACGAAACTCTTTGACTGGGGCGCGAAGGAGCTGGGCTGGCTCTTCGTCGTGATCGGCGTGATCGCCGCCATCGTGCAGGGGTTTCTGTTCGGCAAGATCGAGCGCCGCACTGGAGCCCGGGCGCTGCTGGTCGTCGGACTCTTCGGCATGGCGGTCAGCATCGCGGCCGTGCCGTACCTTCACAGCAGCCTGGCGGTTTACGCCTGGACGGTGCCGCTCGCCTTCGCGAACAGTCTGTTCGCGCCCGCGGCGTCCGGGTTGGTGTCGATCTATGCCGCCCCGACGGAGCAGGGGACCATCCTCGGGGCCGCGCAGGCTTTTGCTGCGCTCGGCCGGAGTGCTGGACCACTCGCGATGGGCTGGGCGTACGACGGGCTGGGATCCCGCAGCTCGTTCCTCCTGGCGGGCGGCGTGATGCTGCTCGGCGCCCTGATCAGCCTCACGCTCGAGCCCGTAAGTCACGCTCCGGCAAGGGCCCCCGGGCCTGCTTAACGGCCGCCCGCGTGTGCCGTCCAACACCCGGACGACTTACAGGAGCCTTCGATGCGTAAGCACATGACGGTAGCGCTCGCCGCGATGTTGGTGGCGGCGGGCTGTAGCCAGGATCCGACGGGTGTATCGAACAACGAGCTGGTGCTGGCTCAACAGGCCCAGCTGATCGCGCAGGACGTGGCCACGACGACCGGCGCCAATTGTGAGGGCTGGTGGCAGCGGCTGCGCGATACTCTCCGCACCACGGATGACCCGGAAGCGCGAGCCCTCCTCGACACCGCCGCCGCGTACCGTGATTCGGCGCGCGCGGCGTTGGCCGCCGGCGACACGACTGTGGCGCGCGGGTACCGGCGCCTCGCGTTCCGGTCGGTGCTCGGAGCCGTGATCGAGATATTCCCCAACGCCCCCGAACGGACCGGCCTCGCCGTCGACAAGGCGATCGTCCGGATCGAGCAGTTCCTGGGCGGGCGCGACGCCCCACGCATTCGCGCCATCCTCGGCCACGTGAAGGACTTGCGCGCGTCCTCCGACTCGGCGTTCGCGGCCGGCGACAAGGTCACGGCCCTCGCGCTGAACCTGCGAGGTATGCAGATCCTGCATCGGCTGGTGGAGCATATCAGGGATGCGCACCGCGATCATGACGCGGTGGCGGATGGCGAGATGGAAGCGGTGAACTACTAGGCGCCTAGACGTCGAGACACCTGGGCGTAGAGGGGTCGGGACCAGCTGTCCCGGCCCCTTTTCACTTAGCCCTAGCCGGCGCCCGCACGTCCGAGGGCCGCCAGATGCTGATCTTCCGAGTCTCGGGCATCAGGAAGAGGCACAACAGGAACGCGACGGCGGGAACGGTGATCGGATAGATCAGCGCCCGACCGATGCTGTGGGTCGCCAGGTAGGCCGAAGTCGTGATGACCGGGACCAAACCGCCGCCCCAGCCATTGCCGATGTGATACGGTACCGACACCGAGGTGTAGCGGATGCGGGCCGGGAAGTACTCGGCGAGGAAGGCGCCGATGGGGCCGTACACCATCCCTACGTAGGCAACCATGATCGCGACGATCAGAATCGCCACCGGGTAGTTGATGGCCGCCGGGTTCACGGCCGTGCCGAGCGCCCTGTAGAGCGGGTAGTACGTGGCGGCCGCCAGGAAGAACCCCGCCAGGATGATCGGCTTGCGGCCGATCCGGTCGGAGAGCCAACCGAAAAAGATCAGAGACGGCGTGGCGATGAGCAGGGCGGCACCCGTGATGAGGGCGGGCGTTAAGACGTCTGGCTTCAGCATCTGCTGGATGAAGTACAGCGCCCAGAACTGGCCGCTGTACCACACGACGCCCTCACCAATCACGACGATGCTCGCGATCACGACGTATTTGAGGTTCTCACCCAGGAAGGCCTCACGCCACGGATTGACCGCCGTTTGTCCCTTGGCCTTGATGGCTTGGAAGATCGGCGTCTCCTGGAGCTGCAGTCGGATGTAGATGGCAATGGCAACCATCAAGAGCGACAGCAGGAATGGGATCCGCCACCCCCACGCATTGAACGCCTCGGCGCCGAGGAGCTCGCGCGTACCCACGATCACTGCCAGCGACAAGACGATGCCGAGAGTCGGCGAGGTCTGCAGCCAGCCGGTGTAGTAGCCGCGCTTTTCGTCGGGCGCGTGCTCGGCGACGTACGTAATCGCGCCGCCGTACTCACCGCCGAGACAGAGGCCCTGGATGAGCCGCAGCAGCAGCAGGAGGACGCCCGCCAGCGCGCCGATCTTGGCATAACTGGGCACGAGCCCGATGAGCGCCGTCGAGATGCCCATCCCGCTCAGGGTTACGAGGAAGGTGTACTTCCGGCCGATGAGGTCGCCGACCCGGCCGAACAGAAACGCGCCGAATGGCCGGATCAGGAACCCGGCGGTGAACGTCCCCACGGTCTTGATGAGCGCCGCGCCGGAGGTTCCCTCCGCGAAGAATTGCACCGCCAGGATCGTGGCGAGGCTGCCGAAGATGTAGAAGTCGTACCACTCGATCACGTTCCCGACCGCCGCGGCGATGACCACGCGGCGCAGGTCTTTCATGGACAGTTGGGGCGCGGTCATGGCCTCTATCCTAGCCACCGTTTCGCGTCCCCACCATATTCTCCTCCCCCCTGCAGGAGGTGATCCGTGCGTGTGTACAAGACACCGGAGATCCGCAATGTGGCGGTTCTCGGCCACGGCGCGAGCGGCAAGACCTCCCTGGTCGACGCCCTGGCGTTCGTGGCCGGCACGAGCAAGCGACACGGCGCCGTCAAGGACGGGACGGCCCTCACCGACTACACCGCCGACGAAATCGAACGCAAGTACTCGATCAACCTGGCCCTCGCCGTCGCCGAATGGATGGAGACGAAGGTCAACCTGATCGACACCCCGGGCTATCTCGACTTCACGGGCGATGCGCTGGCGGGTGTGTACGCCGCGGACTCCGCGGTCGTGGTGCTGGCGGGGACGGCGGGCGTGGAGGTCGGGACGGAGAAGGTGTGGGACTACTGCGAGCGGCGCGGACTGGCGCGGCTGTTCTTCGTCTCCCTGATGGACAAGGAGCACGCCGACTTCGAGCGCGTCTTCAATCAGATCAAAGAGCGGCTGACGCCGAAAGTGATCCCGGTGGAGATCCCGGTCGGCGAAGGGCCGGAGTTCCACGGGATCATCAATCTCTTCTCGAAGAAGTGCCACCTCTACAAGAAGGGCACGAAGGCCGGCGAGTACGACGAGGTCGACGTGCCGGCCGAGTACCAGGCACGCTTCGAGAAGTACTCCCAGGAGCTGATCGAGAGCATCGCCGCGACCGACGACACGTTGCTCGAGCGCTACTTGGGGGGCGAGGAGATCGGCCGGGATGAAGCGATTCGGGCGCTCAAGGTCGGCATGCAAAAGGGGGAGCTGTTCCCGCTGTTCTGCGGTGCCGCCGAGCTGACGTACGGGACGCGGGCGCTGCTCACCAAGATCGTCGAGTTGTGCCCGGCCCCCCAGGAGCGTGCGCCGATCGAAGCCCAGAAATGGGGAACCGCGGAGAAGGTGTTGCTCACCGCCGATGACGGGGGCCCGCTGGCGGCCCAGGTGTTCAAGACGGTCTCAGAGCCGCACGTGGGGGACGTGACGCTGTTCCGCATCTTCTCCGGCAAGGTGAAGAACGGTCAAGACGTCTGGAACGCGCCGCGCGAGTTATCCGAGAAGTTGAATCACCTGTGCGTCGCACTGGGGAAGGAGCGCATCGAGATTGGCGAGCTTCACGCCGGGGACATCGGGGCGGTGGCCAAGCTGCGCGATACGCACACCAACGACACCCTATCCAGCAAAGACGTGGGGCTGGTCCTGCCCAAGATCCCCTTCCCCGAGCCGGTCATCACGCTGGCGGTCGAGGTGAAGCAACGCGGCGAAGAGGACAAG
>Ga0193713_1000239_pt1 | contig 18348 bp, 31 predicted proteins | sample H3a2metaG_FD_143054 | JGI IMG/M metagenome (GOLD analysis project Ga0193713, IMG submission 143054) | Soil microbial communities from a riparian zone of the East river system, Colorado, United States - H3a2 | ecosystem: Environmental > Terrestrial > Soil > Riparian zone | place: USA: East River... | reverse complement strand
AACGCCCTGCAGCGAACGGTTCGCGCAGGTCAAGTTACCCGCCCAAGCCGACAACTTCACAATCGCATCCTGGTTCACATTGGCTCGTTCGCCACCGATGACCACAAAGTTACGGGCCGAGGATGGACGGAAGAACAGGAAGTCAGAATTGATGAAGTACGCGGTCGAAGCTGGGATTTGTCCGCCCTTACCGCCGTCCAGGATCACGTCGACTTCCTTACCTGCACCATAGTACTTAAGCGCCGTAAAGCCGCCGCCTGCAGTACCGGTATCGGTAATGCGCTGGATGGTCTGAAGCGAGGCAAGATAGAACCCGTAAAACACGGTGTCAGCCACAATCATGTCCACGCCATCAGAATTACGCTTTAGGTTAAGCGTAATCTTATTAAAGTAAGGCTGGATATTGGTTGCAGTCACGGTGCTGAGAGCATCGGTCGTCTGATCGTTCGCAGTGTTCCTCCACCAGGTCTGGGCAGAGGCGTCGATGCCGCCGACGGTTCCCGTGGTGGGGGTTTTGGAGATAAGAAGCTGTAGGCCACCAATCTGCTTTCCGCCGAAGGCTGTACCATCGGAGTATAGGCCAGTGGACATGGCGTTAAGGAAGCTGTTCTCAGCGACCTGACCGCGCATTGCAATAAGGTTCATCATGGCCTGTTCGCCACTATTCTGTATCTCTTCGAGACCAGAAATCACGACCGCGATGGCGCACTGCTTGATCGCAAAGCGTGCAGCAGTCATCGTGTCATTGAGGGCGATATTGAGAGGCTCATAGCCCGAGTACCACATAAAGGTGGCATTCGAGGTATAGGCCAGCTCCTGGATGATCTCTCGGCCACCGCTGAAGGGCATCGAGTTGCCGCGCTTACGCAGGCGCATCAGGAGAGCATTATTATTGGTGAGGTTGTCCGCGAGCTTGCGGGAACGATTTTCGAGAGAGGTCGTAACGACATCTCCCCAGTCAACAGAAACTACCAGAGGCGATGCCATAGCGAGGCTCCATTAGCCGCACATGGCCGGACGCCTATTCGCCCTTCGCCTTGTTGTATGCGGCCTTGACAGTGTCAATCCAATTTAGATCGCCGCTATCTGGGACTCGCCCTTCCACTTTTTGACTGCTGGACGGAGCACCTATTGTGGCTTTTGCAGCTTGGCGTGACCGATTCACCGCCGCTGCCTTCTCGGCCTGTCCTTTGTTCGCCGCATCACCGTTTGGCAGGGCTGAAGGATTCAGGCCATTTGCTCTAATGCTCATATCATAGGCACTTTGTAGACTATTAGCAATACCACTCGTCAAGAACGCCTGCATGGTCTTGCGGATCGGGCCTAATGGTTCTCCTTCAATATACGGTTCAAGATAGTGGTGCGACGGATCATCCTCGAATGCCTTAATCTGCATCGAGGCATCTCTATTGGCTAGCTCGGCATTAAGTTCGTCACGAGTAAGGCCTTGCGGGATAGGCGGAGCGGCCGCCTGCATCTGCCCGTTTAACGGCTGCCCGTTTCCATCACCGGCACCATTCACCATCTGCGCGACGTGCTGGAAAAACGCATTTGGGTCATAGCCAATAGCGGCTAAGGTTTGGGCAACGCCACGCACCGGATCGGCCCGAATAGCGACTTCCATCTGGTTGTAAGTCTGCATCGCCTTCTGCAACGTGGTTCCCGACTGCTCAGCTTTGATTGCAAACTGACCGAGTCCATCGTAGCGAGCATGAGCTTTATCGAATGCCGCTTCCCGTTCCCAGATGTCCGCCCTCACCTCGGGATCGATCGATAGCCAACGTTGCTTAGTTCTTATGGGAAGTCGTTTTGGCGGTCGCGCAATGTCTGGCTTGACGGTCTCATCTTGAACAGCTTTTTCCGGCTCTTCTGGTTTATCTTTAGACGATTGGTCAGTTTCAGCTTGTGCCTCTTTAGCTTCAACAGCCCCCTCGGCCGGCTCTTCGGCATGTGGCTCCTCCGCAGACTCAGGCACTTTTTCTTCTATTTGTGGTCCAGGCTCGACTGCTGGAGATTTCTGGCCATCAACCGCTGCCTTGACCACATCAAGATAAGTTTCGTCTTTTTCCTCGGCCATTAATAAAACCCGCTTTTCTTTGGCACATCATTTTCAGTGACACGCGAAGGCTTATAGCCTTGCTTCACCTCTTGATATGCCTGTGCCACATCGTCTTTCCATGCTGACATAGGCTCAGCAGGCAGCTGTTTAGGAGCCTCATTGCCGACACAGATACAACCTGCCTCCCGGTCGGCCTTCTCCATTGCCCGTTTCGAATCATACATACGGCCATTGGCCATATGCTGAAGAGGCTCAAGAAGGCTATCACGGATGACATTGGGACAAGAAAGAGAAGACCTGGCCGGATTGGGGGCCCAAGTCTTCTCAACCATCTTCCCGTCGCGGTATACCCAGGTCACAACAAGGCCTAGACCGTCGGAGGGACCACATTAACAGCCATCGCATCAGTGATCTTCTGAGTATTCGCAGTGACCGAAGTGAAGACGGAGTCAATCTGGGCCTGCATCTCAGGAGTGATGCCAGGAATTGCAGCAATCTTATCCTGCAAGCCCTTAACAAAAACCGTCAGGCTATCAACCGCAGTCGTCTGAGCCGCAATCGCGGCAATATCGTCTTGTAGGGTAGACACTATTAGAACTCCTTGTTTTAACAGAGAAACCTGGTTTGCTATAATCATATCAAGCCTAGCCAGGACTTCGGCTTTGAATCCATAGTACATATCAATTCCTCTTTTTTGTTACCTTGACCCTTCCCGATCCTGGAAAGTGAAGCGCCTGCGCGGATGCGGTGGACAAATCAATTGACTTGTTGGTCCACCGAGCAGGACCCCAGTCATTGTGTCGGCAATAAACAAACCGTCCTCGATACTCCACCAAATACACCTCGTTATGTGGCTTGCTCCGCAAGGCGCAGGTGTGCTCATCACCTGTGTAAATTTCACCAGTAGCTGTAATATTTTGGTGATGTTCAGTTCCATAAGTTGACGCCAGCATCAAAATGCTTAACCTGAGAACAATCCCCATAACGGCACATGAAACCTCCTAATTCGGTCGAGTCATGATCCACAAATGCCATATAAGACGGGCAATTAGCTGTACCGCCCCTAAGGTGATTAGAATCCCCACCATCAGACCAAGCAAAAACGCTACCATTGAAAGACTGACTATCCCAAGATCGGTAATTGCAGTCATTCTCCCAATCTGGGTCTCCTAGCTGACATTTAACACGGCCACTATGACGGCCACGATCAGCATTCCGATGACGATTGCAATCATTGGCGTCATATCACTCGCCTCCAATGCGAGCGTCAACGGACTTCGCCCATAGCCAGCCAATAACAAAAGCAGAAGAAATGCCGCTAATGTCGTGGAAACGACGGTAAGCCACCAGTTGCTACTCCAGATAGTTCCAAAAGCTGAAACAACACCCAAAGCACGACAATAACCATTACCACAACAAGAACCACACGGATTAGCGTCGGGAATGGCTCGGACATCGGAACTAGAGCAATAAGCTGCTGAGCAGCCCACCAAAGAACGCCCATTATTACAAGAGCGGCGATGAGATAAAAAAGCGAAACAATCATTTCTTTTTCCCCGATTGTTGCTGACGCTGCTCAGAAAGGGCAATCGCAACAGCCTGTTTCTGACTTTTAACAATCGGACCCTTCTTGGAACCGCTATGGAGCTGGCCACCCTTCCATTCGTCCATAACGCCCTTAACACTTTTTGGCATCGGCTACCCCCTCACCATCAGGATAACTGCAAAAGCGGTAATAATACCGAGTCCCGAATAGAGCATAAACAACATTTTCATACCCTCCCCATCACGACGTGCAGAACTCGGTAATTCTAACATACCCTAGAGCACCATTTCCACCAGCCTGAGCTATAGATGTATTTGCGCTCTGAGCGCCACCGCCGCCTCCTCCTGGAAAATTTCCAGCAGCCCCAAAGCTTTGCCCCACACTCCTCGCACTACCGCCCCCCATAGCACCAGCGCCACTAAGACCACCAGTATATAGAACGGTTCCAAGTCCTGTATTAACAGTACCATCCCCGTCCCCGCCAGCAAATAAATCATCCCCCGTCGTTCCAATGCCGCCAGAAACACCCGAAATAAATCCGCCAGTCCCAGGGTTTCCATTACCACCAACGCCACCTGTGGCCACGCACAGGGAGCCTAAGCTGCATGAACCGCCCGCCGTTCCATTATTATTTCCAGCAGCTCCACCAGTTCCTAAAGAACCAATAGTCACCGCTTTGCTAGCCCCTATCTGGGCGGCCGTAAGTCTCGCACGAGCATAGCCGCCGCCGCCACCGCCGGTAGCTGAGCCAGAAGAAGTTGCCCCCATTGAAACTGTGCCGCCGCCACCACCGCCACCGCCCCAAACCTCGGCTAAACAATAAACCATACCTGCCGTCGGAGTATAAGTTCCGTTGGTCGTGAACGATTGAACAACCACCGAAGTGATTGCTTTAAAATATGTCCGTACCTGGTTAAGCGTCGCCTGCGCATCAGCACCAGTTTGCTGAATATAGAATATCTCTGTACCGCCGATAGCACCGGCAGCAGGCATGGAAGTCAACGGAACTACGGTCATTGGCCTTCCTCATTTTTCTTCATTTGCTCAGCCTGGCTAAGTTGCGCCTGGTGGGTGCGGGCATGAGTCTGAAGCCCCGCCTGCATGAGCCCACCAGCCGCGTCTAAAGCTGCCTGATGAACGCGAGCCTGCGAATCTAACCCAGCCTGCGTCTTCATCTCAACAATATTACTTTGATGCGAGGCGGAATCCTGAGCAAGTCCAATAACCGCCTTTTGCCTGTCGCCTTCCTGCTTCATCTGCTCGGCAATAATCTTCGCCTGAGCCTCCTGAACAGCCGTCTGCGCTTCAATCTGGGCTTTCTGAAGTTCAGCCTGCGCCTTGATCTGCATACCCTGCAATTTAATTGTCTCAGCCGCCGCCTTCGGGTCGCCCTTACCACCTATCGGACCAGGGCTTTTCTCAAGCATATCAGCAGTCTCTTCCACAACCTCTTCTAGCTCTCGACCAACACGGAATGCCCTTATGCCGAACTTCATAAGTTCAGCAGAAAGCTTAGCCATTTGCGGAGCCTGGGCTATGATTGGACTCCATGCGCCAACAAACTTGGTCATGGCCTCGATAAGATTGGTGCGATCCTGCTTTTCCTGGCTTTCGTCCCCGATAATCGTGCTATCGGCCTCGATATCAATTCTGAATAGGCGTAAAACGTTGTCATTGAGCAGCCCAAACACCTCCTCCTCGGTCGGAGGAATGGTAAGAACAGGAGGAGGCGGAATTTGCGGAGGCGGTGGAATGCTCCCTGGTGGGCCATCCTGCTGGCCTGGCTGGGCTGGACCTACTGGGCCTGGCTGGCCACCCGGCATCATTGGCCCCTGACCAACATGTAATGCCTGCTGCTGATACCGGGACACCATCGGTGCAATCTGCTGACGGTATTGCAGCATCTGCTGCATCGCCATCTGCATCACATCCGCCTTATTTGGGAGCGGTATGTTCGTCATTTTCATAACAATAGAAGGCTGACAATGAACAGAAATGATCTGGCCGACAAGCTTGCATATATCCGCACAGAATCGCGCAAGCTCAGCTTGCCTGTCTCTCAGGCGTACACCGCCGAATTGCGCTTTCATCTGTTGAGCTTGCGCGGTCTCTTGGGGATCAGTGGCCCCGCGCATGATATCGCTCAAACCTACGATTTGATAAACATCCTCGACAATCTGCTGACGAAGCTTAACACACCCCTCGATGATTTTCCCGACCTGTTCAACGGGGAGAAAAATAACCGGAGCCTGCCCTCCACCAGATTCCTTAAAGGCAGCCCATGATTGAACAGCAATCATTTTATTTTCAAAACCAGGCCTGAACGCCCTTTCAATCTCCGGTGAACCTTCGCCCGACGGACCACCTGGGTAAAATCCGACGAGCTTCAAAGCGTCTGTTAAAGCTCCTATTCGCGCAGTCAACTGATCGATCTCGTCCGCCTGATCCTGGTAGAACGTGTAATCTGGGACAGGGATCAGCGAATCGTTCGTAATCGTCCCGTAGGCCGGAATAGGACACGGGAAAAATCCATCTAGCTCGAGATAGGGCTCACCTTCTTCAAGAACCTCTTGGCTACCGCGCGCGATCCAGCAAACACTGTTGGCCTTACGATCCCAGACTTCCCAAACGGCAACCGTGCCCTCGCTGTCTTCGTACTGCTCGCCGGCCCGAGGCGAGTAATCCTCGAGAGACCGTTCATCCTTTTCATTATGAACCTGGACTTCGGCCACCACATCCTGATTGAAGGATTTGCGCTCCCGCATCTCCTTCTTGGTCATAAAGGCTCGAAAAGCGACCCAATTCACTTCTTGGAAAGTACGAGCAGGATCGTGCTTGAAATCCTCGCGATGAACATACGCTAGCTTGACGTTCTCGAACTTCAGCTCCCGCTCATCTTCAGATAGTGTCTCAGCGCCTGTAACCGCCGCCTTACCCGCATCAGATGCGCCTTCGTCTGATCCTCCTGCTCCTCCAACTGAATAATCACCAGTTTCAGCCGCATCTCCTCCCGTTCCTGTGGCGTAAGCTCCCTTTCCGCCTGCTGCCCCCGTCCCCGTAGCTTCTTCGAAGTCTTCTTCAGTGTCATTGGCTCTTGAGTAGGTCGGCTCATAGTAGACACGGGCTACTCCTCGGCCATAGAGCAAAAAATCATCACGCACCTTCTTAAAAACGGCGTGGAAGTCCCCCGTATCGAGCGAGAAGTTGATTGCGCGCTCTAAAATCGTGCTAGCAACCCGCGCAACCGGGTCTTTGTCGTTAAAACGACGCTTTACAACAGCTTTGGGGGTTTTCGAGTAAATCGAAGATTGAAGCTGCTGAATATTCGACCAAAGAAGCTGGTAACGGCGATGCCTGGTAGTGGCCGAACCTTCATAGAGGTATTTTTTCCTGATTCGCTTACAGCGAGTATCCCATTCTTGGGCGCCGCTCGCCTTATCAGCCCGTTCGAGCAGGTCAAACCACTTTTCTACGGAATTGGTGGCCATTAAGGCGATACCATTGTGAGCAGGACTGGGAATAACACCAAAAATGCAATGATGCCGACCCATACTAGCACGAATACTGCCCTATCTATCAATGGGCTCATTTATGTGTCGCCACGTAGTAGGCGGCGGCAGCCGATAGGATCGCCGCAATAACGCCTAGAACCTGAAGCGCACCACTAGAAAGACCTGTCTGCCCCTGCAGCTTCCCGCTCTGCCCGGAAATTGCCAGCTCTAAGGCAGCAACACGACGCTCGAGCAGGTCAAAACGAATATTTCCGCCACGAGAAGTCTCAACCACGGCAGCAAGTGCCGTCGCCACCGATTCCTTGGCAGTAGCATTCGAGAGATTGTCTCTCACATCCCTATCAGCCAGCCGCTTATCAATCGACTTGAATTGCTCTGCAATAACAGCCTGAACCCCGCCCATCTCCGCATGAAGAAGGGAACTTACCTGGGCAATAGCCACTTTGATACCCTCAATCGTCTTGTCAGACGGATCGGGAATCGGAATATTCTGACCACGCCCATCTTGTCGGTGTTGGGGATTTTCAGTCATGCCATCAATTTAGCAATTAAATAAGCAATTCTACAAGCTTAGCAGCTTATTTCCATAATACCCAGGTCAAAACGACGCACCAGATGGCCAAAATGATCAATTCCAATTTTGTCCAGGGCTTCATACCCGTTCTTCCTTTTTCGTCCCTGTCTCGGCATACTGATCATAGGAAAGCTCTGGCAGCGTGATGAATACCCCCTTAGGCCGAACCTCTTGTTCGGGCGGCTTCATAACCCTATAGGCCATCGCTAAATACCTAAACGCATCAGCAGGATGCGAGGCCCAGTCATGTCGAGGCGTTTCCTTAAAGAGCTTTTTGACTTCATCATAATCGGCACGATACTGCCGCAACGCCTCAAGGCCAGATTCGCATTTTTTTGCATCAAACCAACATTTTGGAAATATCAATCTGACTGCATTGATTCCGTCAATGAGATTGTGCCCGGGGATCAGCTCTGGATTTCGACCAAGTGACACCAGAGTTTCTACCCGTGTTTTCCCCGTCCCAAGCTCACGTACCTTGGCATCATGAGGCACAAAATCCGTTCCATATCGATAGCCAAGCATTGCAAGCACTTGAGTATAATGATCAAGTCCTTTTCCATGCGATTCATAATAATTGATAACGCGTATCTCACTTCCCACTACCTGCCAGAACCAAATCGCTGTTGAATCTCCCATTCCAAGGTCCCACGCCGTGTGGATTGGCGTCGAAGGTTCGACAAAGTTTTTAAGCTGGTTGGGCCCAAGCACGCGTCCCTCACGCTCAGCTCTAGACACCTGGTTAGCATAGTAGGCCCCCATGATGGCAGCGTATGGATCGCACTCGAACTCCGAGGCGAACTGCTCTTCCGACATCTGCCGCTTCGCATCTTCAAGTTCGTCATCTGGCAAAATCCTAGTCTCAGAAGCCCTTAAATATGCGGTGTACCAATCTTGATTGTTCTTGGCTAGTTCGTAGGTGCCCCAGAGTTGGTTACGGCCTTTGATTGTACCGATGATAACGGCGAAGCCTCGCCGATCGGCGAGAGCTGGACGTACAATAACCGAGTAGAGCGATGGAGGCATATCGGCATATTCATCAAGCACCACTCCGTTAAACGCTTGGCCTCGGAGGGCGTCAGGGTTATCTGCGCCGAACAGCGTGATCCTTGATCCATTAAGTAGGTCAACACGTAATTCCGATTCGTTAGGTCCGCCTCTAAGCACTGGTCTGGCAAAGGCCTTGAGCATGTCCCAAGCCACAGTTTTAGCTTGGTTGCGAAGTGGCGCAATATAAGCATAGCGTCCTCCCGGAGTTCTGGCGGCATGGTCAAGAAGGTCCATCAAGCATGCCGTGGTCTTGCCAGCCCGCCGATGACAAATCATACAGGCCCAGCGCTGCTTGCGCATGTGGAACTGCACGAACTGCGAACGCGGGGCATATTCAAGTTGGATCGGGGGAGCCACTATTTTTCCCAATTGGTGAAACTGGCGGCGGAAAATACTTTGTTAGCTCCAACAAACCCTTAGAAGTAATACGAACTTGAGTAAATGTGCGCTCCGTTCCATCATCTTGCGGAACAGTCGTTACCTTATGTATCAAGTACCCGGCATTAATCTTAGTTTGATAACTTATAACAGCCGTTCCAAATCTACGATACACCCAATTATTAGTTATCATAAATCTGTGTATCGGCGGTGGCACGCAAACGCTCCCACTTTTCCTCTGGGTCTACCAGCCAATTATCCGTCCAATGCTCGATTGGAAACGGCGCCCTTATATCATTGATTGATTGCAGTGCTTTGTGCGGCACAAAATAGGCGCTTTCGCGATCGCCATAGGATTGTAGCCATTTGGCTTTCTTAGCACCTCGGCCATCTATCCAGCCCCAGACTATAAAATAAGGTCCCGTCCCAGTGAGCAGAGCATACGGCCTATCCTTGGCATGCAGACGAACTATAAGTTCATATCCATGCTTCGATCGAGTCCGAACCTCAAAGGGGCCCACATCAGGGTCCTGATACCTATTAACGCCTTTCCACCACGTCAGTCCAGTTGCCTTAGCGAAGCAGCACTCGCCTCGAGCACCCACCTGATGAAGAAACTGACCACCCGAAGCCCCATACCTGTTCTCACTGTGCCGCCGCTCCGATTCCGTCTGGCGTAGATTGCCTATTTGATCAGCCTCGGCCATTTCCTCACAATTAAGGCTCCAAGGCTGAGCAATAAATGTGACAATTTCCTTTTCTATGATTCCCCTTCACCCCTAATAAATTCGTCTTTGACGATCTCTCCCTCAATCTCGATAGGCTCGGGATTTTCTAGCTCTGGCTCTGGCTCTGGCTCTGGCTCTGGACGTGGCACACCCGTAATAACCGTCAGCATATCAAGCACTTGCCCTGCCTGCCGATCAATTGATCTGACTGGCCGCCCCAGTCCCCTATCAAGGATTTCTCGAGCGCAGGCAACTTGAATAGCGGGATTGTCGGAATGCTTCATATTCCAAAGCAGCGTTTCGAGAGCCTCGGGACAATGCTTTAAAAACTTACGGTTTAAGGCAGCTATTTGTGACTGCCTTTCGGTCCGCTTCCCCGACGGCCGCCCGCCCTTCTGCCCATTTAATTGATTAGCCGTCGTGGCAGCTGGGGTCATCATCTTGTGATGGCCGGCTAGTCTCAGCATCTTTCTCTTCCTGTTGCTGGATCAGATTGCGCGCCCAAAGCCGCTGTGGGTCGAGTCTTCCGATCCACTCATCGCCACAAACCAGTGAATACACGATACCACCGTCCTTTAAGGAGTTAAACGTCGCCACAGATCGATTTTTAAATTTCCTTACTTCTTTCTCCGTCAAAAACTTGGTTCGCTGATAATATTCGCCGCTCCCGCCCATCAGCGTATCCACCTATTGCCCGTATTCATGATCTGGCTCATGACGCTACGTTGACGCTTAAGTTCATATCGAACAGCATCCTGCAACGCATCTAACTCAAACTCTAGCTGTGACAATTGGGGAACGTCCATGTTCCCAATATCAATTTCAATCAGATACTTGCACAGCTTAGCAGGCGCTTGCGGCTCCATGAGCGTTACAGAATTTTTACGGACCGGCTTCCTACGAGCAATTTTCTTGATTAATTTCTCGATCGGCATGCGTTTTTCCTTTCTGTTTTGGCCTGATTTGACCACTGATTACGTACGTTTCCCAATGACGGGGAACTCGGCTTAACCGCTCATAAATTTCATCTACTTCTCGAAATAGCTCAATCGTCCGCCAAACGGTTTTCCGAGATGTAAAAAGCCTTTCAGCTATTTGCCGCTGATTAAGCCCTTGATTTAACAACCGAAACACATGTTCCCAGTCGATTGGCGTAGTCACTATTCCGACTCCTTTATAGGGAAAACATTGGCAGTTGACAAGTCTGGATCAATAGTTTTCCCAGATCGTAAATCTCTGAGCAAACTCCTAAACCCATCAATCACCCTTTTTCGTTGCTCGCGATCGACAATCACATAATTATCATGGATACGGTTTGGCTTGAGTGTTTTAACATGTAGCTGCCTAGCTAAATAAGCCAGTTCAGCCGCCGCTGGAATGCTACTTCCATCACCAACCCGTCCCATCGACGCCATTTCACAAGCTTCCTGAACAAATGAAGTAGGGATTTTCGAAAGGGCCGCGACATAAGCCTCGATCCTAACCCCCTTTCTTGCATGAACAGGAAACGACGCGAATAGCCGACCTATAGCTATATGCAAAGCTTTTTCATTTAACGGTATCACTTCTGTCATGCAGATTTCTCCATTTGACGAAAATGTACGGCCAAATAGGCTGTTTATCCGTACAGTGCGGCCTGGCATGGACCACAAACTCCAGAATTCTGGTTGGTGGCGAGGGCCACTTGATCTTTGGCTTTCCGCCTTGGCTTGGACCCTCGCCACCTGTTCACGGGCCACGGCCCGGCTGGCTTTCAGAAGTTCAATGGACCCGTGTTATTTCTCCACCCACGGCGGCCATGGCTTTCAGATAGATGGTGGAGTGGAGAAGCCTTCACTCAGCCGCCCATCTATCGGCAACCAATTTCCTCCCTTCGCATCGATGCCACTCAACCCACAAATCCTTCAGCAGCGTCTTCACCATGATGCGGCTTGCATCATCGTGGTAGTGGCCTTTGCCATTGCCTTTGAGTGCCTTGCCATCCCTGCCAAGCGTCCACTCTGGCCGTGCTGCTTCGGTGTGAGCACGTTTGTCGTAGACGGCCTTATAGGGCCCGTTGCAATGCACCTGGTGCCTGAACAGGCTCTCTTGGACACAGGCAAAAATCTCGGCTCGTCGGCGGCAGGAATACCCGCACTGGGTCCATTCATCACTGGTAAGGTCCGCACCGTGCCAGTTGGACATGGCCTTGCCCTCGCAAGGTGCGAGGCCTAGCCGCTTCCACAAGTGGCGGATGTTTGGATACCCTGAGATGTTCCCAGCCTCGGCCACAATCACTGCCAGACCCAGTTCTCCAAGCCCCTTGATGTCCTTGGCCCACGCATAAACGGGCAGGGTCTTGGTAAGGCGCTTCATTTCCTTTTCAACCAGTTCCCGCCGCGCCTCTAGCGGGACAAGGGTGCTTCGTAGCAGTTCGATGTTAGTTGCCATACGGACCATTACAGGCTCGTCTTCTGGCTTTTGTTCTTTGTCAGCAAGACCAGCTGCAACAATGTGTGCGGCTCTAGTATTGACCGCCTCACGGGCTGATTCCTCTGCATCCCATTCGAACCCGCACGCACGCCTAACAAGGGCGCGGGTGGCGTTCATTTGTTTATTTATAAGTCCAATACAAAATCGTCTATCGATGGCAGCTTCTGCAATGGCGTCTACTGTATCCGTAAGCATGGCGTTCAATCCTTCTGTGTTTGGTGGCGGGGCCACTGGCATGGTGGCTTTCAGTCTTAAGATGGACCCCGCCACTGTTGTTCTCGGCCAGCGCCGAGTCTGGCGTTCAGAGATAGTCTGGACCGAGAATTCCGTTGAATTGTGATAACGAGGGCCACGCATGGGATGGCTTTCAGTGTGAACATGGACCCTCATCACACAGGAACCGCAACGCTTTCGATAAGCCGTTGCTCTTCCATCTTAAGAAACGCATCAACCGTTATTGACACGCCTTGTTCTGCCAGCCTCGAGAACTTACGAGCCTTCGCCGCATGCTCGGTCGCAATTTCTTGTGGCAGGAACTCGGACACCTTGACAGTATCGTCAGTTACCTGCGCATAAGCCAAAGCTTGGAAGGCCATAGCCGCATCGAAAGCAGAGTTTGGAATGATGCGTTTCACTGCACCGTGCGTAAGCTGCATGAAGTCCGAACCGTCAGACAATGCAATGGAAAATATCCGTGTCACCGTGGCAGCACGTGTCATTGCAGCAAGGCCACGACGGGCATTACCAGGTTTATGACGGGAATGAGCCGTAACAGAAACAGAGAGGCCATCATTGTTGTGGATTTCAACCGTGGGGTGGACCTCTCCGTCGCTACCGAGGCCACCGACGTCGTGAAGTTCAGCATATTCACGGACCTCGGAACTGGAACTGCTGGCGGGGCCAATGCAATCATGGCGTGCAGGCGCTTCGTGGACCCCACCAGTTGGGGAGGAGCCAAGGCCCGCATGGCTTTCATTCCCAGTTTGGACCCCTCCCTTTTCCTCTTGCGAGGAACCCTTTTTCATCTTTGTGGCCTGCACCTCTAGAAACGCCATCGCCTTCTGGCGAATGACATCAGTGCCAATAAGTGCGCGCATCATTTCTGCGTTGGTACCGATACGGGCCACAAATCCCTCAAGTACCTTGGATGGAAATAGCTTATGTCGTTCCAGCATCAATGTGGCTGTGGCTTCTAGCCACTTCGGACCCATAGATACATCTTTGAATTTATTCATAAATCTTCCTTTGTATTGTTGGTGGCGGAGCCAGGCAGTATTTGGCGTTCACGGACTCGGTGGACCCCACCGTCTTTATTCGGCCACATTCACCTTGGCTTCCATGGTTTCCTTGGACCGAATTCCTTCTTGAATATTCCTTGTCACATGACAAGCCTTTTAGGTGAAAGTCAATCCAATCCCCCTGTCACGATTTCGTGATAAGCTTGGCAGTCTACCTAAATCTACATTATCTTTTTATATAATTTTCTGTAATTATCCACAGGGTTGTGGATAAGTCGTCAAGTCCTAATTTCTCCTGTACAAGAGAACAAAACTAGTCTATCAACAGGCACGTGCCCTTAGGCTAGTATACATAAGCTAGACTATATAGCGGCAGAAAAACCTCCCAACAGAAATTATTCGGTAGCCTGCTCCCAGAAAACAAAATGGGGAATGGAAATGAGAATTGTTTAGATAGCTTGAGCTATAAGGTAAAATTTAAAAAATTAAAATGATTGGAAATTTAAAAAATTGGAGTGAGTGAGTAAATTTAAAAAATTAGAATGAATAAATAATTTAAAAAAATTAGGATGGTTTGTGTGATAGTACCCCGCCCCTTAAAAAAATTGATGTTAATCGAATTTCGTTTTTTAACAGTTAGTGTTTTTCCTACCTGTATAGGTTAAGTACATTGTGACAGATTGCTAATCTGACATGCCTATTTAAGTTATTGATAGTGTTATCATAATAGCATCCTGTTGCAGTCATGTAGCGTGGAATATCTCATATTCATCAGTATGTGTTAATTGCTTAGCTTAATGTACTAGAACATAGCTATTTAAAAACGTGGGTTATTGAGTAAGATATGAAGGAATAGGTGATATATGTGAAAATTCTTCATTTTTATTACCTGCGGCGAGAAACCCCAGCATTTCCAACATTTCTAGAATTATCGTTAAGGTTTACTTTTACGGAAGCTTAAAGTAACATATTAATGAATGAGCTAGACAGTATGGTTTACCATCTTGTTTAGGTTGGTTACAAAACTCATTACCTTTCAAATATTTACATCCTTCTAAGCCAATTAAAGATAGGCATTTTGGTGACAATTGTGTCCATTGGGAGTATTCTTCAACGTTGGGTTTTATCAGCCCTCTCGGTTGGCTTCTTTCTTCTATTTGATGGGATATGTTCTGGGGCAAAGCTTTAGCTTTAAAAGCCTGTTTATCAGCATCCCTATTTGGAAATCTGAGAGTCCATGCCTTGCGATGGTTAGGATTCTTCTCTCTGTAGAGCTTCTGATAGTCCGGATGATTATCTCGCCAAGCCTTTGAATATTGGGGATTAGCTTCTCTCCAGCGGCGATTTATCTCACTAATTCGATCACGATTACGCAATCGCCAAACCGTCATATAGCTCCTCAAATCAAACGGCATAGCTAAGCCTCACAATCAACCCGCTTGCGCCTGCAAACAGAAATCAGCTCCCCATCCTTTGTCATGACAAGCTCATAACCTTGAGGAATGATAATCGATCCGAACTCGTCATCAAACGCCGCTTCCCAGGTGAGCCCATTAATAAGCATTGATGAAAGCCTTAATGGATCAGAAGCTCTAGCTGAAAAATGAAGCAATGGTGTCTCCTTCAACATAGCCATAATCCTTTCCCCCAATGTCACTAGTCCTGCCTCAATTGTTTCTCTCTCCACCTCTGCCATTGACATTGTCCAATAGCTTTCCAGCCTGGAGCTTCGTGAGCTTCCAGCCTTTAAGAAGAGGAGAAGTTCGTAAACGTGGCTCAAATTTTAAGTTTTTGTGTTTGCCTGTGATCTCGCGGAATTGCGAGGACGTTATTTTACCGCCCACGATCATGCTCCCAATCAGCCAGCCTCTGATTCATGAACCTACGGAGCATGATGGACGTGCGAAGCCGAACATCCCCGCCTCGCCGTAGCCGAGCCACAATGTGGCCGTTGCCAACCGCTATCAGCCCCAAATAACATGCACCCATTCCAGTAATTGACAAAAACTTATCAATTTCCACCAATAGCGCAGCACTATGAGAATTGTCCCTATTCAAAATTAAAAACTCCTTGACCAACCAAGCCCTATTAGCATAAAGCTTGTCAGGCGACAAGGAAAGAATGGGTGTCATGACCAAAAATAAACCAGTGCTTCCATATCCACTTAATTGGGGAATCAGAGCATCCTGCCGAATGCGACACCTCGATATCCTCCATGCCATCGCATCACTGGAACGAGCCCGCCTGGTCGTAACTGACCAGCTCACCCCCGACATCGGACGGCTTCTTGAAAATGCCAGAGATGTCGCAGAACTGGCAGCTAAGATTTCAGTCGGTCCACTCGATGACATCACGAAAAAATGAAATCATATTCAAAAATATAGCCTAGCTTGAGAAGATGCTCACAAAATCGTGATCAGAAATCCTGATATAAACCTTGTCATCTGACAAGGAATATGCAATGTTAAAGATGCAGCGGGACACAAGAGCATCCGCCAAATCCGAGAGATACGGGGTGGTTGTGACAATTCGAAACATGGACGGTAACGCCCATGTCTGCAGGAACTGCCAAGCCTGCACTGATGAGAATGGCAACGCGAGCATGACGAGAGGATTCGAGCCTTGACAACGTTACCGCCCGTCGCCGCGCCCATGATTTGCTCCGCATTGCCGCTCCTATACGCCCTCCAAAAGTGGGAGGATATGGGCGGCTTTGCGAAGCTCAGCTAAAAAGTAGATACCGGCGGGAGTTCATTTCCAGCAGCCGCGACCATCAACGGGCTGTGTTGCAAGGACACGAAAAGGTAGAGCTGAACGCGGGTCCCTAACCGGTCATCAATCTTCCCGTAAAGCCCTACAAGGTGGTCACTTTAATAGGAACCAAACATGAGAGTGGGAAGTCGTGGAAAATGTGCGCCACGTGCAGATATAGCACCACGCGCAGAAGCCAAAGCAAAAGGCGAGATACGCTATCATGGTCATCTGTGTAAGATGTGCGGAGAAACCCTTCGGTTTGTCAGTACCAACGCCTGTGTATCTTGTAAGGCGACAGCAGATAGGCTCCGTTATTGCCGAATCAATGGCGAAGATCGTAAATACCTTGAAGGTGGTGGTAACGCCACAATCAGTGAACAAGATAATCGGGACTTCCTATCGGCCCTAGCAAAAGAGAAGGCACGATGATTACATCCCGCCCCTTTATATCCATCATGGTTATCGCAATGCTCCTGGCTTTTTGTTTCTGGCTAGGTGTTCAGTATGGAAAAAACATACCAGGCACAGAAGTGGAATCGTTCGATATTCATCCCGTGCCGCGTCGATGACGCGGGCATTGCTCGACATCGGAGGTATCTGTTTCGGTGTCGCTGCAATCATTGATCTCATACAATGGATAAGGAGCTTGACATGACAAGACAACCAGACGACCCAGGATATAACGAATACCCTGAACCAGACGTTGGCCATTATTCTGGCTGGGTCACCATCTTAATTTGGACCGTACTTTGGATCGGGATGTTAGGTGTAAGCTACATTTTGTTCCACTTCGCCTTGAAATGGATATTTGGATAATGGAACAAAATACGGAAATTAACTTCCCGCCATTACGGCCCGATGGTTCAAGGATGTGTCTTGGCGAATGGAACATCCCAATAAAGTTCAGGACAAAAGCCGAAGCCGAAGAGTTTTTCGCTAAGGAAAAAGAACAGTTTCTCGCCGCTGAGAAAGCAGCAGCAATAACTGCTTGGACGCTGAACATCGACCGTTTCAAAGGCTTTAACAACCCCCATCATCTTCTCACAATACAAGCGAGAGTTCCAATGGATTTTTATGAATCAGCTGAATCAATCAATCAAAACCTGATTAGCATCAAAGACTCACTTCAGGTGTTAATCTCAACGATTACCGATATCGAAATACATCTTAAGACAACCGCAGATGCCGCAGCTGATAAATCAGAAGCCATCATCAATGCGCTTACTAAAATGAATGATTGGTTCGCTAAAGCAGCTGAGTTCTAATAATCTCCACAGGAAAGGAATTCAAAATGAAACAGATAATCGCTATTATCCTATTTTTTATATACATGTTCTTGTTAGTGACCATGTCTCCATTGGGATTCTTGGTTGGTAAAACAGCCTGCTAATTAAACAAGGGCTCAAACAAGGAATTCAAAATGAAACAGATAATCGCTACTATCCTATTTTTCATATACATGTTCTTGCTAGTGAACATGTATATCGGGCGTGCAAATGCACAGGCCTATTATGTTGTGCCTCGGAACGCCTTCCAAGAAGGATACGATGCTGCATGCCCTGGCTGCAGCAATGGCAATAACCAAGTTGCTAACGCAATCCTACTTGCACAGCGCAATCAGCAAGAGTTTATCATCAATCAGCAACGTGCCGCACAGGGCTTGCCACCATGCAGCCTAGCCCCATTGGGATTGTTGATTGGTAAAACAGCCTGCTAATTAAACAGGGGCTCAAACAATGACCCAATTTCATGAAGGCCAGGACGTGGACGTATATAGGCCAACACCAAGCGGAACACTTGCGGGACAATGGTGCAAGGCGAAGATCGTCAAACTATGGAACAGCGCGCATGGACATTTCGATAGGCCGGATGACTATAAAGTAAAATTCGCTGACGGGACACACGCCGTGTTCGATGCGGATCATATCAGGGCACGATTGCCGCTAGACAGTGCCCATTCGGCATGGGCTGCCCTATAGAATTAGCTCTAACCAGCCCATTGCGAAGCGCCAGGCGCGGCTTCAGAAACTCAACTG
>Ga0193713_1000238_pt1 | contig 18366 bp, 15 predicted proteins | sample H3a2metaG_FD_143054 | JGI IMG/M metagenome (GOLD analysis project Ga0193713, IMG submission 143054) | Soil microbial communities from a riparian zone of the East river system, Colorado, United States - H3a2 | ecosystem: Environmental > Terrestrial > Soil > Riparian zone | place: USA: East River... | reverse complement strand
GTTTCAACCAATACTGCTTTTTTTCTTGCTAAACTTCCAATTTTCTCAGTTTTTACAGTTTTTCTTGGCACTATTTTTTGTGTTGGGAATCTTCCTGCAAATTTTATAGTTAATCCTGTTAAATAACCAGGTACAACAGAAAATCTTTTTCTTTGAATATTCGCAGTAGGTTTGGTAATTAAAGCAGATTTATATATTTTACTTAATAATCTTCTAATTCTAAGATTTTCAGCAAAATAAGATAATAAATTAGCAATAATATTAGGATCATAGAAAGGATAATGTAATCTAATTAATTCTAATTGAACAGGCTTATTAAAAATTTTACTTAATAATTGAGAAAGAATATTTAATTTATTATTATAAATATTTAAGAACATAGAATTATTCTGTAATTTATTGATATTATTATTATCTTCAGAATAATGAATAGGTTTATTAAAATTAATAAATGCGTTATTAAATAATCTTTTTATTATTTTTTGAGCTTTTTCGTCTGACATTTTTAATGATTCATTTCTTTTTATTATTATATCTATTATTTTTTTAATTTGTTTTGATGGCATAGTGATATTTCTTATTACTTCTTTTTGATCATTAAAACTTAATTTATTAAATAATTCGATAAATTTTTGTTTATTATTTAAATAGGTTGATTTAAATGATTTAGTTATTTCTTTTTTAGTTTGAGAATCTAACTTATTCATTAATTTATATATTATATTTTTACTCCCTTTTGCTTTCATATGTTTAGATAATTTAACATCTGGATAGAAAAATAATTGAATAAATATTTTATCATTTATATTATATATTCTAGGTTGACTGATTAAACACTGCATCGATATAAAAGCTGAATGTAATAAAGTATATATATTTTTTATTAATCTGGTATTATTTAAATTAAATTTATATAAATTATTTTTACTTGCAGCTAAATCAGGATAAAATTTACTAATTAATCTTATATAATTAATATTTTTAATATTATTATTAGAATTATTATTAACTAGTAAATTTAAAGGAAATTTTATATTATTAATAATATTATTATCAACATATTTATTTATCATATTATCTTTAATTTGACCTATATAATTTAATTTTGAATTTATATTTATAATAGATTGTGTGTTTAATTGTTCTTTTGTTACATTTACTAAATCTAATGAATTATTTCATTTTTGGAAATTTTTTATTTGTTTACCATAAACTTGTAAACTTTTTAGTTTTCTTCTGAAAAATATCATTTTTGTTTTAGAGCTATTTTTAAAGAAACTGTTAAAATTACCTATTACATATGAAGGATTATGTTCTGTTCCTTTATATTTTGGATTCATAGACATTGATAAAGATAATTTTTGTTTTAAACTTGAATAGAATAAAGGAATTATTTGTCCTATTTTTCTTTGATTATTTTCCAATTTTATTGTTTGCTAAATTTTTAGTTATTTTTCTAACTTATTTTAATATATTCGAAAAAATATAAATAAAGTGAATAATTTAATTCAATAATACGTAACATATTATGTATACTTTATTTACTTATTTAATAATCCATTAAATACCAAGGATATAATGTTAATATACGGGAGACTATACAATATAAAAATTATTAAAATGAAAGCTGAAAAGAATAAATACTTACTAAATTTTTAGTATCGAATAAAAATTTAATTATATCAATATAAATTTGTATCCTTAATATAATTAAATTATATTGTCAGCTCATACTTTTATATATATGTTTTTATATAAGATATATATTTTTATAGGAGATATATATTTATAATATAGTATAAAATATTTTCATTGATAAATTTATATAATTATATAGTACTATCTAATAGATAATTTGTTTTTCTTATAATAAAATTTGTATGCCTAATTAATAAGGAGGGGATAAACTAAATAAAATTCTAAAAATACATTTAGTGAATTAATAAACTCATGACTAAAATAATTGATAAATATTAAAGTTATTATTATACTGATAATTATATTATTTATTTATTATATATTATATAATATAGTTGATACTGATATATGTATTGAATCTAATATAACATTAGGAAATATACCTAACAATATTGTAGGTATTAATAAAGAAATTAAAATAATAAATTCTCTTCTAGTAATATCCAATACAATTACATTATTCATATTAGGAGAATAAGTTCCGTATGATATTCTATTGTATAAAAATATTGAATAACACGCAGATAATACTATTCCTGTAGCTCCTAATGCAGAGACAATTGGGTTAACTTCCCATATTCCAATTAAAGATAATTGTTCACCTAAGAAATTTAAACTTAAAGGTATACCTGTGTTACATAATGTAAATATAAAGAATAAAATAGTGAAAATAGGCATATAATAAACTAAACCTCTAATATACTTAATAATTCTAGTACCTGTTCTTTCATAAATAATTCCACCTACACAAATGAATAAAGCAGGAGAAACAAAACCGTGAGCTAAAGCTAATAAAATAGCACCTTCTATACCTTGTATGTTATTAGAGAATAAACCTAAAATAACTACACTCATATGAGCAATACTTGAATAAGCAATAAGAGTTTTAGTATCTTGTTGAATAATTGTAGTTAAAGATGCATAAATTAAAGTAATAATAGCAATAGTTTGAACTAAAGGACCAAAATAATTTGTAGCATCAGGTAAGAAATTAATTAATATTCTTATATAACCATACGTAGCAAATTTTAATATAGTAGCAGCTAATAAAATAGATCCAGCTAAAGGACTATCAGCATGAGCTCTATATAGCCAACCTGTGAAAGGCCATAAAGGAGTTTTTATAGCAAAAGCTAAGAAAAAGGCTAACCATAAAATTTTTTGTGCATCAGCATTAATTTCAACTAATGATAATAATTGGAAATCTGTAGTACCTGCTAAATTAAAAATTTGTAAAATAGCTAATAACATAAATAAAGATCCAAATAATGTATATAAGAAAAATAAATTAGCTGATCTAAATCTAAATTCACCAGATCCATAAACAATTATTATTATAAATAAAATAGGTAATACACTTTCAAAGAATATATAAAATAATAATAAATCTAATACTAAAAATAAAGCTAATTGAAAAGTTTCTAAAATTAAGAAAGAAATTAAAAAGAATTTCAAGTTAGAATTTATATTATAAGCATTAGAAATGATAGCAATAGGAGTAATGAAAGTAGTCAATAATACAAAATATAAAGATATTCCATCTACACCAAAATTTAAATGTCCAAAAGTTAAGTAATCAAATTCAGAAACAAATTGAAATTGAGTTGTATTAGAATCGAAATTTAACCATAAGAAGATAGAAATTAAGAAATTAATTAAAGAAGTGGTAATAGCAATAGTTATCATTTTAGAATGACTATTTAAAGAATTTTCTTGAATAGATAAAATAAATAGAGACCCTATTATGGGAATAATTAATAATAAAGTTAACATCTTTTCTTTTGTTTATATTTTGTTATTTGTTGTGTGTATTTATTTCCTAAATGTAGAATTTATAAAACTTTAAATTATAATTTTAATATTTATCAATTTATAGGTTAATTATATATTTAAATATTAACATAAGTTAAAAATCTATATTGTAAATTAATGTTTATTAGATAAACTAGGTAATAAAGCAAAGAATAAAGCTGATATATAGATAACAATTAATCTAAATTCAGATATGATAAATGTATCGAATAATAAAGGTGCGAATACTAAGAATGATAATGATAATATTCCTATAGTTATATATAAAGAATAAGTAGTAATAACTCCAGTATCTAATTTAGCGATATTATTTGCAGTATTTTCTAATACAGAAGCTAAACCATAAGGACCTAATAATTCAATTACTCCTCTATCTAATACTTTAGATATTGTATTACCAGTTAATAATCCTGCAGAAATAAAATAATAATTATAAATTACATCAAAGAAATATTTACCGTTAAGGAAAGTATAAATTTTTCTACCTAAAGCAGAATCAGTGAAATTAATAATAAAATCAGGATACGCATGATATAAGAATATAGCACTTGTAGCACCTAATATTGATAATATAGTAGGTAATAATTTAATTATTAAAGGTAAACTAAATTCAGCTTCAATAATTGCGATATTATTAGGATTAATAAAAATAGAATTAGCAAAGAAATCTGAACCTACTCCAACAAATAAATCAGAGAAAACAAATCCAAAGAATATACTAAATAAAGCTAAAACAAATAAAGGAATAATCACGGCAAAGTTAGATTCATGAGAATTTAAATAAACATTTTTAATACCATTTGGTATAGTTAAGAATACTAAACTTATTAATCTGAATGAATAAAAAGCTGTTAATCCTGCTGTTAAACTTCCTAATATATAAGCATAAATTCCTGAAAAACTGTATTGTCCATAAGCTAATTCTATTATTAAATCTTTACTATAGAAACCTGTTAACCAAGGAGTTGCTAATAATGATAAAGACCCTACTAACATAACTGTATAAGTAAATGGTAAGAATTTAATTAAACCTCCCATTTTTCTAATATCTTGTTCATCAGCGAAACTATGAATAACTGCACCAGCTCCTAAGAATAATAATGCTTTAAAGAAAGCATGGTTAACTACATGCATTAAAGCAACATTATATTGACTTAAACCTACAGCCATTATCATATATCCTAATTGAGATATTGTACTGAAAGCAATTATTCTTTTTAAATCATTTTGTACTAACCCACAAGTAGCTGCAAAGAAAGCTGTACTTGCTCCAATTAAAGTAATAACTAATAAAGCAGTTGGACTAAATTCTAATATAGCTGAGGATCTAATTAATAAATATAAACCAGCTGTTACTAGAGTAGCTGCATGTAATAAGGCACTAACTGGTGTAGGAGCTTCCATAGAACCAGGTAACCAAGAATGTAAAGGGATTTGAGCTGATTTAGCCATAGCACCCATTAATAATAATAAACTTATAACAGTAATAGCTGTTTCATTCATAAAAGGCGCTAAACTAAAAATTGTTGAATAATCAACAGATCCAAATAAAGCAAATAATGCAAAGAATCCTATACTTAATCCCATATCTCCTACTCTATTCATTGTTAAAGCTAATATAGCTGCTTTATTGGCTTGAATTCTAGTAAAATAGAAGTTAATTAATAAATAAGAAACTACTCCGATACCTTCCCAACCAATGAACATAACAAAATAATTAGCACCAGAAACTAGTAATAACATGAAAAAAGTGAATAAAGATAAGTAAGAGAAGAATCTTTGATTGTGAGGATCTTCAGCTAAATAAGAAGTTGTATATATATGAATTAATGTCGATATATATAATACAGGGATAAACATAGAAACAGTTAATTGATCAAATAAGAATTCCCATGAAATAGACATAAATTCTGAATCTACCCAATTAAATAAATAAACAGATACAGGTGAACCACATATACCAACCTCATAAAAAGCCACTGTAGCTAATAAAGAAGAAATAGACAAACAAGTACATGTAATAATATGTGATCCTGTTATACCTATTTTTCTACCCATAAAACCAGATACAAAAGACGCTAATAAAGGGAAAATTAAAATTGATAAATACATAAAATTTTTAAGATCTAATAGAAATATTTCCTCTTAATCTATAAAAAGCTACTAAAATGCTTAAACCTATCACTGATTCAGCTCCAGCTATTGAGATAATATAAATACTAAAAGTTTGTCCTATATTATCATCAAATCCAAATGAACTAATTAAAACTAACAAAGTAACTGCTAGCAGCATAATCTCTATAGCAATAATCATTAAGATTATATTTTTTCTATTTAAAATAAATCCTAAAATACCGATTAAAAATAATAATATTGATAGATTCATAAGTAAAATAAAAGCTTTATTACCCTTAAGGACATTTAATAAATCTAATTATTTATCTAAATAATTTGACATTTATAAATCTAATTACTTTAATAAATAATTGAAAAAGTAAATTACAAATAAATTAATTATATAATTTTATTATTTACTTTTTAGTTAAAATAAGTTTTTGAGTTTACTTATTTTATATTTGAAAAAGGGTGATTAAAATATAATTAAGTAAAGTGAAATAAACTATAATTAATAATGGGTAATTAACATCATTTGTGTTAATTTGTGTTATTTTACAATATAATTATAATCCACCCCAGTAATATACAGTAATAAATAAGAATAACCAAACTATATCAACAAAATGCCAATATAAAATAGCTGATTCACAACCTTGATGATGAGTATTTGTTAAATGATAGTTTATAGTTCTAACTAATTGTACTACGATAAAGATAGTTCCAACTATTACATGAATACCATGTAAACCTGTTGAACAGAAGAAAGCACTTCCAAATACTGAATCTGATATTGAGAATGATGAATTAGCATATTCTAAATATTGTAAGAAAGTGAAAAGAACTGCAAATAATACAGTTAACTCTAATCCTCTTAAAGTATCTTTTCTGTTCCCATTTATTAAAGCATGATGACCATAAGTAACAAAAGCTCCTGAAGATACTAATAAGATAGTATTTAATAATGGTATAGCAAAAGGATTTAATGGTGTTATACCTTGAGGTGGCCATACTCCTCCTATTTCAATAGCAGGAGATAAACTAGCATGGAAGAAAGCCCAAAAAATACTTAAGAAAGCAAAAACTTCACTAACAACAAAAAGTAAGAATCCTATTTCTAATCCTTTTTTAACTTGTTTTGTATGATGTCCTCCTAAAGCTGCTTCATTACCTACATCTCTAAACCAGAAAGCCATACCTCCTAAAGTTAAGATAAATCCTAATTCTAATATAAGATCACCAGAATAGTAACCTTGCATATACATTACTGCTCCAATAGTTAAATTTAATAAAGCAAAACTTAATACTATAGGCCATGGAGAAACTTCTACTAAATGATAAGGGAAAAATTGAAAATTATGTGATTTAATCATAATAAATTAAATTTGACCAAAATTATAAATTAAAATAAAATAACATTCTACGAATATTACATACAGTAAATAAAGATGAAAATAACTATAAACACATTATAAGTTATTTTTAATTTGTAGGAATAATAATATTATTACTATATATTGACATAAAGTTAATTATTAATATTTAATTAATACATATTATTATATTTAATAAAACACATCATATTTATGTTTTTAGTAGATTGCTTAAGAATATAATATAATTTATATTATATATTTCTTTTAATTTTTAGTTATGATTTATTAAATCATATATTTTTATAAAATGATTTAAAAATAATTTAAGGATTAAATAAGGAGGGGTTAAACATAAGATATTTAAATATGAAAATATTAATATAGGATTTATAACTATTTATATTATTATTCTGTAGCTATATCTATTAAAGTATTTTCAACTAAACCTATAATAGGAACAATTAATACAAACCATGCAAAATAGAAGAATGTAGATACTTGTCCAATAAATACAAAAGGTTCATTTGGATGTTGTGCACCAATCCACATTAAGATAAAGAAATTAAATACAAAGAACCAGAAAGCTACTTTCATAGCGGGTCTAAATTGACTACCTCTTTGTCTTGATACATCTACAATAGGTAATATAAATAAGATAAATAATGATCCAAACATAGCTAATACTCCTAATAATTTATTAGGTATTGATCTTAAAATAGCATAATATGGTAATAAGTACCATTCTGGTACAATACTTGCAGGAGTACTCATAGGATTAGCTTCAATATAATTATCACTATGTCCTAACAAATTAGGATAATAGAAAACTATTACAGATAAAGCTAAGAAGAAGAAGAATATAGTTATAAGATCTTTAAACATATAATAAGGGTGAATTGCATATCTATCTCCATTTGATGATATTCCATTAGGATTATTTGATCCATGTGTATGAAGAGCAATTAAGTGAGCTAAAGCTAAAGCTGCTAATAAAAATGGTAAGATATAATGTAATGAGAAAAATCTATTTAATGTAGCATTAGATACTGAGAATCCTCCCCAAATTAATTCAACTAAATCTTGACCAAAAACAGGAATAGCACTTAATAAATTAGTAATAACTGTGGCACCCCATAAACTCATTTGACCATAAGGTAACACATATCCTAAGAAAGCAATAGCCATCATTAAGACTAAAATTATTACTCCTATAGACCAAGCTAAAATTCTAGGTGATTTATATGAACCATAATAAATATTTCTACCAATATGTCCATATACAAAAATAAAGAAGAAAGAAGCAACATTAGCATGGATATATCTAATTAACCAACCATTATTAACATCTCTCATTATATGTTCTACACTATTAAAAGCAAAATCTACATGTGGTTGATAATGCATAGCTAAAAAACATCCTGTTAAAATTTGAATTACTAAACAAGTAGCTAATAATGATCCAAAATTCCATAAATAGGAGATATTAGAAGGTTGAGGTGAATCTACAATATAAGAATTATATAATCTAAGTAAAGAATGACTTTTAAGTAATCTCATAATTAATTAATTTATATATAATTATATAATTAAATTTAATAATTATCTAAAATATTAATAATAATTAAATTAGCAGTTATTATAATCACTGACTAAAATATAATATCTTTATTATTTAATTTTTTTAAGTTATATAAGATTATAGTTTGTTTGATTTGAAAAATATAATTTGTATTCACTGTAACAATAATTCTTCTTATTATTTTTAGATAGAATTATAGATAATAATTGTTAAATATAAGCCCAAGAAGATTTGAACTTCTACGATTATCTCATCAAGATAACATTCTACCATTAAATTATAGGCTTTAGAGAATATATAAGCAAGAATAATAAACTTAAGTTATTATATTTATTATTTTATAAAATTTTTATGTACAATACACAGATATTTAATTAACTTCTTTTAATAATTTTGTTAATATTTAATAAAAGGTCAAATTTACCTGATTTAACTATAATGAATAGGAGGGATAATTAATATTAAATTAATAAAAAAGATAGTAAACAGAATTTTATAGTAATTATTATTAATAAAAATCTGCTATAAGTTAATTTTGTAAATTATAGAATCTTTAATACAAATAAGAAAAGTAAATATTATAATTAAATTATATTAGTAAGGTGCTATATCAAATGCTATTAATATACTTGGTACTAAAATAATAAAGGCTACAGCTATAGGTAATAAGTTAATCCAACATAAAGAAATTAATTGGTCATATCTTAATCTAGGTAAAGTAGCTCTAAATAAAACAAATAAGAAACAGAATATACAAGTTTTTAAACCTAAAATAATAGATTGAAGATTTATAAATGAACCATTAACTATTATTTCTGGAAAATTATATCCTCCTAAAAATAATATAGCTGTTATACAACTAAATAACACTATTGATGAATATTCTGCTAAGAAGAAAAAGACAAAAGGAACTGAAGAATGCTCAGTAAAGAAACCTGCTACTAACTCAGATTCAGCTTCTTGTAAATCAAAAGGTGTTCTACTTGTTTCAGCTAAAATTGAGATAAAATAAAATATGAACACAGGTGCTAATGGAACTATGAACCATATAGATTGTTGTACTTCAATAATAGTAGAATAATTAAATGAACCTGCTAATAAAATAATAATTAAAATAGCTGAACTTAAAATTAATTCATATGAGATCATAGCAGCAGTTGATCTTAAAGATCCTAAAAAGGCATATTTTGAATTAGCTGACCATCCTGCGAATAAAATACCATATACTCCTAATGAAGATAATGCTAATGTATAAAAAATTCCTAATGAAAAATCAAATAAAGTTAATCCTTGACCAAATGGTATTATTCCCCATCCTAATAGACTAAATATTAAAGTAAAAACAGGAGCTAAATAGAATAAAACTTTATTAGATTGACTTGGTATTACAGTTTCTTTCAAGATTAATTTTAAAGCATCCGCAAAAGGTTGTAATATTCCATAATAACCTACTACTGTAGGTCCTACTCTTCTTTGGTGTGCAGCTAATTGTTTTCTTTCTATTATTGTCATAAAAGCTACTGATAATAACATAGGTAATATAACTGCTAATACATCAATTAAATTAATTAATACATTAACAATAGTCAAAAAATAATTATTTATCATGAAGTTATTATATAAATTATAGATTTTCATAATCTATCCTTAATTTTCTATATAAAAATATAAATATTAGGATAATTGTAATATAAGTATTCATAATTAATACTACAAACAATATGATCTAAAATCACGATTAAGTTAAGTTAATACATATATAAGTTTATTACAAATTTAATTTAATAATAAATAAGTATAATTTATTATCCTATACTAATTATAGGATATAATATATATAAATTAGTATTTTACACTGTGACAATATTTTATTTTAAATCTAAATTAGATTTATCTTTTTATTTATTCTCTTTTGGACTCGAACCAAAATTAACACTTTAGAAGAATGATGTTCTAACCATTGAACTAAGAGAATTTTTGTATAAAAGAGTTAAGAAGGAATTGAACCTTTTATTTTTAAACTTTGCAGGTTTACTACAGAACCATCTGTATACTTAACCCTTAATAAAATTTTAATATCCTTATATTATTATTTATTTTTACCTTAAAATTAATTCTATTAAAATTAAATTAACTACTTTTATATTTATATTTTTCTTTAATAATAATATTAATTAGCATTTTAAGAGTAAAAGTGTAGAGATAATTATCTCTACATTTATTATTAATTAAAAATAAATAACCTAATCTTAGAATAATTTTCTAATATGAATAAAATTTGTAATCTTTGATTATTCTATACTTCTGTACTCAGTAATGTAAAGATTACTAAAGTTTTTACAAGTCACAAGATTTGTAATATTTACTGTATCTATTGCAAGTAATATTATTTAATAATAATATTTAATTAAAATTTAATTAAATAAACCCTAATTATCTCATTTAAAGATAAATAAGTTACATATTTAATAGAACAATAAAATATAAATTATTATTTATCTTATACTTAATTAAATATTAATGATATTTAAATAAAGTAGAGATAGTTCATTAAAGAGCCAAATAAATAATAAATTATATATGCCACAATTAATCCCATTTTATTTTGTAAATCAATTATCTTTTGCTTTATTAGCTATAATCTATTTAATTTTTATAATGTCTAAATCTGTTTTACCTTATTTTACTTTACAACAAGTAATAAGAGTATATATCACAAAATTAGCTAATACTAATAAATAGTTAATAATAAATAACTAAGTAAAGGCTAATTATAAACACTAACTTACACTAACCAGATATATAAAGAATACAATTACCATTAACAAGATCACGTTTACCTTTATATTTATTATTTGTACAATGTATATTATATTAAATTAACTAGTTAATCTATTGAGACTTAATACAAATGTTCGCTTTGACATTAATTATTATTACTCATTTTAATTATTGTTAGTAATTTGGCTAATAAATAGCTTAAGTTAAAGCTATTTCTAACTTTTTCTTAATTATGATTATCCTTAATATACATACGTAATTTAATTTAGCCTGATAAATGAGATTCTCACGTGTGAACAAGAAAACAATTAAATACTTTACTCTCCTCCTTATTAAATAAAAAATAATTATAGTAAAAATCTTATCTTATATATGAAGATTTAATACCAGCTATTTTAATTATAAATATCAAATTAGCTGATAAAAGTTTTATAGGTTTATAAATTAAAGAAATAATTTTATATTTCATTAAATATTTATATTATTTAGTGTATGTATGATGTGCACCTAATTTATAAAATATAGATGCTAAAAATTTATTGTAAAGATTTTAAAATAATTTCATGTTAAAATAAAAATGACTATAAAAGAAGTATTATATAAAATATAATACAATTATAATTGGTAAATTCCATCGTCACAAGTTAATAAAAACAGATGTCAAAAGAAATCAAAACACCTTTACTTAATATAGAACAAATTGTTGATGTTATTTATGATGAGTTATTAACGAATAAATCACCTATAAAAAGCATAAAAGTTTGAATAAAGTTCTACGATAAAGACAATATTATGGTAAGTCCATATTTTTATTTTAAAACAAAAAAAATTGATTCTAAATATAGAATATATAACTATATCACAGGAGCATTTAAAAAATTTAAAGAAGAAAATATAAAATCAGAAATTGCTTTATATATAATTAATATAGATACTACTGTTTAATCCCAACTCATTCTTTAATAAGAGGTTTAATTCCTTGCGTTTTACAATATTCATTATAATATGAAAAAAGAAATCCTAATCAACCAAAAAACTTTAGAAACAGCAACAATTGTTGATGCTCTTTACGATCAACTTTTAACGAACAAATTAAATACTAAATATATTAAAATACTAGTTAAATTTTATGATAAAAATGATAATCCTGTGAAACCTTATTTATTTTTAAAAGATAAAAATGTTCCAACTAGATACAAATATCATAATTATTTATATACTAAAATTAACAGCTTTATTAAAAAAAATGTTAAAGAAGACATATATAAATATGAGATTAAAATTAGTATTTCCTAATTGAAACTCCTCTCCTTAAAAATAGTGGTATAATCCCATGCGTTAGCGGTTTAATTCCGTACGTTTATATAAATTTTTTAACAAAAATGAAAAACTATTTGAAAATTCTATGTATTTTTTTATACAGAAAAATTATTAATTTTATCTTTAAAGAAAGAAAAATACCCTTATTACTTTACTTTATGTCCTTAAAAGGATTATTAATAACCTTTCCTTTGTTAAATCTTCTATTTACTCATGAAATAAGTAAATATACCTTAACTTTAAATCTTATATTTTTTATAACAGCTTATGCTGCATTAAGATCTCAGCTTAAAGCTTGGAATATGTTAAAAGGAAATTTTATTTATATTATGTATTTTTCATTTGCATTTAGCTTATGAGCATTATGTATCTTTGAAATATTATATTTATTGATATTTCCCTTTTTATAAATAATATTTCAAACACCCCTCTTTATTTAAAAGTGGTATAATCCCATGCGTTAGCGGTTATATTCCGTGCGTTTAAACAATTTATAAATAAAATGAACAACAATATTTTATTACAATTAAAAAACTTAATTACAAATTTAGAAATTAAATTAGATAAAACTAAAAATTTAAAAACTAAATTAGAACTTTTACACGAAATTAATAAATTGAAATCACAATTAACTGAACTATTAGAATTAGAACATAAAACAATTGAAACTAAATACGAAGCAATTACAGCAGATAAAATTAGAGATACCAATAGACAAATTGAAAAAGCTAGTAAAAGAGGTAAATTTATGATTGATTATTATCAAGATTTAACTAAAGAGGTTTTATTATCCGATTCTAACTATTTAGAATTTGTAGATAAATTTTGGAATGATTTAATGTCTGATTTAAACCCTAATCAAAATGTAATTGTTAGATTTTTAATCCAAATGAGCGATACCTCAGCTAGAACCTTAAATAAAACAGAAGTTTTAATTAATACTCCAGAATGTTTAAAAAGCTTTAAAGAAATTATTAAATATAATCTTAATAATATTTATAGCCATTATTTAACAGCAGAAGAAGATAATATGATATTAGGTTTTATTATGAGATATAGAATATTATCTTCTAAAGTTAATATTAAAGAAACTGTAACCAAAAAAGCTTTAGATATTAAAAAAGGTAGAATCCAGAGAACAGTTAAAATTAGAAATATCAACTATCCTTTAAGTACTAATACAGCAGATTTCGGAAATATTCAATATAAACAAGATAATTTAATAATCGTTTTAGATGAAACTAAAAATCTTAAATTTGAATTCGATAGAAAAATAGACTATCAAACTATTAAAGTTTATAAAAATAATAAATTAATTAATACTATGATGGATTCTTTTATAGATTTGGATAATAATTTATTTAAAAGAACTGTAAATAATTTATCATATTTCATTAAAGATGGTAAAGTAATCTTAAAAACCAAAGAATATAACCCTAAATTTATAAAAAAAGCGCCTTTAAACAAATCTTTTACAGAGAATATCTACACAGCTGATATTGAAACTTTAACTAAAGTCGATTTAAATAATAAAAGATATTTTGAAGCTTACTCTGTATCCTTTTATGATGGAATTAATTCTAAATCTTATTACGTAACTGATTACAATAACTGGGAGGAAATGATGAATAAATTCTTTAATGATTTATTTTCTTTAAATCTTAAAAATACAGATATCTATTTCCATAACTTATCCGGATTTGATGTTAATTTCTTATTAAGACCTTTATTAAATATTAAAAATGTTAAATCTGAAGTTATGTTAAGAGAGGATAAATTTATACAAATTAAAATTAATTACGGTAAATCTAGCTTTAATCTTAAAGATTCTTTATTATTATTGCCTGGTTCATTAAATAATCTTTCTAAATCATTCAAAATTGATACACCTAAAGAAATATTCCCAAGAAAATTATTTGAAAAAGAAACCTTTTTAGCTGATTATATTTCTGATTCTGTTCCATTATATGAAAAATATTTTAATTTGGGAGAAGTTTCTTTAAATGATTATAATAATTACTGTAAACAATTTGAAGGTAAAAGATGGTCCTTAAAAGATGAAACATTAAAATATGTGGATATTGATTGTATTGCTTTACATCAAATTTTAATTAAATTTGGTAATATAATTTACGATAGATGGGGTATTGATATTAAACATACACCTACATTGCCTGCATTATGTTTTAAAATATATAGATCTAGATATATGCCCAAAGATACAATACCAATCATTACAGGAATACCATATAGAGATATTAAACAATCATATACCGGAGGATCCACCGATATGTATATTCCATATGGAGAAAATATTTGGTGTTATGATGTTAATTCATTATATCCTACTGCTATGAAACAATATAAATATCCCACAGGTAAATTTATTTCCTTTAATAATACAAATAATTTAAAATTTGATGAATTAGAGAATTTATTACAAAGAAAATTGTTTGGTTTTCTTGAAGTTGAGGTAAATTGCCCTGATAATTTAAAACATCCAATATTACAAATAAGAAGAGAAGTTAAAAATAATTTAAGAACTTTCTCACCTTCTGGAACATTTACAGGTTGGTTTCATTCCGAAGAATTATTAGAAGCTATGAAATTAGGTTACAAAGTTAATATAATCTCTGGTTACTTATTCGAAGAAGCTGAAATTTTTAATGATTATATAGATGATTTATATCAAATTAAAATGGACGCTGATAGAAATAAAGATCAAGTATGGAGATTAATTTCAAAAAACTTAATGAATTCTTTATACGGTAGATTCGGAATGAATCAATATTTAAATAATAATACAGTAATTGATAAAGATGATTTACAATTAGAAAATCTTTTTGATAAAACTGAAATAGAAGATGTAATCGAGTTAGATCAAAAATTATTAATACAATATTTACCAGAAGAATTTAATTCTTATTCATATCAAGAAAATTTAGAAATTGATATTTCTGTTATTATAGCATCATCAGTAACAGCATATAGTAGAATAATTATGAGTAAATATAAAAATAATGATGACTATAATTTACATTATACAGATACAGATAGTTTATATTTAAGCTTTAAAAATGATTTAGATAAATTAAATTTCGAATTAAGATTTGTAGATTCTTTAAAATTAGGATATTTAAAAATAGAAAATCCTAAAGAAAACGGAAATTATATTCCATATGAAAGATTCTATTTCTTAGGACCAAAATTCTATGTAGGAATATTAAACAATGAAATAGATTTCTCAAATAAAACAAAAATTAGAGGATTACAAAGAGCTTACAGAAGTATGATAGATGAAGAAAAAATAAAATCATTGTTAGAATATAATAGAAAACCTATAAAAATAGAAACAATGAAATGGTATAAAGATTTATCAAGCTCAAAAATCATATTAGAAAATAGACCTTATCAATTAGACATATCTATAAATAAAAGATCTTTAGTTTATAAATACAATTCACCTGAAAACATTAAATTAATAAATACCTTTCCTTTAATTATGAAAGATAATCATATTGAATATAAAGGAGAATATTTTATTAAAGATAATAAAATCTATATAGAAATATAAATCACCTCCCTTTTTTTGAATTTAAAAGAAGACAATATAAAAGAGATTTATTTTAACGGTAGAAATGTATGGATTTCGAACCATAAAGTATCAGTTCGAATCTGAGAATCTCCAAGGTTTATTAGTTTAATTGGTAAAATACTATACTGTCAATATAGTGGATGTCAGTTCGAATCTGATAGAAACCGTTTTAATGAATAAAAAAGATATTTTCAAATTATTTAATTTAATGGTAAAATCCCTGAATTCCTAATCGGTAAATATCAGTTCGAATCAGGTAAGAATTTTATATGTTAGCATCTTATTGGAATTGAACCAATAACTATTTTGTTTCGTAGCACAAATGCTATACAAAATTAGCTAAGTAGACACCTACTCACCTATAAATAGTAACCACCCCCTCCAAAAATAAAATCTTTCCCCCTTAAATTTTAAGGTTTATACCCTGCTTTAGCAAAACAAAACTTGAAATTACTTATTAAATCTTTACAATTCTTTTTTAAAACTTTAGCATCCATATTTTCTAAAATAGGAGCTAAACATACGTATTACAAAATTTATAAATATCTAATGAAATATAAAATCATTTCTATATTATATAATCCCTTTAAAATTATATTCAATAACTTAATCTTTATACTTAAATTAGCTGGTATAATCTTATCTATATTTTCTTTATTTAATCTTTCTTTATTGCATTTTAATTATGATATAATAGAAATGTTTAATAATTATATAAATGAAGTTGTTAAATGAATTAAAAATCTTATTTCTAAATGGTACGATGAAGAGGAAGAAATTTATGAACCTAGAGAGTTTATTTACCCTAAATCTAGAAAAGAAATTAAAATTATAGAAAAAACTATTCAAACATCTTCTCAATTATGGGCTATTCCTTTTATTATAATAGGTGGAGTTGCCTTATTCTGCTTTAATCCTGATATTAATGGAATTATAGAGCCAATTATAAATAAAATTGAAGAGAAAATGCCTGTAAATTACGGTGCATTTGTATCTGGAATATTCACATATAAAATTATAACATTCACATTTAGTAAAATTACTGGATTTAAATTTGGTAATGATAACCCAGATGATAACCCAGATAATATTTCTAGTTCAGATACTGCATCACAAGTTTCCACCTAAAATTCTGTTGTAACTACTACAAATTCTCCTATAGATAATAGAAGTAACGCTGATTATGTTAGAGAGACCTTTAGAGATATAAGAGAAAGAGAAGAAGCATGAAGTAACCATCCTAGATTAGTAGATGATTCGATTGTAGATTATATAACAGAAAGTACAATTGATACTAGTTCTACATCCTCTGTTGAAAGAACTCCAAGAGCTTCTACTTCTAATTTACCTTCTGAAACTGTACCTATACCTAGAGCAGGTAGAATGCCAACAGCTAGAAATAGAGATAATTTTATAGAAAGCTTTGAATCTGGTGCATTAGCTATGCCTGATAGTGCCTTAAAAGAGAGAAATCCTGGGTTTTAGATAATAAAAAAGTAAATATAAATTACTAACCCCCCTCCTTTGTATTGGGGTATTGCTTATAAAAAGAGTAATCTTAGTTAGAGGTGACATGAATTAATTAATGTTGTCCTTACGGAATAGAGGCGATTCGAACACCCAAGAGTTGCCCCAGAACAATTAGCAATTGCCTTATCTTTCCAAATGATTACTATTCCTCTAATCAAGATCAAATATGAAGTATAAATCTATATTATTATATAATTTTTCGGATTTTATACTAAATGTAGTATTCTTGATAATATTTATTTATAGATTATTTATTTTGTAGTCTTTACCAGATTCGAACTGGTACTATTATCGTGAAGGGATAATGTACTAACCATTATACTAAAAGACCTAGGTAAATTAGAAATAATAGAATAAATGTGCGAATTTTGGGTTTGAACCAAAACTTACAGTTTATGAGACTGTCGTGCGAACCTTTACACTATATCGCATAGTATAATAAATATAAATATATTTATATTTATTAAAAATGAACACTATCATTGAAACATTTTATTACAAACAAAGAGACTCGAACTCTTAAGGAATTACTTCCACTCCTGCTTAAGAGGAGATTGTTT
>Ga0193713_1000237_pt1 | contig 18370 bp, 21 predicted proteins | sample H3a2metaG_FD_143054 | JGI IMG/M metagenome (GOLD analysis project Ga0193713, IMG submission 143054) | Soil microbial communities from a riparian zone of the East river system, Colorado, United States - H3a2 | ecosystem: Environmental > Terrestrial > Soil > Riparian zone | place: USA: East River... | reverse complement strand
GGGTCGCATGCCGCACGTGCTGGCGCGCATCGATTCAGCGCGGGCGGCAGGATTGGATGTCACCGCCGACCAGTACCCCTATCTCGCCGGGGCCACGTCGCTCGACGCATCGGTCCCGGCCTGGGCTCACTCGGGGGGGAACGATTCGCTCATCGCGCGCCTGCGTGATCCCGCCATTCGGGCGCGACTCCGCGCCGAGCTGCTCGCACCCCCGCAGGCCACCGACCGGTTCTACCGGGCCACGGAGGGACCGCAGGGCGTGATCGTGTTCCCGTTCGAGGATTCCCTTCATTACTTACAAGGGAAGCGCCTCTCCCAGATCGCGGCGGATCGCAAGAAGGACCCTATCGAGACGATGTTCGACCTGATCATCGCCGACCACGCGCGCAGCGGGGCCATTTACTTCCTGATGAGCGAGCCCGACGTGCAAGCGGCGATGCAGCAATGGTGGGTGGGGGTGAACACCGACGCGGGCGGCGTCGCCCCCGACGGGCCCTTCGGCAAGGAAGGCACTCATCCGCGTGCCTATGGCTCGTTTACGCGCATTCTGGGCCATTACGTGCGCGACCAGCACCTCATGACGGTCGAGTTCGCCGTGCGGAAGATGACGTCGCTCGCGGCGCAGCGCGTGGGACTCGAAGATCGCGGGCTCGTGCGGCCCGGGATGTACGCCGACATCACCGTGTTCGACCCGCGGACCGTGAGCGACCGCGCGACATTCGAGCAGCCGCACCAACCGTCGGTCGGCATCGAGTACGTGTTCGTGAACGGGCAGGCGGTGCTGCGCCATGGGAAAATGACCGACGCGCGGCCCGGTCGCGGCCTGCGCGGCCCCGGCTATAAGTGAGCCTCGGCCGGCTGCTCCTCGCGTGGCTGCCGGTCGCGGCCCTGTTCGCTGTCACGCCGCCGATCGGCTACCGCTGGGGCGGAGAGATCCCCGAGACGGGCGCCTTCGTCTGGACGCGCAATCGGTGGGAGATCGGCTGGCGACTCGCCGAAGCGGGGGTCGTGACGTTGTTCGCATCCCTGTGGTTCGACTCGCTGGGCGCGGGTGGTTGGTGGCTGCTCTTCCTTCTCGTAGGACTCCTCGTCGCATTCCCGCGGCGCCTCGTCATGTGGCAACATGTCGAGCCCCAGAGCCGGCGCCATCTGCTCGCGCACGCCGGGCTCGACGTAGCGCGCTACGTGGCCGCGGGCGCGCTGCTCGCCTGGCGCCTCGCGTAACTCCGTAGGGAACCTTTCAGCGAGACACTGCTACTAGGGTCTGCACCTCGTCTGGGGGTGACCCAATGAAGTCTCTCAAGAAGGCAATCACCAAGCTCGAAGCGTTCTTCCAAGACATCGACACGCGGCCGGGGGTGCTGGCCCGTCGCGCGCTCGGGTCTGAAAAACCCGGCGACGCCATGCTGACCGAGGCGCTGTGCAACGAGCGCGGAGCGCGCACGCGGATGGACGGATCGATCGGCTCCTCGCTCATCGACACGGCATGGGCGGCCTGGGAGATGATGGACCTCGGCCTCGACGCGCTGAACGGCCAGTTGTCGCGGCTCGTGTCGTGGGTGCTGGGCCAGTTCGAGGCGGGGCCGCTCACCACCGCGGACCCCGTGCCGCTTGGGCTGCCGAACGGCGCGGTATTCGATAGTCCCGAGGGCGCTTCTCTCGCGCTCCGGTGCCTTAGCACCCGACTGCTGGTACGGGCGCACCTGGGGCGTCGGCCCAGCGTCGTCCAAGGGATCGGGGCCATCGCCGCAGCGCCTCAACCGGCGACGCTGAACCTCAGCGCGTCCGTGCTCTCCGCGTTGGCGCTGGCGCCGCCGGAGCACCGGCACCACCTCGATGGACTCGTCAACCGGCTGGCGGTCGCGCAGAGGGAGGATGGCGCGTGGGCCGGCGCCGACGTGTTTCACATGCTCGACGCGCTCGTCCTCGCGGGCATCCGGCCTGCTCGCGCCGTCATTGCCAAGGCCGCGCCCGCGTTGTTGTCGCTGCAGCGGGACACCGGCGCCTTCGATGATGCGGCGCACGAGGAGCGGGCGCTCATCGGATTGCGCGCGTTACAGGTCGCCGCCGAGGGCTGAGCAGCACTATCTTCGGTGGACTGATGTCCACCATCCGACTCACAGCGTTCTCGCACGGCGCCGGCTGAGCCTGCAAACTCGGCCCAGCCGAGTTGACGCAGGTCTTGCGCCACGTGCCCACGCTGACGGACCCTCGCATCCTGGTCGACGCCTCGACTCGGGACGACGCCGCCGTGTACCGGCTGGCGCCGGACCGCGCGCTGGTGGCGACGGTGGACTTTTTTACGCCCATCGTCGACGACGCCTATGACTTCGGTCGGATTGCCGCGGCCAACGCGTTCTCCGACGTCTATGCGATGGGCGCAACGCCACTCCTCGCCTTGAACCTCGTCGGGTGGCCGCGGGGCAAGTTGCCGCTCGATATGTTGGGCGAGGTGCTGCGCGGCGGACAGGACATCGCGCGGGAAGCCGGGGCGTTCGTCCTGGGGGGACACTCGGTGGACGATCCCGAGCCGAAGTACGGCATGGTGGCGATCGGTGAGGCGCATCCCGACCGCATCGTGACGCTGGCCCGGGCCAAACCGGGCGACATCCTGGTCCTCACGAAGCCGATCGGCACGGGCGTCCTCACGACGGCGTTGAAGCGCGATCTCTTGACGGCCGCTGACCTGTCCGCCGCCGTGACATCGATGACAACCCTGAACGCCGGCGCGGCGCGCGCGATGCTCGCGGTGGGCGTCGACGCCGCCACGGACGTGACGGGCTTCGGCCTGCTCGGGCACTTGCACAACATGTTGGCCGCGAGCGGCGTGGCCGCGGAGCTCGACGCCGCTCGGGTCCCCCTCCTGCCCCGGGCCGCAGAGCTCGCCGCGCGCGGGGCCGTCCCCGGCGGCACCGGACGCAACCGTGACGCCGTCGCCCCGCACGTGACCTTCGCTGCAGGGGTGGATGAAACGACCCGCGTCTTGCTGTGCGACGCTCAGACGTCTGGTGGGCTGCTGCTCGCCGTGCCGGCCGACCGGGCCGAGGCGCTGGTCGCGGCTCTGAAGAAAGAACGCACTCCAGCCGCGGCGCGCATCGGCCGGGTGACAGCCGGACCCGCGGGGACGATCGAGGTTCGGTGAGGTCCGGTGGCGACGATCCCCGAGTACCGCACGCTGACCCCCGACGCGCTCGACGCGCTGGAACTCGCGGTGCGGGAGCGTCGGCGGGTAGCGCTGCGGCGGCGGGGCACCGAATATGTGGTGGTGGCTGAGCGACTCGAGACGAGCGGGCGGGACGAAGTGCACCTAGAAACCTTCGCGGTGCTCCCGTAAACCCGTGTTCACCCGCCTGTTGATCGGACTCGACGGCAGCCCCAGCGCGGACGCGGCGCTGGAGCAAGCGATCGTCCTGGGAGACCGGTTCAAGGCGACGCTCGTCGTGGGCCACGTCGCCGAGCGCGCCAGGGACGCAGAGGGCGGCGCGGCGATGCTGGAGCGTGCCGCCGGGCGCGTGCGCGGAGCCGGGCTGCACGCGGAGGTGGTGCTGCGCGAGGGCGATCCTGACACGGAGCTCGCCACGCTCGCGAAGGAAACGGACGCGGTTCTCGTCGGCCGGCGCGGCATCCACACCCAAGGCGCGGAGCTCGGGCCGACCGCGGCGTCGCTGATCAAGATCGCCGAGCGCTGCGTGATCGTCTGTGGAGGACGGCCGTCACCCATGAACGCCTGCGCGATCGCGTACGACGGCGGCGAGACGGCGCACCGCGCGCTCGACTTCGCGGCACGGTTCGCGAGCATTCTGCAGAGCACGATCCACATCATCTACGCGACCTCCGACCGCGCCGCCGGTGTGCAAGTCGTGGGTCAAGCGGAGGCGGTGCTGTCGCTCCAGGGCGTCGCGTTCGTGACGCACATCGAGGCCGGAACGCCGGGCGAGGTGGTGGCGCGCGTGGTGGGGCGGACCACCTGCGACGCGCTATTCGCGGGCGCGCACGTCACACGCGGTCGTACCAGCAAGGTGACGGTCTCGCACGCCGAGCAGATCCTGCGACTCACCGACATTCCGGTCGTCGTCCAGCCGTGACGGGAGGCGCCGCGATCGCCGTGCTCGTCCACGCCGACGAGAGCTGCCTCGGCAACGATTCCACGAAGCCCAGTCCCGGAGGAAACGCCGCCCTGATCGAGGCGCCGGCGGGAGACAGCGTGGCGCGCTGGGATTTCTTCGAGTGTGCCCCGCAGACGACCAACAACAAGATGGCGCTCGCCGGCGCGATCGCGACGCTGGAATGGATCCGCCGCCAGTGGAAGCACGCCCGCGTGCGTTACGTGTCCGACTCCGAGTACCTGGTGAAGGGCATGACGGCGTGGATCAAGGACTGGAAGGCCCGCGGCTGGCGCCGCAAGAGCGGCGCGATCGAGAACCTCGAGCTGTGGCAAAAGCTCGACCAGGCCGCGGGGGCACACGAGGTGGAGTGGGGCTGGGTGCGCGGGCACGCCGACCATCCCAAGAACGAGTACGCCGACTTCCTGGCGACCCGCGCGGCGGAGCAGCAGGAGCGCTCCAACGGCCTCGTCCCCTCGGGGTTCGATACGTGGTTGAACCAGCAACGCGCCCGCGGTAAGTACGCGACCTACGATCCCGATAAGGAGCTGCATGAGCGTCCCTAAGGACGGCGTCGCCGCCAACACGCATTCCTCGAACCTGTTGCCCGCAGGTACCGCGGTGCCACCGGTTGACCGGATCCCGTTATACGAGGTGTACATGCGGATGGCTGAGGAGCTGGCCAAACGCTCCACCTGCGTGCGGCTCCAAGTTGGTACCGTGGTGACGGACCAACGTCTCGAGAACGTCCTGGCGATCGGCTACAACGGCAACGCGCGCGGCCTCCCGAACAAGTGCGACTCGGCGGTGCCGGGAAGCTGCGGTTGCATTCATTCCGAAATGAATGCCTTGGTCAAAGCGGCGGGCAACCTGCGCGACAAGGTCGTCTTCGTGAGCGCGTCCCCGTGCGTGATGTGCGCCAAACTCATCATCAACTCGGGCGTGACGCACGTGTTCTACCGGAAGGCGTATCGCGACCCCTCGGGAGTCGAGGTCCTCCAAAGCGGCGGCGTCGAGCCTGTGCTGTACGACCGCTGGGTGAGCGAATGGCGAGGGTGATCCGTGCCGGATGAGTTGGACCGTCTGTTCGAGCGCCTGGTGCAGGCGCTGGCGGAGGAATCGCGGCTCGCCGTGCCGTTCCCGGCAGCCGAGGTGTACGAGCGGCTCGTGCCGTACCGCTCGAACCGATCGCGCATCAAGGTCGCCACGCATCAAGACTACGAGATGACTGTCTTGCGGCTCCTGGCCGGCGAGCGGGGGTACGTGCGTCTCGAACCCGACGACGTGCGCGAGGCGATGCGGCGCGAGGTGGCAGAGCCCAATCCCGATACCGCGTACTTCCGCAACTTCCCCGATGCGCGCGCGATGGTGAACGGCCGATCAGCTGAGCGCGTGCTGCTCGGTGAGGGAGCGTACGCGCCGCCGCTCACCGTGGAATCGGGCGGCGGAGTCGACGATCCGGTGGATTACACCTCGGAGAACCCGATCCCCCCGGTCGTGATTCCGCTGGCGGCGCGGCGCGACGTCCCCGCGGGCAACCAGTGTGCGTACTGCGGCGGCATGCTCCCCACGAACCGCAAGGTCAACTTCTGCCCGCACTGCGGTCAGCCGCCATCGGGCGACTTGAAGTGCCCCGCCTGCGGCAGCGAGGTGGACGTCGGCTGGACGTATTGCCTGTCGTGCGGCCGCGCGACGGGTTTCGAGTGAAGCGGTATTCAGTCGCGGTCATCGCAGGAGACGGCATCGGCCCCGAGGTGATCGCGGCAGCGATGCCCGTGATCGACGCCGCCGCCAAGAAGCACGATTGCGCCATCGACTGGGAGCGCCTCCCCTACTCGGCGGACCACTATCTCAAGACCCAGGAGACGCTCCCCGACAGCGCCTTCCGTCACCTCAAGGACGACGTCGACGCCATTTTCCTCGGCGCCCTGGGCGACCCGCGCGTCCCCGGCAACGAGCACGCGCGCGACATCCTGCTCGGGCTCCGGTTCCGCCTCGATCTGTACATCAACTTCCGCCCCGTCACCCTGCTTCACTCCGATCTGACCCCGCTCAAAACGACCAACCCGATCGACTTCGTCATCTTCCGCGAGAACACCGAAGGCGTGTACCTCGGCCGCGGCCGCGCCGAGGGAGATGAGCACATCGCCGAAGAGGTACACACGGGAACGGGCGTCGAGCGTATCATCCGCGCGGCCTTCGACTGGGCCCAGGGGCACGGCAAGACACGGGTGACGATGAGCGACAAGTCCAACGCCGTTCCCGCGCACAAGATCTGGCAGCAGAAGTTCAAGGCGATCGCGGCGGAGCACCCGAAGATCGCCGCCGAGCACCGCTATGTAGATGCGCTCGCGATGGACCTGGTGCGCGAGCCCGAGCGGTTTCAGGTGATCGTGACGAACAACCTGTACGGCGACATCCTGTCGGACCTGGGCGCGGGACTCGTGGGCGGGCTCGGGCTCGCGGCGAGCGCGAACCTGCACCCCGGCCGCGCCGGCTTGTTCGAGCCGGTGCACGGCTCGGCACCGCCGATCGCGGGCAAGGGCATCGCGAATCCGATGGCGGCGGTGCTGACGGGCGCGCTGATGCTCGAACATCTGGGACAGCCGGATGCGGCGCGGGAGCTCGAGCGAGCAGTGAAGGAAACGCTGGCGAAGGGCGTGCGCACGCCCGACATCGGCGGAAAAGCGACCACGAAGGAGGTCGCGGAAGGCGTGCTATATTCTTTAAGATGAAGAACGTCGTATTTCTCTCCGGTGTCCGCACCGGATTCGGAGCTTTCGGCGGCTCCTTGAAGGATCTGTCAGCCAACGACCTCGGCGCCCACGCCTCCCGCGCCGCCCTCGAGCGGGCGGGCGTTCCCGGCGCCGACATCGGCCATGTGGTCTTTGGTAACGCGCTCCAAACGTCGGCCGACGCGATCTATCTCGCCCGCCACGTCGGGCTCAAGGCAGGGCTCCCGATCGAAGTCCCGGCCGTGACCGTGAACCGGCTGTGCGGCTCGGGATTCGAAGCGATCACGCAAGGCGCCCAGTTGATTCTGCTCGGCGAAGCCGATGCCGTGCTGGCGGGAGGGGCGGAATCGATGAGCCAGGCGCCGCACGTCGTGCGCGGCGCCCGCTGGGGGCTGCGCCTCGGGCCCTCGGCGCCGCTCGAAGACCTGCTGTGGGAGTCCCTCAAGGACCCGCAGTGCGGCCTCTCGATGGCCGAGACCGCCGAAGGCCTGGCGGAGAAGTACCAGCTCACCCGCAAGGAAGTGGACGAAGTCGCCCTCGGCTCACAGCAGCGCGCCAAACAAGCGTGGGACGCATGCGTGTTCCAGGACGAGGTCGTCGGCATCACCATAAAGAAGAAGGGGAAGGACGTTGAATTCCGAGCCGACGAGCACATGCGGCCGGAGACGACGCTCGACGTGCTCCTGTCGCTCAAGCCCTACTTCAAGAAGGATGGGCTGGTGACCGCGGGGAACGCGTCCGGGATCGCGGACGGCGCCGCAGCCACGGTCATCGCCAGCGACGAATACGCCAAGGCCCACGGCTTGAAGCCGCTCGGCCGCCTCGTCGCATGGGCGGTCGCGGGCGTGGAACCCAAGTACATGGGGATCGGTCCAGCGCCGGCGGCCCGCAAGGCGCTCGCCAAGACGGGCATGAAACTCGACCAGATGGATCTCGTCGAAGTGAACGAGGCCTTCGCGCCGCAGTACCTGGCGGTGGAGCGCGAGCTGGGCCTCGATCGCGCCAAGACGAACGTGCACGGCGGGGCGATCGCGATCGGCCACCCGCTCGCGGCGAGCGGCACGCGGATCACGATCCACTTGTTGCACGCGCTGCGCCAGCAGAAAAAGCGGTTCGGCCTCGGATCCGCCTGCATCGGCGGCGGCCAGGGCGCCGCGGTGATCGTCGAAGCGTTTCCGGCGTAAGGAGCCACCATGGGTGAGCTAGTGCTGGCGGGCATCGGGGTCGTCGTCCTCTATCTGTTCTCCGGGCTGCGCGTGCTGCGCGAGTATGAGCGGGGAGTCTATTTCCTGCTGGGCCGGTCGTGGGGAGCGCGGGGGCCCGGTCTGATCTTCCTGCCGCCCGTGGTCGCCACCATGCAGAAGGTGTCGCTGCGCGTGATGGCGATCGACGTTCCCCCACAAGACGTGATCACCCGCGACAACATCTCGATCAAGGTGAATGCCGTCCTGTACATGCGGGTGCGGGACCCGGTGAAGGCGGTGGTCGGCGTGGAAAACTATCTCTACGCGACGAGCCAACTCGCCCAAACCACGCTCCGCTCCGTGCTCGGCGAGACCGAAATGGACGAGCTGCTGGCGAACCGGGACAAGATCAACAGCGTACTGCGCCAGACCATCGACACGCGCACCGAGGACTGGGGCGTCGAGGTGTCGGCGGTCGAGGTGAAGGACGTCGACCTGCCGCCGGAGATGAAGCGCGCGATGGCGCGGCAGGCGGAGGCCGAGCGCGAGCGGCGCGCCAAGGTTATCAACGCCGAGGGTGAGCTGCAGGCGGCCGAGAAGTTGGCACAGGCGGCGCACATCATCGGCAAGGAGCCCGCGGCGATCCAGCTGCGCTACCTGCAGACCGTGAACGAGATCGCGTCCGAAAACAATTCGACGACGATCTTCCCTATTCCGATCGACTTGTTCCGCGGCTTCATGGAGCGGATCGCGCCGCCCGCCGAGGCCCCCGCTCCCCCGCGGGCGTTGCCCGAGCAGACATCCGGCGAGCGTCTCCCGGCAACGACGCGCAAAGGGAAAGCCAAGGCGTAACCGATGGCCGGCGAGCTGATCGGCCGCGAAGCGCTGGACCGCATCATCAAGCGCGCAGCGGAGCTGCAGGCGAGTGAGCGGGACATCGGGGACGGTCTGAGCGAGCCGGAGGTGGTGGCGCTCGGCAAGGACGTCGGCATCCCAGACCGGTTCCTCCGCCAGGCGATGCTCGAGGAACGGACCCGAACGACGCCTGAGGCGACCCGCGGAACGTGGGCCTGGCTCGCGGGACCGCGGTCGATCACCGCCCACCGCGTCGTCCCGGGCGAGCGGACGGCGGTCGAGCGGGCGTTGAATCGCTGGATGGAGGAGGAAGAGCTGCTGCAGCCCAAGCGCCGCTATCCCGACCGCACCACGTGGGAGGCGAAAGCGGGCGCATTCGCGTCCATTCAGCGGGCCTTGGCGGGCGGCCGCCGGTACACGTTGGCACGGTCGGCGGAAGTGACCGGACAGGTCGTACAGCTCGAGCCGGGCTTCTGTCTCGTGCGCCTCGAGGTCGATGTCCGCCAGCAGCGCGCGGCGCGGCTGACCGGAGCGGCGGTGATGGTGGCGGGCGGCTGGGCGGTAAGCGGGGTCCTCACGATGCTCGCCATCCCGCTCGACTCGATCCTGTTGTTGCCCGGTGCGGTGCTCACGCTCGGCGCCGCGTTGGTCGCGCGCAGCCACCGGGGGCCGAACGAGCGTGCGCTCGTGGCACTCGAGCAGGTGCTCGACCGGCTCGAGCGCGGCGAAATCCGCGCCGAGCGCGCGCTGCCACCACAGCATCCACTAGAGCGCATCGCAGATCAAGTGCGCAAAGCCTTTGGAGCACCATGAGCGAGATCAAGCGAGTCGGGGTGTTGGGGTGCGGGCTGATGGGAAGCGGCATCGCGCAAGTGGCCGCCTCCGCCGGCTATGAAACAACCGTACGCGACGTCTCCAAGGAGCTGCTCGATCGCGGCCGCACCGGAATCGAGAAGTCGCTGGCCAAGTTCGTGGAGAAGGGCAAACTCGACGCCGCGGCCCGCGACGCGACGCTCAAGCGCCTGACGTTCACAACGACCGTCGCCGACCTGAAGGGTGCCGATATCGTGATCGAGGCGATCACCGAAGACCTGACGCTCAAGAACGCCCTCTACAAGGAACTCGACGGGCTGTGCGGTCCGGCGACGATCTTCGCGTCGAACACCTCGAGCCTCACGATCGCGGAAATGGCCGCCGCCACGAAGCGGGCCGACCGGTTCGTGGGGCTGCACTTCTTCAATCCGGTGCCCTTGATGCAGCTGGTCGAGGTGGTCCGCACGGTCACGACGTCTGACGACGCCTTCAAGCGGGCGTTCGCGTTCGCCAAGTCGCTCGGCAAGGAAGCCGTCGCCGCCAAGGACAACTCGGGCTTCATCGTGAACCTGCTGCTCGTGCCGTACCTCCTGGACGCGATTCGGGCGGTGGAGCGGGGCGTGGGCAGCGTGCCCGACGTCGACAAGGCGATGCAGCTCGGCTGCGGGTACCCGATGGGCCCCCTCGCCCTGCTCGACTTTGTCGGGCTCGACACGACGTATCACATCGCGGAAATCATGTTCAAGGAATACCGCGAGCAGCGCTACGCGCCGCCGCCGCTCTTGAAGCGCATGGTCTTGGCGGGGATGTACGGCAAAAAGAGCGGCAAGGGATTCTACGACTACAGCGCGAACCCACCCATCGTCACCTCACTGGGACTCTGATCTATGCTCGGTTACGACGCACCCCGCTGGCACGCTCTCCTCAACGATTTCCCCGCGGCGCTCCTCGTCGTGGCGGTCTTCTTCGACCTGGCCGCCGCCGCCGGAAAGCGCGAATCGCTGAAGTGGGCGAGCGCCTGGACCCTGTGGGCGGGGGTGCTCGGCGGATGGGCGGCCGTCGTGGCCGGCGAGCTGGCCGAAAGCTCCATCGATCATGGCGAGGCGATCCACGAGCTGATGGAGCAGCACGAACGCCGGGCGCTCATCACGATGAGCATCTTCACGGCGATCCTGGTCTGGAAGATGTATCGCCGCTTCGCCATGCCCAGGGTGGAAGAACTCGTGATGCACGTGCTCGGGATCTTCGGCGTCGTCGGGGTCCTCTACACGGGGGCCGCCGGCGGCAGGATGATGTTCGAGCACGCGGCGGGGATTCCGACCCACACGATGGAGGCGGAAATCCAGAACCGTGCGGCAGGTCACGAACACATGGAGGGCGAGGAGCACGACGAGCACGAGCACGGCGCCGCCGACACCGTGAAGGCCACGCACGTGGATCCACCTGGAACACCACCGCACAAACACTAGATGCGGCGAGTCGGTTTAATCGTCGCGTGGTGCGTGGCCTGCACGCCGGCCACCACGCGGCCGTCGTTCGCTCCCTACCCTGAGGCCTTACACGCCGTCATCAACGCGCGGCCGCCCCAGGTGACCGAGGAGGCGAAGACGTGGCTCGTGGCGCGCGGAGCGGCGGTGCAGCACGCCAGTCCGTTGGATGGATTCCTCGAGACGGGTTGGTACGAAGCAGCGGATTCGGGCGTAGCGCCGGTCCGGGTGAAGATCAGGCTGTGGGCGGACCCCGATGTCCCCGGGAAGGCACGCGTGACAGTGGAAGCGGTATATCAGCCGATGGAGGATCCGTCGCGAACGCAGCGGGACTTGGAACAGGCGGTGCCGAAGCAGTCGGCGGGCCAGCGATTAGCGGAACGGTTGCTGAAGGCGCTCGGCGAGAAGCTGGGACAGACGGTTTACTGACCGGCGCTGATCAACCCCTTCACCCACTCCTCCATTTGTGAGAGGTCGATGGTGGCGTCCCGGCACGGCCCGTTGGGGAGCTGCATCGTGAGGCCCAAGACCGGGAGCTTTCCCGCAACATCGCGTAAGCCGGTCATCATATCCCGCTCGCACGCGACCGCGACCACCGCGCGGGGACGGCGCTCGCGGATCACCCGCCGAGCGAGCTGGCCGCGTGTCGCGACGAACACCGGTACCTCGTAGCGCCCCGCGATCGCGAGTACGCCGTCGAGCGACTGCTTGGAAAGGCAGCGCGGGATGAGCACGAGGAGCTCTCCCTTCCCCACCTTCCGACCCCGCCGCACCGCGAGCGTGTTGTAGATGTCGATCGCCGCGTGCTCCACCCAATCGCGCCGCCCAAAGAGGCGGGCCGTGAGCGAGGCGTAGTTCATCACCTGCAGGAAGGGCCCCCGCTCGAGCAGACGTTCCGGCAGCAGATTGCTGCCACTGTAGAAGGAGGCAGCGGTGAGACTCCACCACAGCGCCTTCAGGGCGACCGCCGCGCCGAGCACGATCCACAGGGCCCGCGGCAGGGCCGGTGAAATCCCGGCCAGGCGTGGGCCGATGAGATAGAGAAGAAGGGCGACGAGTCCGGAGGCGAGGACGAGGGTCAGGGCCGCGTAGCGGAAGAAGAGGCCCGGCGGCGCCGAGAAGTCGCCACCCGCGGGTAGCGGCTTGCCGTTCCACTCGTCCCATTCATGACCGAGCCTCCGGTCTACTTCGATGTGGATGAGTTGGGCGCGCGGGGATGCTTCGGTCGCCATAGACGAGGGAAGGTACCGCGACGAACTTCCAGACACCAGACATGCCGAGTCTCCTCACCGATTCGCGCACGCGCGCCGCGTATGCCGAAGGCGCGGGCATCTACCGGATCGTGCCGGCCGCGGTTGCGATTCCCACCGACGTCCCCGAGTTGCAGGCGCTAGTGCGTTGGGCGGCGCAGACGCGCACCGCCCTCATCCCCCGCGGGGCGGGGAGCGGCATGCCCGGCGGGAACGTCGGCAGCGGCGTCATTGTCGACCTGAGCCGCGGATTCACCGACCTGAACGTTGACCCGCACACGCGCGTCGCGCGCGCCGGCGCGTCGGTCACGTGGGCGCAGGTTACCGAGGCCGCGCGCGACCACGGACTCCGCCTCCCGCCCGATCCCTCATCCGGCGCCTTTGCCACCTCGGGCGGAATGGCCGCCACGAATGCCGCGGGGCCGCGCTCGGTGAGGTACGGCAGTGTTCGGCGGTGGATCGATGCGGTGGAAGTCGTGGGCGCCGATGGGGAGGCTCGGACTGTTCGACGGGGAGATGGGAGAAGGGAGATGTACGAGCTGACGGCTGACGGCCGACGGCTGATCGCCGAGCATTTCCCCAGGACCCGAAAAAACTCGAGCGGCTACGCCCTCGACCACTTCGCGCACTCCGGGGACGAGTTGGACCTGTTGATCGGCTCCGAGGGCACGCTGGTATTCATCACCGCCGTCCACTGGCGCCTCGATCCCATCCCGCCCGATATCGCCGGCGTGGCCCTCGGCTTCAGCGATCTCGCTGCCCTGGCGGACGCGGTGCCCTTTCTCGTGTCACTCAATCCGTCGGCCCTGGAGTTGCTCGACGCCTCTCTGCTGCGCCTCATTCCAGACGCACCGCTTCACGCAGTTTTGCTGCTAGCCGAATTCGAGCGCGAGACGTCGGCAGCGGCCCGAGGCGTGGTGGGAGACGCGGTCCGAGGTCTGAAACATCATGTGGCCCACGTCGAGACCGCCGTGGACCGCGCGGGCCTGGACAAGCTCTGGGAGGTGCGGCGGCTTGCCTCACCCGCCCTGGCCCGTCTGCCCGCGTCGCAGCGCTCCCTCCAGGTGATCGAAGACGGCTGCGTTCCGCTGGAACGTCTGGGCGACTACGTCGCGGGGCTCCGCTCGGCGGCGGAGCGCCACGGCGTTCCGGTCGCGATCTTCGGCCACGCGGGCGACGGACACGTACACGTGAACGCACTCCCTGACATCACACGACCAGGCTGGACGCAGTCTTTGACGAGGGTTTTCAACGATGTAGTGGACGTCTTGATTCGTTTAGGCGGCGTTCCCGCGGGCGAGCACGGCGCCGGCCGTCTCCGCGCCGGTGTGCTGGAGCGGTTCTACGGACCGTCCGTCATGGGGTCATTCGGCGACGTGAAACGCGCCTACGACCCGCTCTCCATCCTGAATCCCGGTGTTATTATTCCCGCGGCCGATTGGGCGCCGCTCGCCGCACTGAAGGTGGGCGAGGACGCCGCCGCGATTCCCGACGACATCGCCGCCCGCCTGCGCGAGATGGAGCGCACCGCTGGTTGGGCGACCCCCAAACTCGAGCTCGCTCCTGATGGAAATCTTTAAGGACCCCAGAGTCACGCTGCTCGCCCGCCCGGAGTTCGTCGAACCCGAGCACTTGAAAGTGCAATGGAAGGGTGAGGCGACGGACGGTGAGCGACTCGCCGAGTACGCGGGCCGGCTCTGCTACATGAGCCAGCACAATCCGATCAACCGCACGACGGCCGAGTACCTGGAGAACATCAAGAAGCAGGGGCACGGGTCGGTGCTCGAGCACGCGGTGTACGTGTTGCTCGTCGAAGGCATTTCGCGCTCGTGCTCGCACGAGCTGGTGCGCCACCGCGCCGGGTTCGGCTACTCGCAGATCTCGCAGCGCTACGTGGACGAGTCGCACGCCGCGTTCGTGTTGCCGCCCGCGATGGCGGGCGACGCGGCGCTGGAGGCGGCGTGGGAACGCCAGGTGACGGAGGCGCAGGCCGCGTACGTGCGCGCGGTCGACGGGTTGATGCAGCGCTACGAGTGGGTGACCGACAAGGTGCACCGCCGCAAGTTGGCGCGCGAAGCGGCGCGCAGCGTGCTGCCCAACGCAACGGAAGTGAAGATCGTCGTCTCGGGAAACGCGCGCGCGTGGCGCACGATGCTCGAGCTGCGTTGCGGCGAGGGCGCCGAGCTCGAGATCCGTCGCATGGCGGTCGCGTGTCTGCGATTGCTGCAGCGCGAAGGCGGTTCGCTGTTTTCCGATTTCGAGATCTACATCGCCGACGACAAACAGGAGGCCGCGCGCGTCGCCTACCACAAAGTGTGACGAGAAAAAAAATCCGCACTTCCCTATTGCGCATCCCACGCGCAACGCATATTCTGATACCAGACAATGCGAATTGGTCTCGCGTACAACGAGAAACCCGACTCCGCCCCCGCGTCCGATCAGTACGCCGAGTGGGATGACGCATCCACCATCAACGCGGTGGAGCAGGCCCTTGGTCTCTTCGGTAGCGTCGTCCGACTCGAAGCCGACGCGTTGTTCCCCCAAAAACTTTCTCTCGCCCGTCCCGACATCGTCTTCAACATGGCCGAGGGCACGAGCGGCCTGGCGCGCGAATCCCACGTCCCGGCGATCTGCGAGTATCTGAACATCGCGTACACCGGCTCGGACCCGCTGACCCTCGCGTTGTCGCTGCACAAGGGACGGACCAAGGAGATTCTCGCGTACCGCGGCGTGCCCACCGCGCCGTTCCGCGTGATCGAACAGCCGGCGGATTTGGCCCGCATGCCGCTGCCGTTCCCGCTGTTCGTGAAGCCCGTGGCGGAGGGGTCTGGTAAGGGCATATTTGTCAACAACTTATGCGACTCGCCCGCGATGCTCGCGGAGCGTGTCCTTTCTCTCTTAGAGCGCTACGCGCAGCCCGTCCTCGTCGAGACATATCTCCCCGGCCCCGAGTTCACCGTGGCGATTCTCGGCAACGGAACCGACGTGCGCTGTCTCCCGGTCGTCGGTTTCGATTTCGGCGCGCTCCCCAGTGGCGTCGCGCCGGTGTACGGCTACGAAGCGAAATGGGTGTGGGACAAACCGGAACAGCCCCTCGACATCTTCCAGTGCCCCGCCGATGTCGCGCCGGCGCTCTATCGGGAGATCGAGCAGGTCGCGCTCGACGCGTATCGCGCCATCGGCTGCCGCGACTGGTGCCGCGTCGATGTGCGGGTCGATCGCTTTGGGGTGCCCAACGTGATCGAGCTGAACCCGCTCCCCGGCATTATCCCCGACCCGGCGATGAACTCCTGCTTCCCGAAGGCGGCCCGTGTCGCGGGACTCGGCTACGACGAGTTGATCCACGAGGTGGTGCGGATCGGGTGGAAGCGGATTACCGGTCGCACCCTGCCCGCCCTGCGCGCCGAGGCGATGGCGTGAAGGTCGTCATCCTGTACGACCCCGGGGCCGACGACTGGACCGCGGAGGACGTCGCCGGCGTGATGCTGGCGGTGGACGACATCGCCACGATCTTTGCCGGGCTGGGCCACCAGACGCAGCGCGTGCCGGTGCGGCACGACATGCGCTGGTTCGCGGTCTGCCGGCGTGCCGACCTGGTTTTCAACCTGTGCGAAGGCGTGCTCGGCATCGCCCAATGGGAAGACCACGTGGTCGCCGCCCTCGAGTTCAGCGGCATCCCCCACACCGGCTGCGGCCTGTGGACTGTGGCGGCGTGCCGGCGCAAGGCGGTGGCGAACGCGCTGCTCGCGCACGCGGGCCTCTCGGTGCCCCGGTGGGCGATCGCGCAGGGGAAGATCGACGACGACTTCCCGCTCCCCGCCATCGTCAAGCCGGCCGCCGAGGACGCCAGTGCCGGGCTCGACAAGTTCTCCGTGGTCACCGATCGCAAGAGTCTCAGGGCTCGCGTCGCGGCGATGACGGAGCAGTTCGACGAAGTCTTGGTCCAGCAATACATCGCCGGCCGCGAGTTCAACGTCGGCTTCGTGGGCGATCGCGCCCTCCCCGTCGCTGAGATCGACTACACCGGCATGCCGGAGGGGAGTTGGCCGATCCTGACGTATGCCGCCAAGTGGGACACCGGCTCCCCCGAGGACGTCGGCAGCCGCCCGGTGTGCCCGGCGCAGATCTCGCAGCGACTCGCCGACCGGCTCACGCGCACCGCCGAGACGGCGTGGCGGACGATGCAGGGCACGGGCTACGGGCGCGTCGACCTGCGGGTGGACGACACCGGGCGCCCCTGGGTGCTCGAGGTCAACCCCAATCCGGACCTGACGGACGAAGCGGGTCTGTCGCGCATGGCCAAGGCGGCGGGCTGGGAGTATCCGGAGCTGGTCCGCCGCATCGCCGAGGTGGCGCTGCGGGAGGCGCAGGGTGCCAAGGCCGCGCGTGAGCTGCTCGCTGCGCCCCGTCGGGCGCGCGCACCGCGCCCGACTTGAGCAGCTGACGCGGGCGACGGGCCGCTTCCGCGAGGAAGAGGTCGCCACCGCGGTCGAGCTGCTCGAGGAAAGCCTGGCCGGCGACGACGAGTATCGCTTCGTCGGCGCTTTCGATCAGCCGGCCGAGACGCTGGTCGGCTACGCCTGCTGGGGTCCGACGCCGGGGACCGAGGGGACCTGCGATCTCTACTGGATCGTCGTGGACCCCGAGCGGCAGGGAGCAGGAGTCGGCTCGCTTCTGCTCAGCGAGGTAGAGGGCCGCCTGCGGGTGGACGGCTCTCGGCTCGTGATGGTCGAGACCTCGTCGCGGGCAGACTATGCGCCCACGAGGGGCTTTTACGAACGCCGCGGCTATACCAGGGCCGCAACCATCCCGGGATACTACGCGCCCGGTGACGATCTGGTGATCTACACCAAGGATCTGACGGATGGAGAGCTGGCAAGAGCTTCTTCGTAAGAAGAGCATCGCGTCGCTCGAGGCGCTGGCCGCACGATTCGGCCCGGAGCACGTGGGCGAAATCGACCGGCTCCGCCAGGCAGCCGAGAACTTCGAGTTCCGGATCTCCCCTGCCATGGTGGACCTGATCAAGACGCCGGGCGACCCGATCTGGCGCCAATACGTGCCCACCGTGCAGGAGCTCGAGATCCACGACGGCATCGTGGATTCGCTCGACGAAGACGCCAACTCGCCGGTCCCCAACATCACGCACCGCTACCCCGACCGGGCGCTCTTCCTGGTTTCCCCTGTCTGCGCCTCGTACTGCCGCTTCTGCACCCGGCGCCGCAAGGTGGGCGACCCTGAGAAGATCCCGATGGCCCAGCTCGAGTCGGCGTTCCGCTACCTCGAGGAGCACAAGGAGATCCGCGACGTCATCATGTCGGGGGGCGACCCGCTGTTGCTCTCCGACCGGCGCATCGACGACATCTGCCGCCGGCTTCGCTCGATCCCGCATCTCGAGGTCCTCCGGATCGGGAGCCGGGTGCCGTGCCACCTGCCCGAGCGGATCACGCCTGAGCTGTGCGCGATCCTCAAGAAATACCACCCGTTCTACATCAACACGCACTTCAACCACCCCGACGAGCTGACGCCGGCGGCCGTGAAGGCCCTCGGCATGCTCGCCGACGCGGGCATCCCGTTGGGCTGTCAAACGGTGCTCCTGAAGGGCGTGAACGACGACGTCGAGGTGATGAAGGAGTTGATGCAGAAGCTGCTCATCGCGCGGGTCCGGCCCTACTACATCTATATGTGCGACCAGGTTGCGGGCGCCGAGCACTTCCGCACCGCGGTCCAGAAGGGGCTCGAGATCATCAAGGGGCTGCGCGGCTGGACCTCGGGGCTCGCGGTGCCCCACTTCGTGATCGACGCACCGGGTGGAGGCGGCAAGATCCCGTTGCTGCCGGAATACGTCGTGAAGCTCACCGACAAGGAAGTCGTGCTGCGGAACTACGCGGGCAAAATCTACCGCTACAAACAGGGCGCCAAAGAGGCCCTCGATCCGGTGCTCGT
>Ga0193713_1000236_pt1 | contig 18392 bp, 13 predicted proteins | sample H3a2metaG_FD_143054 | JGI IMG/M metagenome (GOLD analysis project Ga0193713, IMG submission 143054) | Soil microbial communities from a riparian zone of the East river system, Colorado, United States - H3a2 | ecosystem: Environmental > Terrestrial > Soil > Riparian zone | place: USA: East River... | reverse complement strand
TCGGCTCACCTTCATTTGGCGCAGAGTTCGGACGACCCGGCAATCCGTTCCAGGATTGGCCAATTGCAACGCGCTCTTTGGTCCGGGAACAGCCGACGACTTCGCGCTGGCGCCAGATCGATTCTCCGACGGATGCGCGTTAGTCAAGCCGAGGCACGTGAAGCACTTCTGGGCGCAGCAACAGATCTCTGGTCGGCAGGCCTGGTGCTTGAGCGCGAGAAACGCAGGATCCGGCACTTCTGCGACCATGGCTCGGTCAGGAAAGGCGACGTTCGATGGTCGTTGCACTGAAGACGAGAAGGCGATCTACGCTCAAGGTGCTCCGTTATGTAGCAACCGGTGTACTTGTAGTCGCAGCGCTTATTGCGGCGCGCCATGGCTGGCGGATCTATATGACATCTCCATGGACGCGCAATGGGATGGTCCGTGTGCAGGTCGCAAACGTGGCACCACAGATCTCGGGGCAGATCGTTGAGGTGCGAACACACGACAATGAGCACGTTCACAAGGGAGATGTGCTCTACGTTATCGAAAAAGTTGATTTCGAGGTAGTACTGGACAATGCCAAGGCAACAATCCTGAACCGAGAGGCCGACCTCGATGTCAAGAAAGCGCAGAACGCCCGGCGGGCGGTTCTTACGACGCTGTCCACCTCGATTGAGGAGAAGCAAGTGTTCGACGGCAACGCGAAGATGGCGGAGGCCGCGCTTGCGAGCGCCAAGGCTGGGCTCGCGCAGGCCGAGATCAATCTTCAGAGGACCGAGGTACGGTCTCCCGTCGACGGCTACGTCACGAATCTTCTGATGCGTGTGGGAGACTTTGCCCGGGCCGGTTCGCCCAACCTGTCGGTGATCGACGAGCATTCCTATTGGATCGATGCCTATTTTGAGGAGACAAAACTCGGCAACATCCATGTCGGCGATCCGGTGGAGGCGACGCTGCTGGGCTTCCAAGCTCCGATCAACGGAAGGATCGAGAGCATCACGGGCGGCATCAGTGCTGCGAACGCGGCAAGCAGCACGCAGGGCCTTCCAAATGTCGACCCGATCTTTACCTGGGTTCGGCTTGCGCAACGAATTCCGGTGCGTATCAGGATCGAACAAGTCCCTCCGGAGGTATCGCTCGTTGCAGGAATGACCTGCAGCGTCTCGGTTGTCGGAGGAAAGGGAATGCCGGTAGCCAGGCGCGACCAGGGCCTCTTCAATCGGCTGGAAAACCTGCTTTAGGGAAATCCAATGGGCGCACCAAGGGATATTGATTTGGGAGGCATCCTGGTGGCTCCCTTTGTGCGATATCTGTTTCTCGCGTTGGTGATCCTGATCGCCGTTCGATTTGTTGTCGGTCGCCTCGGATTGAGATCAATGTTCGCGAATCCTCCACTTGCGGAGGCGGCCCTGTACATCTGCATCCTCGCGTCTCTCATAGCATTTTGGATCTGAGCGACTGCCGGGATGTTCTGGAATTGTTGCGAACTCAGGTTCGCCAAGATGCAACATAATTATCTTTAATACTAAATGCGTTCCGCGGGGCTGAGCAACATTAACCTTCCATAACGCTGATTAACGAGCCAAAAGGGGCTCCTTGCTGCACTCTCTCGCCGATCCGAAGCCTCGGATAGTTCGTCGAGAGGATGATTATGGAAGGACTTCAAACCGCCGCACCGGAATCTTCCTTTGCAGCCGACCAACAGTTCCACTTGGTTGCGAACAGCCTGGCCAAGCTGCTTGAAACCGCGACGCGAGAGCTCGCGCGAGATCGGGAGGCGGCCAAGGCGTCGCTGGTCACGGCATCGAACATCCTGCAAGCGGAGATCGAGCGCTGTTCGGGCGCTAACGGCTCCACAAGGGGCGGTCTGGCGGCTTGGCAGATCGCTCGCGTGCGAGCTTACGTTGACAGCAATTTACACCGCACCATTCACATCCGGGATCTCAGTGCGGTCGCGCGTCGGAGCCCGGCGCACTTCTCTCGGAAATTCAAACTGGCTGTTGGCGAGTCGCCACATGCCTACGTGGTGAGAAGGCGTCTGGAGAGAGCCTGCCACCTGATGATGACCAGTGCGGAACCACTGAGCGAAATAGCCTTGAGCGTGGGCTTTTCGGATCAAGCACATCTATGCAGGCTCTTCAGACAGGCCTTTGGTCAAAGTCCGGCCAGTTGGCGACGCGAGCGTGGAATCCCTGGCGAGGTCACCTCGAGAACCGGCATGGACGAGAATATTCCATGAGCGATCAGCGCGGCAAAGTCCTGAGCTTCGGCCCTTTCGAACTGTCGATTGGAAACAGACTTCTGACAAATGGCGCAAAGGTCGTACCGCTCGGCGCGCGCGCCATGGATCTCCTCATTGTCCTGGTGGAGCAAGCAAACAAGGTCATCGGCAGGAGAACCTTGATCGAGCGCGTTTGGCCAAAGAGAGGGGCCGAACAAGTCAGCCTGCGCGTCCACATCTCAGCGCTACGGAAAGCTCTCGATCAGAGTGACCCTGGCAGGCGATATATCGCGAACGTGCCCGGGCGGGGGTACAGCTTCGTCGCACCGGTAACGTCGCTGTCCTCGCCAACGTCGGGAGATCTCGAACCATCCTCGAGGTCTCGACTGCCTGCGCGCTTGATGCGGATGCTCGGACGAAGAGACGCCCTGGCCACGATCCAGATGAAGCTGGCCGAGCAGAAGTTTGTGACGATTGTCGGGCCTGGCGGCATCGGCAAGACCACGATAGCGGTCGCAGTGGCCCATGAGATGAGCGCCATTTTCAACGGCCAGATTCGTTTCGTCGATCTGAGTGCTCTCGGCGGCGCTTCGCTCGTCGCTCCGGCCATGGCCGCAGCACTCGGTGTGTCGGTACAAACAAATAATGTCGTACCAGCCTTGATCGATCGTTTGCAGGAAAGGCCAACGCTCATCATTCTCGACTGTTGCGAACACCTTATCGATGGGGCGTCTGCCGTCGCAGAAGAACTGATCCGCCGTGTCCCGACATTGCATTTGCTCGCGACCAGCCGGGAGGCGATGCGTGTTGAAGGTGAACATGTCTATGAACTCTGCGCGCTCGCATGCCCTCCGGAAGATAGCAGCTTGTCGGCACACGACGTCCTGCAATATCCCGCTGTCCAACTGCTGGTCGACCGCGTTCGGGCCGTGCAAGGCGACTTCGAACTGGTCGATGCGGATGCGCCGATTGCCGCGGGAATCTGCCGGCGGCTTGATGGAATTCCATTGGCAATCGAACTCGCAGCCGGCAGGGTTCACATATTTGGCCTCAGCAAGACCGCGAGCTTGCTCGACGACCGACTAAACCTGTCATGGGCGGGGCGTAGAACGGCCCTGCCGAAGCACCAGACCTTAAACGCCGCGCTGGAGTGGAGTTATGACCTGCTTGGTGAGGCAGAGAAACGCGTACTGAGCCGGCTCAGTGTTTTTGCTGGCGGATTCACGTTCGAAGCGGCGGTCGCCGTTGTCGCTGACGAGACGATAGATGAAGCAAAGGTCTCGGATTGCCTTTGGGAGCTTCGTTCGAAATCGATGATTGCCGTTCGGGGACAGGAGGGGCGGCTGGGTTTACTCGACACCACTCTTGCCTTTGCTTCACGACGACTTGCCAAGAGCGATGAAGAGAACCACTGCCGCCGGCGTCACGCCCAGTACTTCTGCGACTTGTTCAAACAAGGCGCTTCAATGGATATGCCTGAAAGGCTCAGGGCGCTTGGGGTCGAGGTCGACAATCTCAGAGCCGCTCTGAACTGGGCTTTCTCGGTCGAGGGTGATGCAAAAATTGGCGTCGAACTTGCTGCCGCTTCGGCAAGCACCTGGATGGCGATGGCCCTTCTTACCGAATGCCGGAAGTGGATGACGAAGGCCATCAGTCGACTCGACGATGCGAGTACCGGCTCACGGCAAGAAATGATCATTCAGTCCGCACTCGCCAGTTGCATGATGTTCACGGATGGTATGACTGAAGAGTCGTACACGAGCTGGGCGAAAGCGCGCCTTCTTGCCGAGTGCCTCAACGACACCGAATGCCAGCTCGATTCTCTGCTTGTTCTCTGGGCTCACCGGATACGGCTTCCAGGTTATGCCGAGGCGACAGAATTGGCAGATCGATGCGGCGATGTCGCTGACGGGAGCGGCAATCGTGGCGCGATCGCAACGGCCAATTACATGCGCGGCGTAACATACCACCACATTGGGCGAATATTGCAGGCCGAAGCTCATTTCGAATTGTCCCTGCATCGCGATGATGAAGCGTCCCGACAATCTCTCATCAAGCGGTTTGGCTACGATCGGAAAGTCGACGCCCTGGCTGTTTTGGCCAACCTGGCCTGGCTCCGGGGCTGTCCTGATCAGGCCCGGCGCCTCAACCTGATGTCGATCGCCGAGGCACGCCAACTAGATCACGCGGTACCGCTCTGCGTGGCGCTCGCCTGGGCAAGCTTCAACACGTACCTGACAAGTCCGGACGATCTCGAGACTGAAGCGCTCGCCAACGAGCTTATCGACCACGCCGCAAAATACGCTGTGGAAAGCTATCACGGCTTCGGCCTCAGCATCCAGGCTCTCTGCAGAGCCAGGCGGGGCGAGGGCGATACAGCTTCGGCGACGCTCTACCGCGGTTTGGAGAAGCTGTCAGCGGCGCGCTATGGGGTCTTCAATTGGATCCTGCAAGCAGAGTTTGCAAGATGTACGGCCGTCGCCGGTCGACCCCGGCGAGGACTTGCTGTCTTCGAACGAGCGAAGATCAATCTTGACGACACCCAATGGTACGCTCCGGAACTGCGTCGTATCAGGGGCGAACTGGCCCTGGGCAACGACGAGGGGCTTGCGGTTGGCAGGCAGTATTTTCTCAGTGCGCTCGAACTATCGGACAGGCAAGCGAGCTTGTCGTGGGCGCTCAGGGCCGCGACCAGCCTTGCTATTGCCGAAAAGTCGGCCGGGCGAAAGGAGGCCGCGTGGCGGACCTTACAAGCCACTCACGCAAAGTTTAGAGAAGGCCTTGAGACCGTCGACCTACGGTTGGCCAAGCAGGTGTTGAACGGCTCATACTGGCGCGATAGCGCCATCAATTCGATACACTGACGGCTTGTTGCTGGAGGAGGTTTCGGTTAACACTTGATGGGCTGGGGTATATTTGCACAAGACTGACGACGAACGACGCAACGATCGAATCGTCAGGAATCTTGGCGGAATAACTCATGTCGGTCCAACAAACTGGCGCACCGAGTGCAATCCGGCTTCGATTTGGCCCATTCGAGCTGAATGTCGCCGAGCGCTCTCTCAAGAAGGCGAACCAGGTTATTCCCCTTGGTGGCAGGGCTTACGACATCCTGATCGCTCTGCTCGAAAAGGCCGGCGAGGTTGTCGCGAAGTCGGAACTGATCGCGAAGGCATGGCCTGACGTAACGGTCGAGGAAGGTAGCCTTCGCGTCCATCTATCGGCGCTGCGCAAGGCACTGGGTGACGGTCAGTTTGGTAATAAGTACATCGCGAGTATACAAGGCCACGGCTATAGCTTCATCGCGCCGGTCGCGCGCCTTCCCGCGGACAGCGATAGGAGAAACGCATCTTCGGGATTGTCCAATCTGCCGCCCGCACTGGGCCGCATGATCGGTCGCGACGATGTTGTTCTTGAGATTCAGAGTTTGCTCCAGACCGAACAGCGCCTGATTACAATTCTGGGTGCTGGCGGAATAGGCAAGACAACGGTTGCTCTGTCAGTCGGACACGGGGCGCTGGCCGACTTCTCTGGCGCGGCATTCTTTGTCGATCTTTCAACCGTAAACGACAAGGAGCATCTTATCGGCGCCATCGCTTCCGCGGTCGGGCTCGACTCGCAATTAGTCGATCCAAAGGAGGCGTTGCTTAATTTTCTGCGCCCTCGCAGGGTGCTTATCATTCTTGATAGTTGTGAGCATCTCATCGAGAAAACCGCGGAGATCGCCGACCATATTTTTCAAAATACCCCCGACATCTACATACTTGCGACCAGCAGGGAGGCATTGCACGTCCCTGGTGAACGCGTACTTCGTCTTTGTCCACTGGAGTGCCCGCCAGAGCAGCCGGGGCTGACTGCGTCAGAGGTGCTTGCCTATCCGGCCGCACGGTTGTTCGCCGAGCGTGTCAGTGTTCGCCGCGGCGACTTTTCGCTCCGTGACGACGAAGCTCCCATGGTTGCCGAGATTTGCCGCAAGCTTGACGGCATTGCACTCGCCATTGAACTCGCCGCCGGAAGGGCCGCTATCTTTGGCGTCAGGAACACGGTGGCAAGACTGGGTTCGCGCCTCGATCTCTTGAAGTTCGGCCGACGAACCGCAAATCCACGGCATCAAACGCTCATCGCAACGCTGGACTGGAGCCACGACCATCTTTCGGAGATCGAACGAGTCCTCTTTCGACGTGTCGCAATTTTCGTGGGACACTTCACGCTGGAGGCAGCGCTCGCAGTGGCGGAGGAAGTGGGGATAGACGAGTCTGAGATCTCGGGTGCGTTAAGAAATCTCGTCAATAAATCTCTGATCGGGGTTTGGACCAGCTCGCGGGGACCGTGCTACCGGTTGCTTGATACGACGCGCGCCTATGCATTGGAGAAGTTGGCCACCAGTGGCGAGCAAGATTCTGTTGCCGAGCGGCACGCGAGCTTCTCGATTCAAATGCTGGAAAGCAACGCGGTCAATCTGTTCGATTTGGAGTTCACGGAAGCTGCAACCAACGCCGTGCGGGACGATCTTGGAAATATCCGTGCCGCGCTTGAATGGAGCTTTGGTCCCAATGGAGACGACCTCAAAGCCATAAGATTGGCGGCCGCAGCTTCGCAGCTACTCCTGACCATGTCGCTTCTTTTGGAATGCCGAACATGGATGGAGAAAGCGATCGATCGCATGACGCCGGACTGCGATCCTCGGCATCAGATGAAGATTCAGGCAGCGCTTGCTTTGTCGCTCATGTACACCGAAGGGAATAGTGAGAGGGTTCGCGAGGCTTTCCATGCAGCGCTGAACTTTGCGCAGCGGCACGAAGATGCGCGTCTGCACTTGTCTCTACTTAGCGGAATGTCGATGTATCTTCATGGCATTGTCGACGCGGCAGGAACGTATGAACTCGCGCTTCGTAGCGTGGCCGCCGCAAGGAAAACCGGAAGTCCAGACGATGCGGCCATCGCTGATTCCTTGCTGGGGGCAGCATACTGTCTGCGTTCTGACCAACTACGGGCGCAAGAACATCTGAAACGGTCATTGCATGGCTTGCCTCACCTCCGACGGTTCAACGCGAGCCAATACCTGTTCGATTTGCGGAGTTCTTCGCTTAGCGTTCTTACCCATTCACTTTTTTTCTCTGGCAATCTCGACCAAGCCGCCCACTATGCCAAAATGAACATTGAGGAGGCCGCAAGGTCAGGGCATCCAATCGGACTGTGTCGCGCGCTCACCAACCCGATGCGGCTCTATTTTTGGGTCGACGATTTGGAGCAGGTCGAACGTAGTCTTTCAAGGCTCGAGCATATCGCTGAGAGGCATTCGTTGGCACCAGCTCGTGCGGTCGCTTTGGGGCTTAGGGGCCGCTACTTGGTCCGCGTCGGCCGAATGGCAGATGGCATACAATATCTGCAGGAGAGTTTGGAGCAACTGGCAATTCACCGGTACGAAATACTGACGAGCGATCTTGTCTCTGAATTAACGGTTAGCTTGGCGAAGCAAGACGCGCGCTCGGAAGCGTTGGCGCTTATCGATCGATCGATTGCCGCCGTTGTCAAGGCCAACAAGCCTCTTCACCTGCCCGCATTCTTCCTGGCGAAAGGCTCGGCGTTTGCGTCCGGGGACGTGCCCGAGAGTCTCTTGGCGGAGGAATTTTTCGCGAAGGCGATGATGCAGGCGCGGCAAGAATCAGCGCTGCCTTTCGAATTGCGTGCTGGATTGGAACTCGCGCGTATCTGGATCGGGCGCGGCGAAGTGCAGAGAGCCCGTGATCTGATCAGTTCTGTCTACGTTCAGTTGTCCGAAGGTCTCACAACACCCGATCTCAATTTGGCGAAGCGAATCCTCGAACAGACGAGCGTTCGGGCGCGGCAAAACGGGCGAAGGGTGGCGAAATCATCGGGCAGAGCGAAAGCTTGAACAGACGGTTGCCCCGAATGACAAATAACTGAAACATAAGTGAGGAGTCTGCTCGTTCGTCGGTTCTATCGTCTGTATCGAATAGTGCCTGGGCTTAGCTTCACTGCGTGGTGACAAGGCCCAGGGTCTGCGCGCGTGATACCGCTTGCGCGCGCCTTTCCACACCCAGCTTGGTGAAAACGCTCTTGAGGTGCGACTTCACGGTCTCAGGACCAATATCAAGGCTCCGAGCGATTTCCTTGTTGGACAATCCTTCCGCGATCAGCGTGAGAATGTCAGTCTCGCGAGGACTCAATGCGCTTAGAATCCGTGCACCGGAGGTCGGCGCCAAACCATCTTGTCCTGCTCGATGCAGACCCGCCACGAGCCGATCGACATAGGAAAGCATATCCGCCGTGACATTGCCACTTTCCCGGGTCGTCTGGAGAAGCTTGGAAATGAGTGGCCCTTCGTCCAAAACGGTCTGATAAAGACCGGCTGTAGCACACGCGGCAAGCACGCGTCGAAAACGGCTCGCCGCCTCCGTGACTTTGCCCGCACTGAGCTGAACTGTTGACAGACGGATCGCAATGCAGATCAAGAACTGACGATGCTGCATTGCTTCGGCTTCGCGTTGTAGCTGTTGCAGGATTGCAATAGCTTCGTCGGGACGAGCTTGTTGCCCCAACAAATGAGCGCGCGCCAACTTGTGGTGCCATTCAATTTCCGACCAGGCGCAAGGCCTTGGCGCCGGGTACTTCCGCGCAAGGCGCTCCAGGCGATCGACGCATGCGGCCGCTTCATCCAGTCGCCCATCGTTCAGGTAGAGTCGCGCCTGCTCTGCTATTGCGCCAGCCGAGAGCCTTCCCCAGTCGCGTGCGGCGCCCTGATTTTCAGCTCGCTCCAGAATAGTGCGGGCTCGGTCGAAATTCATCCGAGCGGTAGCGACCCTGGCGATCACGAAATAGGCGCTCCACACGCAGTCGAGCATTGTCCCAGAGCTGATCAGCGATACGCGATCGATGACCCAGGCCTCCGCCTCATCGAGCTGACCTTGCTCGTATTTGATTCGCGCGATCAGACTTGCCGGCAAAGCCGCGGCAATCGAGTTCGGCCCGACATCTTGCTCGGCGATCCGCAAGGCCTCGCGATAGTGCCCATCTGCCGCCGCGAGGCGTATTTGCCGTTCCTCCGCAAGTCCTTTAAGGCAGTGTCGATACACCGAGGCAAATACGTTCCTGCGATCCTCGTCGACTGAATATGGAATCCATGGCGTCGCATGGAACTGCTTGAGGTTGCCCGCCTTCATATGGCCGAAGCGAACGACATTTGACGCAACGTTCGCAGTCCACGGATCGGACGAACGGTTCACGCAATCCTGTGCCAGAGGCAGCGCTCTTTCGCTGTCATCCGTCAGCGCGATAGCAACAGAGCGGATCGCTTGGCATTCGTGCAGCAAGTCGCTCTCTGGCAGACGCGTTGCAGCGATATCGCCTTCTATGTCAGTTGCGAGCTTCAGGGCCTCATCAAAACGAAGCGCGAGTGCCAACCCCCAAGCGATGGCCAATCTGACCTCGCACTGACCTCGCATGAGTTCCTCGGGAAACTGGCGCTGCCATTCGAGCAAGGTGAACAAATCACCCCGCTTTATCAGAGCCATGGCACAATTCTTCATCCAACTGATCGCTCGATCGGAATCGCCGGCTGCGATCGCATGCTGAACCGCCTCAGTCCATAATTCTTGGGAGGCATACCAAAGAGCGGCACGTCCGTGCAGCTCACGGACTTCAATACCGCGGTCCGCCTCCAGCCTCTGTCTCAAATATTCAGCGAGCAGCGTATGATAACGAAGCCAGACACCGTCATTATCGAGCGGCGTGAGCAGCATTTGGCGCTCGGCAAGCGATGCCAGGATTGTGCGGCTCGAGCTCGAACCCGTTACGGCTTCGCATAAAGGACCGGAGAGCCGATCAAGAATGGCCGTTCGCAGCATGAAGTCGACCAATTCCACCGGAAGCCCATCCAACATCTCCGCCAAATAGGCGGCAATTGGACGCTGCGAACCCGAGAGATTGTGTACATACTCCTTCAGGCCGAATCCGGACTGCGAGGGCATGGATGAGATAATTCGCAGGGCCGCGGGCCACCCTTCAGTCTTGCGTTGCAAGAGTTGGACGTCGGGGAGCTCCAGAACGCCAGGCTTGGTGCTGTCCAGAAAGGCTTTTGTCTCCTGCATGTCGAACCGCAAGGCTACGGCATCAATCTCGATCAGTTGATTCTGGGCTCGCAAAGTCGCAAGCGGCAGGGGAGGTTCGGCGCGCGTCGTAAGCACCACATGACAGTGAGACGGTGCGTGCTTCAGAAAATAGGCGACCGCTTGGTGGATGCGAGAAGCGCGGAGCCAGTGATAGTCTTCGAGAAACAGGTATACATCATCTTCTATCTCTGCCAGGTCATTGATCAAGCTGGACAGGACTGCTGTCGGGTCGATCAGGTTGTTCTCAAGGATCAGCCCAATCGCTCCGGCGCCAACGTCCGGACAGGCATGGTGCAGGGCCTGAGATACGTAAAATAGAAACCGTGTGGCCTCGTCGTCGTCTGAATCGATGGTCATCCACCCAACGCAATTGCCGCTTTGCTCGAGTTTCTCGGCCCAGGCGGCCGCCAGTGAGCTCTTGCCGAATCCCGCGGGCGCCTTGATGACGCCAAGTCGCTTAGCCGGGAGTTCGGACAAGATGGCGAGGAGCCGAGGACGTGCGACCAACCCCCGGAATCGTGCCGGCACAATCTTGGTCGCCAGAAATGGCACCGGTCCTCCGCCGGGCAAGGTGCCCGTTCCATATGTAAGATGGCTCAAGCGCGGCTGGATCAAGGGCTCCCCCTATCCACGTCGGTCCTCCCCCCATTCGGGGGATGCAAACAATGGTGAAAGTGTACGACCTCTGTTAGCGCGAGGGAAGCGGCAGGCGTCGTTGGCTGCAAGCATCCCGCAGCCGGTCGCCGCGTGCTGATCCTTTTGGGCAAAGAGAGCCGAAGCAAGCTGATGTCTATCAGGAACGCACGATTGGGTTTCGCGCAGATGATTGAACATCTCAGACAAGCACACTAGGTCCGTGCCAAGAGCCATGGCTGACGATGACGTTCATAGAAATCTGCAGTTTGGCCCCTTTGAGCTTTCGAGCAGGGAGAGGGTGCTTCGGCGCGACGGTGTGATGCTGCCCCTTGGTAGCAGGGCCCTGGACCTCCTGATCTACCTTGCCGACCGCCCGGGTGAGGTGATCGCAAAGCAGGAACTGATGGATCACGTCTGGTCGGACGTAACCGTAGAGGAGGGGAGCTTACGAGTCCACGTCGCCGCGATCCGCAAGGCGCTTGGTGACGGCCAATTTGGCAACCGATACATCGCAAACATCAAGGGACGGGGCTATTCGTTCGTCGGCACCGTCGTCCCTCTCGCCGGCAGTACGGAGATCAGGAACGATAAGTTCCGCCACCAAGGCAGGCTCCCCCTGCGACCGCTCATGATGATTGGGCGCGAAACGGTGGTCGGCGAGGTTAGCGACAAGCTTCGAGACGAACGGTTCGTGACACTGCTCGGCCCCGGCGGCATTGGCAAGACGACCATTGCCTTGGCTGTTGGCCGCGCCGCTGCCGAGGAGTTTGGCGGGAATGTCTATTTTGCTGACCTGGAAAGCCTTACCGATTCGCGCCATGTTGCGGGGGCTGTCGCGACATCCCTGGGACTTGCACTCAAATCGAAAGACCCCGGCCTGGAGCTGGTCGACCTCGTTCGTTCGCGAAAGCTTCTTATCATTCTCGATAGCTGTGAGCATGTGATCGAGGCGGTCGCCTCGCTTGCCGAGCAACTCTACCGGCAAACGGAAGAGATCCATGTTCTGACCACGAGTCGAGAATTGCTGAAAGTAGAGGGTGAGCATTGTTACCGGGTTCTTCCCCTTGATTTTCCACCAGACGGCTCAGAGCAAACAGCAAATGCCGTGCTTCGATATCCGGCGACGCAGTTGTTTATGCGGCGCGTGGCGGCGAGGGCGGGAAGCGCCGTTCTCACCGACGATGAGGCGCCGTTTGTCGCGGAAATGTGCCGAAAACTGGATGGTATGCCGTTGGCAATTGAGTTGGCAGCGGGTCAGGTGGCCGCACTCGGCCTCAAGAACACGGTTTCCCGCCTGGTGTCTCGGCTGGAATTGCTGAGACTAAGCCATCGGACGGCCGTTCCCAGACACCGGTCCCTTAAGGCGACATTGGATTGGAGCTACAATCTGCTGTCTGATGGAGAGAGGATTATTCTTCGACGCATTGCGCCTTTCGTCGGCCATTTCTCCCTTGAGGGCGCGCGGTATGTCGCAGGCGAACTCGGCGTAGGCACCGGAGAAATTTTTGACGCGATCGCCGGCCTGGTCGAGAAGTCATTGATAGCAACTCGGATCGATGAAACGCAGGCACAGTATCGGTTGTTGGACACGACTCGGGCGTACGCGCTCGAAAAACTGGAGGAGCATGCCGAGCTCGATGTGATCTCCGGCCGACACGCGAAATACGTTGCGGAATTTCTCGAATCGCAGAGGGAGATGATGCTGGCCTTGCCGAGAGCGAGGAGGACCGCAGCCTATTCCGACCAATTGAGCAACATCCGTGCGGCGCTCGAATGGAGCTTTGGTCCACACGGTGACGACGAAATAGCGACGCGACTGGCCGCCGCTTCAGCACAGGTGTTTCTGGAGCTATCACTACTCATCGAATGCCAAGCATGGGCAGAACGCGCGATGGCGCGCCTTGGCAATTTGCATCAAAACTCTCGCCGGGCAATGGAAATCTATGCATCGTTACCGTTGGTATTGATGCATACTGAAGGTAACGATCAACGCGTTCGAGCGTCTTTTTCGCGCGCGCTTGAGATTGCGACCAATCAGGGAGACCTTGCCTATGAGCTGAGGCTCCTAAGCGGACTCTTCATGTATTCGCATTGGACCATGGACATTCGGGGTGCGACAGACATCGCCGTCCAGAGCAAGAAATTGGCGCTGAAGACGCGAGATCCCGATGACATGGCGCTGGCAGATTCGATGTTGGCCGCCTCCAATCATCTGCTGGGAAATCACATCATTGCACAACAACATTGCGAGTCCGGTCTCCGCTACTCGGAGTCCGGTCCGCGCTTTCGAGCCGGACAGCACCTGTTTCATTACACTAGCTTCTTGCTCGTCGGCATGGCACGTTCTCTGCTGTATAGAGGCTTGCTCGATCAATCGCTGGAGTATGCGAAGCTCGCCATAGAGGAAAGTAAGAAATCGGGCCATCCGGCCACATTTTGCCGATCCCTGGCTCTGATCGTTCCTGTCTTTCTGACCATGGCAGACACTAGACGGTCGGATCAGTACATCGCCGAATTGAGCGATCTCTCGGCAGCGCACTCCTTGAAACCATACAGCGCCATAGCGACTGGCCTGCGAGGTCAATGGTTGCTCCTTCAAGACAATCTCCTTGATGCAATTTCATTGCTGAAGAGGGCTTTGGAGGAGCTTCATGCTCAGCGTCAAGAAATGCTGAATATGGATTTCGCCTGCGATCTGGCCGCGGCTCTCATGAAGGTTGGTGAGCACGAGCAGGCGCTGAGGCTGGTCCTGAACGCAATCGATGTCCAGCAGCGCGTCGGAAAATTTCTCCACATGCCCGCATTGTTCAGGATGAAGGGGCTCATCTTGGCGTCTCGATCGGCCGAAGAGGAAGCCGAAGCGGAAAATGCTTTGCTGTTGTCGATCGACTGGGCAAAACGTCAGTCGGCGGTGCTGTTTGAATTAACGGCCGCGACCGACCTCGCCGAGCTCTTGCTTCGAAAGCGGCGCATACCGGAGGCATACAGGCACATCAGTGCCGCTCTGAATGGCACACCGGACGAGATGATGTCTCCCGTTCACATGCGCGCTAGGCAGGTGTTGCGCCGATTTCAATCCAGCGCCAAGGCCGTCGGCTAAAGCGTCAGCTTCGAGTACTGTGCGCTGTCTGCGCAGTCGGGTTCAAGTCCTGGCATTCCGATACAAGCCCAAGCCTGCACTTGGATGCATGTTGTGGCAGGAATGGTCACAGCAGGGTTTGAAAGCAATGGGCAAGCTGGTCGCGGATATCATTGTTGAAACCCTGCAGAGTGCAGGCGTCAAACATTGTTACGGCATCGTAGGCGACACGCTTAATCTGATCGCCCGCTCACTCGAAAAAAGTGAGATCGAGTGGGTTTCGGTGAGACACGAAGAGGCGGGAGCGTTCGCCGCGCAGGCGGAAGCGCAGGTAGCGGATCGCCTGACAGCAGTCGCAGGCAGCTGCGGCCCCGGAAGCCTGCACTTCATCAACGGGATATTCGAAGCCAATCGCAACCGTGCGCCCGTCATCCTGATCGCAAGTCAGATCATTCGAGATGAATTGGGCTTCGATTTTATCCAGGAGGTCGACTTCAAGCAGGTCTATAGGGACTGCAGCGTCTTCTGCGACATGATCCATACGCCGGAACAGGCGCGGCGGAAGACCGTGATCGCCTGCCAAACAGCCCTGGCGAAACGCGGTGTCGCCGTTCTGATCGTGCCGGCGGATATCTCCGCCTCAGTAGTGGATGATAGCATCCGTTACGCGGTGCATGTCGCCAGGCCCGTCACGCGGCCGAACGACGCCGATCTCGCCGAGATCGCAGAAATTCTCAACAAGAGCGAAAATGTTGTGCTGTACGGCGGATCGGGCTGCCAGGGGGCGCATCAGGAGATTCTCGCGGTTGCCAACAAGCTGAAGGCGCCGATCGCGCATACGTCGCGGGCAAAAGACTTCCTCGAGTTTGACAACCCATACAACATCGGAATGACCGGGATGCTCGGCAATGAGGCCGGCTACCATGCCTTGCTGGACTGCGACGCGTTGTTGATGCTGGGCGCAGACTTTGCCTGGCGGCAATTTTACCCAGACAAGGCAAAGATCGTGCAGGTCGATATTGACCCGACCCATCTGGGACGACGTCATCCGATCACGAAGGGCGTTGTCGGCGATGTGAAGGCGACGATGGCGTCGTTGCTACCGATGCTGGTTGAGCGCACCGACGCCTCGTTCCGAAGCGCATATGTTAAGCGCTACGCGAAGTATCGGGAGTCGGAACGGGCTAAAGTCGCTGTCGGCCACGATGGCAGCATTCCCGGAACCTATCTGACACAGGTGATCAGCCGCCACGCGGCAAAAGATGCGTTGTTCACGGCCGACGACGGTACCCCGGCCGCCTGGGCCTATCGCCATATCGAGGCGAACGGTCAGCGCCGCATTTTCGCAAGTCTGCTTCATGGAACGATGGCCAACGGCATGCCGTCAGCCATTGGACTCCAAAAGGCAGAACCCACTCGACAAGTGGTGTGCATGGCAGGCGACGGTGGAATTTCGATGCTGTTCGGAGACCTGATGACGGTGGTCCAACAGGAGCTACCAATCAAGATTGCCGTCTATGACAACGGCAAGCTCGGCTTTGTGGAGATTGAGCAAAAGGCCGAGGGGATGCTCGATACCTTCACGAAGTTGAGAAATCCGAATTTTGCAGGGGTTGCGCGCGCGTTAGGTCTCTGGGGCGAGACGGTTTCGAGCGCGGACCAGTTGGAGACCGCGGTCAAGGACTGGCTGGCGCAACCAGGGCCCGCGCTTCTGCACGTGCACGTCAACCCGATGCAGCTCGTCATGCCGCCATTCATGCAGGTAGAGCCGGCGATCGGAATGGCGCTCTATTCGGCTCGCGCCATTCTGCACGGCCGTGGAGGGGACGTCTGGGAAATGGTGACGGAGAATTTCCTCTAGCCGAGGCGTCGTCTTCCCCAGTGAATGCGCGATGCGGCGGTGTGGCACCCCTTATTCGATTTGCCGCGCAACATGAGTGTGGTCAAGCATCGCTGCCATGGGCTGACCGCGATTGCTCAACTCGCTGGAGCTATCGGCTGTGCCCATAGCCAGATATTTTATGGTCGCCGGAAGCGCGCTTGCTGTTCTTCTGTTGATAGCCGGCTGGTCTTTGCCGGAGCCCCCGGCGAGTTTTCCTGATCGGCCGGAGGTCATCGAAAGGGCGGCCATCCGGATCAGATCCGAGCGCAAATGGCCGGAGAAGGTTGTCCTGGATACCAATCAGCCGACGATCCCGCCACCGTCCATCGAGGTAGCGCCGGCCGAGCAGTCGGTCGCGCGCCTGCCCGATGAGACGACGGATCAAACGAGCGTCGACTCCCTGGCTAAGCTAAATTCTGATGTACGGCCGATCGATGCTCGTCGCCCGCCCGCGCGAGCCAAGCGTAGCGCTGCAAGGGCATTTTCATCGACTCACATGGCCAGAGCTCGCAATCGCAACGAGCTGCCTACATTGGGCACGGGCGAGGAGTGTTGTCGGTCTGAGTGGGCGGATAGGTCAGCAATATCAAAAGCTGCATCGCGCAAGCGTGTCGCGCGTCGGGACTCATGGATAGGCTGGCATTTCCCGGAGGGAAATTGAAGGTCAGGTCGCTTCTGTCGGCCTCACGCTTCACCGCTTGATTTGCGGCGCCTCGGTGGGCGCGAGGACGCAACGATTGGTCCTCTTGAAGGGTTGAGGGCGAAACCGCATTTTCCCTCTAAACAGGTCACGAATGATCAAGATTGCTTTGGGTGTGTACGGTACCCTGAAGATCACAATAGGAAAAGCGCACAGGGTCATGAGCGACGGTGAAAAAGGATGATCGACGAACAGCCACGATAATACCAAGTGGAGACTACAATGCTGAACTGCTCCGAAAGTACTAGATCTGGCAGAGCCGCGCTATGCGCAGTTTGCGATGGCAAGTTTGGTCTCGTCCGGTACTACGCGTGGCGAACCCCCCTTTGTTCCAGGAAGTGCGTCGATCGCTTCAGAGCTCGCTGGGCAAGTGACCGCAATTGGCTGCCCTGGCTCCAAATCGCCTTAGACCAGATGCCACAGAACCGCGCGAGGGCTCTATGACGTTTCAGCAGATCTCACAACGAGGCAAGGAATACATAAAAACAGCAGAGACGTTGCTTCACGCTGCCCAAACCATGACCGACCGAGCGATTGCGGGTCAGCTTAAGGCCCTTGCCGACGACTACCAGCGGCGAGCTGAGAAAGCCTCGCATGTTGATGCGGCCAAAGCATTCGCTCGATCGGCTGCTAACGCCGAAGGCGAGTAGCGTACATGACTGATGGGCAGCATCACAGCCCAACCTGCGGAAGAAATGCGTGGTGAACGTTGGGATGCCCGGCGCGCGGCCCAGTCACGATCTTTTTATCCCTTCGTTACCGCCTGCAGAGCTTCAAAGTTGGGGCTGAGATCCTAGATCGAGATGAGATGATTGTCGTCATCTTATGACGGACTTGTTCTCTAACTGCGGACTCCTTCTCTAACCAGTGTTTGGAGCGAATATGGGCGAAATTATTCGATTTGTCCCAAAGTCTGAGCGCGAGCGAGCCCGCCTAATTCGAGAGGCACGCGCGATATACGACCGCATCTTCCCGCCGGCTGATCCAGTCAGCAAGCAGCAGGACAAGGCGCCGGTAAGTCATACGGTTAGCGGCGTAAATGCCCATCGTAGCGACGGGGTTCTCCTGTCGTGATCAAGATCATCGCCGTGCTCTGCAGTCTCTCCTCTCCGGCAAATTGCCACGAGCAGACCGTCACCACCTCGGACTTCGCTGAGGTCTCAATGCAATCCTGCCTGATGGGCGCGCCGCAGCTCGCCGAGTGGATGAAGCAGCATCCCGCCGAGCGCCTTGCGGCATGGCGCTGCGTGATCGGCAAACAGGATGGCAGGGGAGTTTAGGGTAGAAAGCAGCTTTCCTCGCGGGAGTTCGCGGCCAATCCGATCGGTGTCTTCTTCGATCCCGATAGTGCGTGCGAGCTTAGAAAGCGGCAGCGAACGAAAGCCTTCGCGTGTCGGAGGAGAAACGCGGCTTCGTTATCGTGCGCGGCACCATTCTTGAAAGCATCATCCTGCGATCCGCTACATCGCACGTTTTTCTTACTCTATCGCCGCCAAAACTACCATCCAACCCTATAGTCGTCGGAAGTGCAGCACGCTACTTTGCGTCTGAATTTGAAAAGACGACACGTGTGTCTGCGGTACTGCACAAACTCATCTAGTCCTGCGACGCACCACCAAGGAAGGAGCGACGCAATCGAGGACGAGCAAACCCCTCCGTCTAACATTACAGTTGCCCTTTCCGAAGATTTCTGAATCCATGGGCAACCATGATTCGAAGATCGTGGACGCAGGCAGCGTCGATTGAAGAGACGCTTG
>Ga0193713_1000235_pt1 | contig 18403 bp, 19 predicted proteins | sample H3a2metaG_FD_143054 | JGI IMG/M metagenome (GOLD analysis project Ga0193713, IMG submission 143054) | Soil microbial communities from a riparian zone of the East river system, Colorado, United States - H3a2 | ecosystem: Environmental > Terrestrial > Soil > Riparian zone | place: USA: East River... | reverse complement strand
TATACTCGCGGTAAATGCCGAGAATGCGCCCGGAGAATTACAAAAAACTATCAAAAAACGCACCTGAAAAAAGTTGCTGTCGCCGCTAAAAATTGGAATCTTAAAAACCTTTATGGGATCACCCTTGCGCAATACAACACTAGTCTGGCTCAGCAGGAAAATAAATGCGCGTGCTGCAATGATGTTTTTCTAAAAACCCCGCATGTGGACCATGACCATAAAACAAAAAATATTAGGGGGCTGTTATGCGGTCCTTGTAATACGGGCATCGGTCATTTGAAAGAATCTTCTCTGCGGTGCTTCCTTGCGGCTTCTTATCTTCAGAAATTCGGGAGTTGACGGTTTCTTCTTTTCCTCGCACCTTTAGTTGACGGACCTTAAATCCTGTCTGCTCGGTCCTTGCAGACACGGCCTATGTCGCTAGTCGGCCAATAGCGGAGTCCTTTGCTGTGGACATTTTACAGCGTGCGGATCATGCAAAATAAACTTGATCTTCATAAGATTTTGAAAGAAAAGCTATTGTATGGCCTTCTTCTGTGAAAATCCGAGCGACATTTCGGATATTGCTTCAAAAGATGTCAACCGCATAGTCGGGGTGATTGCCAAGGCACTCGCGGCTAACTCGGTATATATGAACGTGATAGGCGGCGGGACTTTCCCCTCCGGCGTCTCTGATTCAATAAGAAGCATCGTTCAAATGCAGGCAGCCCCCGGCGACTCTCTGGCAATTCCCACATTTGTTTGCGACACTGAGATTTGCGGACAGACCGGTGTCCAAGACCTAACCGACACCGTGGAGTTCAGCATCCGGCTCGAATCGTTCCGTGGTCGTGGCCCCAACATCTGCGTCAAGAAAGGCTACGCGGCCTTCAAGGGCAGTTATACTATGGCTGAGGATTCGCTGAAAAAGCTGATCACTCAGTATGTCAATTCCGACATTCGCGCTCAGTTGTATCTGCGTTCCGCGTCCAAATTCACCGCCAATGCGGGATACGACTTCAACAGTCTTTTTACTGGTGGACTCGAAACCGACCTAGGCGTAAAGTTCGCTCCGTTGCTGCCTACCGGTCCCATGACCTTTAAGGCTCTGCATTACATTGCCCGATATCTCCGCGAGGTGTTGTTCGGCGAGTGGTATAGCCAGGACAAGGGAATGCCGCACTTCCGGTTTATCGGTGGGGCGGACCAAGTGGAGTATTTCCGCTCGGAAATTGGTGTTCAGAACGTCATGGTCGCCCTGACCACGGGCGGATATAAACTCGGTGAGACTACGCTGACCGCGTATTCTTTCGAGCAGTCTCCGGCCTACCGAGGCATCGCGTTCGGTGTTGATCAGCGTCCTCTTCGCGCTACTGGCTTCAATGCTGATGGCACGCTGGCGCTTGTCGATCCTGTAACCATCGTCTCGAACCCGGCGCGTGGCACGGCATTCGCGAAACCCAATCCGTCGTGGCTCAGTGCTGCTTTCGAGGTTGGTGTTCTCATCGCGGACGGCTCTTTCGAGCGGCTCGTTCCCGAGCGGTATGTCGGCGAAGGGTCCTTTAAGTTCGCGCCTCAGTTGCACATGGGTGAACTCGAATGGCACTACATCATCGACAATCAGTGTAACCAATGGGGGGATTTCGGCTGGCACAAGTATCAGATTACTCGCGCTTACCGCCCGCTGCGACCGCAGCACATCATCCCCATCCTCTATCGACGTTGCCAAGCCGATCTGGGTCTTGTGACCTGCACGGACGTGAATGCTTCCAGCTTCTCGGGCGCGGACAGCTTCACTACGATTGGCGTGTGCGGTGATAACGAGACCCCCGTTATCCACTAAATAGTTTGTCACAAAAACTTCACAGTTTTTGTGACAGATTCATCGGGGTAGGTGAAAAAAGAATGGCGGGGTCACACCCGCCATTCTGACCGTTAGGAAAGATTTTTATGGCAGCAGACGAAACAGTTTTCAAACCCGGCGACTCAGACAATAATCTCCTTAGAAAAATTCTCGCGAAATTAGCGGGAGGGGGCAGTAGTGGAGGGGGCGGAAGCACTGGGGGACTAACCAATGCTGAATTGCGGGCCTCTCCGGTTCCGGTATCTGGCACGGTTACGGCGACTACAGGTGGATTGACAGATACTCAACTTCGGGCCTCTCCGGTTCCGGTATCTGGCACGGTTACGGCGACTACAGGTGGATTGACAGATACTCAACTTCGGGCGACAGCCGTTCCGATTTCTGGCAATGTTGGCGGCTTTACAACTGCCATAAAAGATACAACCGCCGTGTCCACATCGCCTGCGTATACTGCCGGGGATGCCGTGGGCGGAAAACGAACTCTTGCGAATGCTGTAAAAACTGCGGGAACGGGAGTCCTGGAATCCATTGTCGTGCTCGACCGGGCAAATCAAAAAGCGGCCTTGGAAATTTTTATTTTCGATGCCGATCCTACGGCTGCGACGATTACGGACAATGCGGCATTCGTGTTCAGCACGGATGATCTGAAAGTTCTGGCGAGAATTTCTGTCGCGGCGACGGATTATGTCACCCTTAACAGCAAGGCAGTAGCGATTGTGCGGGGTCTTGGGGTTGCGCTTAAGGCGGCTTCGGGAACGTCGCTTTTTGCCGCTGTAGTTACGACTGGAACTCCGACGTTTTCGGTCACAACTGATGTGCAGGTGACGTTTGGAATTTTGCAAGACTAATGCCGAACCCCATCGTCAATCTACGAATTCTTGCCAATCGGTCAGGAGTGAGTGCTCCAGTGCTCCCGATTTTTGGAGGTCAAGCCCTTTGGCTCAAACCGGAAGCATTGGTTTTGAACGACGGTGACGCGGTTTCCTCATGGCCGGATTCTAGTGGAAACGGGAATACGTTTATACAGGTCACAGGAGCTAATCAACCTCTATATAAAGTTGCGCAACAGAACGGGCGGGCCGGCGTGCAATTTGATGGTATAAATGATCGTCTCGCTCATGCAGGAGTGGTGACCGCAAATTCGGTTTATTCTATATTCATTGTTCATAGGTTCAATGTGGCTACCGGAACAGAATATCTATTTCGGAATGGTGATCCTGATGGGTATGCCGTGGAGAAAACTTCGGCGAATCGCGCGGTTCTGCATCGAGCTGTGGCGGAATTGTCTGACTCGGCGGCGACCACAAATACGGAGATTTGGGCTAGTATTCAAACCGCAGCTCCACTAGCGAAACTTTGGGTGAATGGAGTGAATCAGGCTTTGACAAACAGCACGTCCGCTGTAAATGCCCCCTCGTCTGCGGCTGAGATCGGAACCTTTAATGGAGCACTTCCCTTCGGAGGTTTTATTTTTGAACTTATCGTCTACGACAATCCGCTTAGCGATACGGATCGAGGGGCGGTAGAGAATTATCTCAACCAAAAATACGCCGTATTCTGATGAACACCTGCCCCCTTCAAAACGCCTGTGTTCCGCTTCTCACGGACCCGCCCTCCAGCTACGCCAGTCTCGCCTGGCAGGATGAGGACGGCACGGTGATTACGGAAGATGACGACGAAATTATTTTTGTCGACGACGCCTTTGCACCGGGGGTGACATTGATTTTTGACGAGGACGGACCACGATTATTTTCTGCCGTGTGCAAGCGGATTCCCGGAGGGACAAAAACGATTCAATCACCGAGATATTTTTTGAAAGTGACAAATCCTGATGAGAACTAGCCAAATTCCAGAGTTTACCGGCGCGGCACTTGCGGACGGTGACGACGTAATCGCGAATGTGCAGATTTCTCCGGGGACTTTTCGATTGCGACGGGTGCCTCGAAATATTGTTGGAGCAACGGGTCCCACCGGGGCGCAGGGGATTCAAGGTATTCCGGGAGTAAAAACAATTTTGGACTATGGCGCAGTTTGCGACGGGGTGACGGATGATTCCGCCGCTGTTCTGGCCGCGATTGCCGATAAAGACGCGAATGGCGGGGCCGTGCTTATACCAGGCATCGCCGCGATTGGGTCGGCAGGATGGACCGGGATTTTGATTTCGGGAGTCAGCAATCTTACGATTGAGGGATTTGGAGAAAACAGCGGATTCAAAGTTCTCGCGCTCCCGTCTCAACTTCTCATTACCGGCATTCCCTGTGCGATAAAGCTATCGTCCTGTTCTAATGTGACACTCCGAAATTTGAGCATACGGGGAAATTCTATAGCTAGCGTAGCGATAGGACTGTCCGACACTACTGATGTAAGCATCCTTGACAATTCAATTTTTGATTGCGGCAAAGCGGCGATTTTTCTTCAATCGACGGGGACGGATGGATTAACCGGGTGTTTAATAGCTGGAAATCGGTTGAATCGAAACGACACCGGAGTGCAATCCGATGATATCGGTTTTCAAATGAGCCGGGTCTCAATTATTGGGAATCGTGTCGAGGAAAATAATGGGAACGGGATTTATCTTGCAATGGCAAATGAATGGATCGTTTCCGACAATGTTGTCCGAAATAACAACCATGACGGAATTGGAAACGGACGGGGGATTCGTTTGGGAGTGTCAGCCTCAAAGGTGGTTATCTCGGGAAATCTTGTCTTTGACGATAGATTATCTCCTAAACAAAATACGGGCGTTTTAATCACGGCGGACACGGCGGGAAAAACCATAGATGATGTGGTTATTCAGGGAAATATATTCTCTCGGAATAAGGATTTCAATATCCAGGTGACGACAAGTGGCGGCGGCATAACCAATCGAGTGGCAGTGTGCAATAACATTTGCAATGGAGAATCAGTGTCGCTTCGAGGAATTTCAGTCAGCGGCGGAAGCCTAGTGGACGTGGTATTGGTAGGAAACGTTTGTCGAAACCATGCTTCATTCGATTTTTCAGCGACTACTCTTCCGATAACAACCGGAGTCTCCAATATCGGATTTCTTGATGGTCTTTTACCGATGCGCCTGATGAATAATTTACTTGCGGAGGGACTGGCGGCACCAATAACCGGAACGTGGACGCAAGGGGACCGGGTGTTCAATTCGGCAGCGACAGTCGGGCAGCCGAAATCCTTCGTCTGCACAGTAAGCGGGACTCCCGGAACGTGGGTTTCTGAAGGAAATCTATAATATGAAACTGATCTCTGTCCTTTTAATAGCTGGGGCATTCCTCACCGGATGCGCCTTTCGCCCCCTCAAACCGGGCATTGGGGTGATTCGGCTACCTTCTGGTATTGCTTCCGTGGTTCAGCAGTCCGAGAACCCTCAAGCTGAATCCAGCCAAAAATATGAAAAAACTGCGGATGGCGCGGAACGAGTTGAGACTCACATCGGGGCAGCTCAGAAAGATACGGCTCGCGAAGTGGCGGCGAAACTCTCTTCGCTCAAAGGTGTGGTCTGGATCGGGGTGCTCGTTTTCTTGTTCGGGGCAGCCAGTCTTTTCTATCCCCCGTTGAAATTGATTGTAGGAAGCACGACTACAAGTATTATGGCAATTGCGGCGGGCCTGGCTCTGATTGTTTTGCCGTCGCTTCTGGTGGGGAATGAACTTTTGATCCTAGGCGTTGCCGGAGGTGGCCTGGGCATCTATTGGTTTGCGCACCGTCACGGTCACATCAGAGGCCAGCTTACCCAGTTGGAGAAAAAACCATGAGTTGTAGAACATGCGGGAATGAAGTTTGTATTTGCCCTCGAACGGCGACGTGCTGCGAGAGTCCATGCTGTCCGCCACCGGCTAATACCGTAGTCTGTGAGAGTCTTCAATCTCAGATTGAGAATTTTTCCCTGCAATTTTTTGGTAGCGTAATCAAGACCGAAGTGGACGGAAAAATCGCCTGGTCACTTCCGTGTTCTCTTGATGTGGGCTTGCCAGCGAACCCACGCGGGGTAGAGGAAGGACTGGCCTGCTATTTTCTCCGGCTGTTTATGGACGGAATTATAGGGCTAAAGGGAGACACTGGTCCTATGGGGCCGGCAGGTAGTAATGGTCATTCAGCCTACACGGTCACGCTTCAACATTTCACGCAACCCTCCCTGGCTTTTCCCGCCACGACCGTTATCACGGCTTACAACCCGGCGATTTTAGAGGGCCTGTATATTTTTATCGCGACTTCCGGCTGGTATCTCGTCAACGGGACGGATGGCACGGGCACGTTGTTTTTGACCCTGGTTCGCCCCCTTGCGGGTGCGCCGCCAGTGATTTTCGCCGGCAAGCTCGTCGTCCCTTCCGGGTTCCCGGGTGCGTCTGTCACCGGTCCCCAAGGTCCGCAAGGCCCGAAGGGAGACCCGGGCAGCAACGCGGCTTCGTTAACGATTAACAACGGGCACTATTTCAACACAGGTGGAACAAACTACGATTTGACCGGCACGTATGCGGCGGTGGATTTTATCACCTCGGCTCCGCAATTTTTATTCACGGATGCCGGGAAGTATCTGTTGACCGCCGTGATAGATTTAGTGGGGCTAGCCGGCGTGGTTACGACTGACGCGGCATATTTCAAGTTTCGAGACGTGACGGCGGCGACCGACGTGGCCGGGTCCGAGCATAAGGAATCCCAGTTTGCAGTTGGAGGGTTGAAGCAAGTCGCGATCACTGCGCGCGTGACGACCCTCGGCTCGAATCACACAGTTTCTCTTTTCGGAAAATGCGACAACGCGGCTGTCATTGCAGCGGTCGCAGCGCGAACAACGATGACCTTCGTCCGAGTGGAATAATTATGAAAGAAATGAATATTGATCTGGAAGAGAAAGACATGGGGATGGGGATGCCGATGAATGTGTCGGAAGGACCAAAGAAAAAATACTATCCTAGCGTGACGCTGCACTATGATGAACCCTTCGACCTCCCGAAGACCGGCGAAGTGACTTTCAAGTTTGAAGAGGTAGAAAAGTCCCAGCGAAAAGATTCCAAGGGAAACGCGGAATATACCTGCCGGCTCGAACTGCACGAGCTTGTGTCGTCTGAGGGAAAGAAGGACGACAGCCCGACGAAAAAGTATGACGAGGCCGGAGACGCACTAGACAAATTGGCTGAGGAAAAGTCCAAGTCCAATTCGGAGAAATACTGAGCTATGGCTTTTCGAGTGGACGACATCTATGATGAAGCGAAAAAGATCATAGGAATTTGCGACGATACCAAGCTGTTCCGGTGGCTTGGGGACGCCGTAAGCTTAATTGCAAACAAAGCGGATTTCGAGGGCTGGAAAATTTTTTTGGATATTTGTTCGGTGGGTTGTAGCTGCACGGAGGGAAGCAATTGTAATGCGGCGGGCGGATGTGGTCGCCGCTGCATAACTTTGCCACGAGAAATCGACACCGTGATTGGAGTTAATATCGCGGGAAGGCCCGCTTTAGGTTTTGACCAGTTATTTTCTTTCCACCTCAACGGACCCGGAGACTGTAGAAAATCTTGTGATTTTTCTTGGGAAGATAAAGGCGCGTTTCATAGCACGTATCGGGATTTGATTATCCCGGCGAAGTTGGTGGCGCATCTTCAGACAGATGAAGACAACGACAAAGAAGTCATTGTCTATGGCTTCGATAAAGATGGCCAGGTGCTTAGGCATCAGGTTGGAACTGAATGGAGAAACGGAGCGATCATCCCAACAATTTTCGGCGTTGCATTACCCGCATCGGATTCTCCGATCATCGCCCGGATTACCGGCGTGTTTAAGGAGCGAACGGTCGGTAGTATGAGGCTGTCCACAATTGACGACACGGGCGCGAGCGGAGTAACGCTTAGCGTTATGGAGCCGGATGAAACAATCCCGCAATATCGAAGGATTCGACTAAACAGATCGTGCAATTGGGTCCGCGTAGCCGCGATTAAAACAAATCCAATTTTCTTCAGTCGGTTTGATCACATCCCTTTGAGGTCTCGTGTTGCGTTACTTTTAGCTGTGACCGCCCGGAAACATTATGCCGATCTTCAAATCGCCGACGCCCATTCATACGAAAGTGATGCCGCGCGATTAGAACTTGAATCTCAATCCAAAGCGGAGCCTCCGACGTATTTCCCTCCTCAGATCATAGATGGGGTAAGCAGTTTGCGGGACAAGGGGGACTACAGTATAGTTTAGGTTGATGAATGCTGAATTGACATTATTTTTTGTTTGGGCCTATTTCGAGGTTTGCCGAAAAAACGCTCTTGCGAGCGCCCGAAATAAAAAATACTGTGCCGCTCACCCAGAGAGAGTTCTTGAAAAACGCGCGCGGCAAAGAGAACAACATAAAATTTATGCCCGAAATCACTACGCCGAGCATGGAGACGATGTTAGGGTCCGAAGTCGAAAATATGGCCAGGACCACAAAGCACAAATAAATGCTCGCGCCAGGGAGCGCAGAAAAACGGACATCAATTTTCGTCTATTGGGTTCCCTTCGTGGAAGAATCAAAGACGCAATTACGCGGGGAGATAGATCGGCCCACACAAAAGAACTTCTCGGTTGTTCAGTCGAGGAACTGAAGACATGGCTCGCCGGATGGTTCGCACCCGGCATGACTTGGGAGAACTATGGTGAATGGCATATTGATCATCACCGCCCCTGTGCAAGTTTTGATCTCTCGGACCCCGCTCAGCAACGCCTGTGCTTTAACTATTTGAACCTTCGTCCGTTGTGGGCAAAAGATAACATGAGTAAGGGAGCGAAGTAATGCCAGCCGGCGAGAGGTTGCTCGATTTTGATGGCACTTTCTTCCGGGGGGCTAAGTCGGACTCTGACCCAGGGCAAACGCCTCTCGGATACTATTGGTCCGGGATGAACCTGATCAACGTAGGCGGCGTGCTTTCCTGTCGGCCCGGCTATAGGTGTATCGTCCAGTTCCCTGCGGGCAATCTCCAGGGAGCCACAATCTTTCGCCCTCTTGTCGGCCTCGAACAGTTAGTCGTCGCGATTGACGGCGTGATCTACGCCGCCGATTGGCCGTTCAAAGATTTTCACATCCTGCCTAATGTGCAGATGGTCCCGCACGCGAAGCAAGTGTTCTGGTCTCTGACGATTCAGGCCGCTCACCGAATCACCGACGATTTTGCTTCTGCGATTGAAGTAATTCCTCCGCGCGCGGTGCTATTCATACAGGACGGAGGGTTGTCCGCCCCGGCGTGGTATGACGGCAGCAACTCCGGTCACGTCCGCGATAAGGCATTCGAGACGCCTGCGGGCGGTCCTATGGAGTGGGTTGGGGACCGGCTCTGGGTTGCGGTGGACACAAAAGTTTTTGCCAGCGACATCGCCAATCCATTCAGCTTCCGAGAGCAAATTTACCTCGGCGGCGTGTCGGCATTTTTCTTTTCGTCCCAGGTTACGGCGATGGTCCGCACGCCGAGCATTGAAGCGCCGCAACTGGTGGTCTTCACCGGACAAGATGCAACGTTGATTCAGGCCAACATTCGCAATCGAAATCTATGGCCGACCACGGATAATTTTCAGAATGAAATTTTACAAATCGGATGCGACTCAGACCGTGCGGTAATTTCGCACCTCGGTCGAATCATGTGGTTTTCTCCAGGCGGTGTTGTGTGGTTCGATCCGGCTACCTCCGGGAAAATCACAGCCCGGCTTCCGTTGCGGGACAACGAAATGCTGTTGAGCAAGTCTCGCCTTAGCGGCGACCTGAGCCTGGTCGCAGCGGCGGCTTACGGCCAGTTCCTTCTAATGAGCGTTCCGCACGAAGACATTTATAATAAACAAACTTGGGTCTTGAACGGAGCGTCCATTGAGACCTTGACCGACGATTCCGGGCCGGCCTGGTGCGGATACTGGCTCGGCACGAGACCGGTGGAATGGGTTTACGGGCTTATCGCCGGTCAGGAAAGAATTTTCCATGTGTCTGCCGACGAAGACGGCGAGAACCGGCTCTGGGAGTGTTTCACGCCTGATCGGCTGGACAACGGTTGCCCAATTACTTGGTCGGTTGAGACGCGCGGATATTTCGGGCAGACGGCAAAAGTCGAAAAAAAGCTTCCCGGCTCGGATTGCAGAATGGGATGGGCCGACGTTGCGATGGTGGGAATCGAGGAAGACTTGGACCTGGGTATTTTCTATGCGGGCGGGGTGCGCGGGGCTTATAAGCACGTTCTGGCAAAACGAATTTCAGTCCAAAAAGGCAGCGTGAATTCCGGCCAAGAAATCACCGCGACGACTCAGATGTTCGGGTTCAAAGCCCAATCGCGAAAGATTCGCAGCGAGGATGCGAATCAACAAAGCGTGACGGAGGATACCGGATCATGCCCGGTGGAAAGTGATAAAAATGAGAATCTCGATGAAAATTTTCAGTTGCTTATTGTGGGTCATGGCCCTGCCACTATACGTTGGATTCGTGTGTTTGGCTTTACTAGCCCAGAAGATTTATCTGGCGAGCCACAAGCATGTTTGAACGAGACCCCGATTAATGCAATTCGATTTGATGGGGAAGGCGTGGCGATGACGGACCTCGCGGCGGTCATTGAAGACCTGGGGGTTCGGCCCCTCCGGCGATACACCGCGAACAAAACCGCTATTTTATCGGATCAGGGATTTATCGAGGTCGGAGTCGGATTTGCCGAGAGCATAGTCTCGCAAGATGCCGCAGATCGTGTCGCGGAAGTCATCGCGACGAAAATGGCGGACTCGAAACTCGGAATGGACTTGCCGTTAATTCTCAGCGGAGGATTCGAGTGAACACGATCCTCGATGTTTTACTGCTGCGCCGGCCAAAGATTGACTACATCAGTCCGCCGATTTGCGATGTGATTTTCTCCGGCACCGGGCACCCGGTAATTGTCTTAGAGACGATTTCCAAAAGGCACGGGCCGACAGGATTGCGGTCGGGCGGCGTAGGAAATTTTTTCTTGACCTGGGAACGATCTCCCGGCGACTTGTGTTACTCGGTTTACAAAGCGACGACCTCGGACCCCTTCGGGCCGTATGAACTTGTTTCCGAGTGTAGCCCAGATAACTTTATTGATCTGACCCCGCATGGTCCGGGTTGTTACCGCGTTTCGGTGATCACCGCCGATGGAGAATCTGATTTAAGCGATCCGCTCTGCGGCGTCGGAGGCCCGGCTCCTCCCCCAAGCATCATCACGGATGACGCCACGAACATTTTCACCACGACGGCCATAATCAACGGACGGGCCGATCCATTTACCGTGGCCGGGTTTCAATGGGGTCTCACGATTGCCTATGGGAATTCAACCCCGTTGCACAACGTAGGTCCCGGAAGTGGATTAATTTCGTTCAGTGAATCTCTTACTGGATTGTCGGGCGGCACAACGTATCATTTTCGCGCGATAGCCCAGGGTTTACTCGCGGTCGGAGCTGATAAAACTTTCACAACGCTCAGTCCGCCCCCAGGGCCGAACATTGACGTGGTGATTTTAAATCCAACAGATGACCTATCCGAAAATGGAGTGGTCGTCGGAGTTTTTCATTGATGAACGCAACTTTTATTTACGCATTGTGTGAGCCGGGAACTCGAACAATCCGATATATCGGAAAATCAGACGCTCCAGAAGTTCGATTCCGAAATCATCTGCAAGAAGGTAAAATTTGGGGGACTCATAAAAATAACTGGTTAATATCTTTAGGTGAAAAAGTTCCCGACTTAATAGTTTTGAAAAAAGTGCCAAGCTTGGAATGGGAAGAATGGGAACAACGCTATATTCGTTGTGCCCTTGCTTTAGGGCTTAATCTCACTAACCTTTCTAGGGGTGGGGTGGGAACTTTTGGGCGAAAATGCTCGGACAGAACCCGGAAAAAGCTGCGCGATTCTGGAATCGGACGAATCACGTCTTTAGAAACAAAAGATAAAATTCGTAAGGCCCTTTTAGGACGGAAACATTCCTCGGAACAGAACGAAAAAAATCGGCAAGGTCATCTGGGGATTAAAAAATCTCCAGAAACAATCAAAAAAATGAGGCTAGCGGCACTGGCTCGATGGAAAAGGACTTGTGGCGAATAGGCCGGGTTTTTACAAAAACGGTATCTCGAAAGACATTCGGACGGAAACCGACTCGTCTCCGATAACGGGGTCCCAAACTTTGACCACCATCACCGCCAGCGCGCCGTTTTTTTCCGCTGCCGATGTAGGAAGAGTCGTCAAATTTTCCTCTGGGCAACGAGCCACGATTACGGCGTTCACGAGCACAACGATTGTGTCGGCATCCCCTAGTCAGACAGTCGGTTCAACAACTTTTTTGTTGTGGGGAAACACACTCGGCGGTGATATCGGGGAAGCTATCGTCTGTAATTCAAACAACATCATTGTCGGATTGGAGCAGTCAATTAACAACGCAGATGAGCACGTATTTTACTTAAACACCGGGACGAATGTGATCCGGGATTTAGGGTTTGAAGCGGCTTCTACTTTTGTTCCGTATGATCTGTCGGAAGATGGTTTTGTGCTGCTGGACTCCGATCCCGGATTTACCGGGCACCGCGCCAAATTGTATGATCCGAATCTTCAAAGTTTCACTGATCTAGGATTGCTGCCTCTTGGCACCCAAACGACTCCAGCGGCCATGAATGCGAGTCATGTTTGCGCGGTAACCTGCGAAGTCAATAACCCTCCAATTCAGGAAAAAGCTACCCGGTGGAGCGGAGGTGTTTTGACGAGTGTGCATCCCGTGGCGGATGCCGGAACTGAGGATAGTATAGCTCAATTCATAAATTCCTCCGGCCAGATTGCCGGACTATTCACGGACGCAACCTCTTTTGTTCTTCGAGTTTTCTTCAATCCTTCCGGGGGTGAGGGAAATTCCGTGGACATTGGCGCGTTGCAAGTGGACGGAGAAGTGGACGCCGCCGACATGAATAATTCGGGTGTGATCGTTGGAACCGCCGAGCTTGGACCTGACTTTGTTCCTTTTCAATGGTCCACTGGTCCCGGTATGACTGCTATTCCGTTGCTCCCGGCGACTACAGACGGTGAAGCGACTTCCATAAATAACAACGGTTGGATTGTGGGAACCATGAGCAACATTCCGTTTGTGTATCACGACGGAGTGACTCATAAACTTTTGGACCTAATAACTCTTGCTCCAGAGTGGACCCAACTTTTTACCGCACAGTTTATCAATGACAACAATCAAGTTGTCGGCACCGGCCTCCGAAGTGGTGTTTTCAAATTCTACATCTTATCATTATGAGCCTGACCAACACGAATCTTCAAATTCAAATGGCGCAACTGCCGGCCACGTTCAGCAACACGCCGCAACAATTCGCTATCGAGATGGTGCGACGAATGAAAATAGTCTCTCCGAATGGGACGAATTTCATTTTCATCGGTGATGTGGAACCCACATCCAACGTGGGGCCTTGGCTGAAAGGCGGGACCCAGTGGTTCGTTTGGGACGAGTCGATCAAACGATATGTGCCCTTGGACATAAGTGCGAGCGAGACAAAATGGTATTGGATTGGCGCGTCCACCCCGCCGAATAGCACGCCGCCCGTTTGGATGCGGACGAGCAAGGATGCGACGGTTGACGATCCAAGTTACGGAGAACCCCGGTCCTGGCTGGTTTTCAACGGCGCGACGTGGGAAACCTTTGTCGGTATCGTCGAATCCGGTCCCACCTCGGCCCGGCCAAGCGCGCCTGAAAATTATCACGACACCGACATTACCTCGCTTCTGTGGTTTGAGCGAGCGAAGTGGAGAACGGTCAGTGGAGTGCCCGGCGATGTGAAGCCGGTCGCCTTCCTGACTTTGACTGACGCGCTCACGCACAACCCCGGATGGTCAGTTCTCGGTGCGGCGAATGTTGCTATCCGAGGCCGATGGGTTATGCAAGCGGGGAAAGACCCTGGGGCCACGCCGGAGACCACGCTAACAATGCCTCCGGGTGTGGCCAATCGGGCGGCTTTCGAGACTTTCGGCGAGACAGACGGGGTAAAAATTGATGCAACTTCTCCCGTGCCGTATCCGCCAAGTCTGGCGCTTTGGTGGTTGACAAAGGAATGATATACTAGGGTATGTCGGTAAAACTATATTTCACGGAAGCCGAAAGAAAGAAGGCGCGAAATGCCACTAATCAAAAGTGGGCCAAAAAACATTTGTTAAATTGGAGAATTTTGAACCGGGATAAATGCCGGGCCGCTTGCAAAAGATGGTCGGATAAACACCCAGAGCGGGAGAAAATTCGTTGGAAAAATGAAGCCTTTAGAATTAGGAATAATCTTTCACGCCGGATTCGATTGGCACTTAGGGGTAAAGCAAAACTGGAGAACAGCGAAAAACTGATCGGGTGTTCAATTGATGAGCTTAGAACATGGCTGGCGGGATGGTTCGCTCCGGGCATGACCTGGGAAAATTACGGGACCTGGCACATCGACCATCACCGTCCCTGCGCAAGTTTTGATCTAGCCGATCCAGCGCAGCAAAAGCAGTGTTTTCACTATCTGAATCTTCGTCCGCTATGGGCGAAAGACAACTTGTCAAAAGGGGCCAAAACCCGCACTGTTAAAGGAATAGAGTATGTCTGAAATTTTTGGAGCCGTAGGTCAGATTGCCGCAGCTAGCATTCAAGCCAGCGCAATGCGAGACGCTGCGCAGATGCAAATGGATGCTCTTCAAAAGCAACGCGATTTCGTTTACAGCGAGTTGGAACCGTCGAAAGTAGGCGGCGCGGCAACGGTGGCAGATGTTCAGCGGTCCCAGGCACAGCTTGCGCTGCAAGGGATTAACGACCCCGATGTTTTACGGGCACGGTATCAGGCGGAATCCGGTATCTTGAAAGGTGCCGGGGAGCTTGGTGCCGGTAGCCCCGCTGATTTGGTTGCCCGCACTGCCGCCAGCGAAGCGATTACTGGTCCGAAGGGAATGGAAGCGGGAAAAGCGGCTCTCATAGACTCCGCACTACAGGAACTTCATGCCGGGGCGTCACTTCCCCCGGACGTGCAGGCCGAGCTTGTAAAGACCGGTCTGGAAAGATCGGGAATGACCGTAGGTGCGGCTTCTCCGAAAGGAATCGGCGGGGAGATTTTGCGGAAAATGATTGGCGAGCGGGGGCTGGCCCTACAGGCGGAGCGTCAGCAACGGGCCTCTCAGCTACTCGGTCAGGCGGGAAATCTGGAAGCTCAGCGGCAATCCATGCTCCAGCAGCTTTTTCCAAATCTGTCCAGTGTGCAACTTGGAACTTTGGCCGGCCAGCAGAATGTGCTCAACCAGGCCGAGGCACTGAAACCCCAGGCCGGGCTAAAGGGGACCGACGTGGCTAATCTCTGGTTGGCGAGAGTCGGAGCGACGAATCAACTTGCCCAACAATCGGCGAACATCGGTGCGGAGGCCGGAATGGGGGCGGCTAACGTCTGGGGCGCGGGACTTGGCGGTGCCACGCGCAGCGTGGCGGGCGGAATCCCGACGATTCAACAGTCCTGGCCTACCGTGAGCGGATGGATGGGCGGAGGCACCCCGCAGACAAGTATGAATGTTCAGGAGGGTGGCTTCGGTTGGATGTGATAATTTTATGGCTGATCAATACCAAAATTTTCCATTCCCGACGATGGGCAGCGGGTGGCACGGAGACACGATTGCCCCGCAGACGCTAGTCAACCCGTCGCTGGCATCCCGAACCGGAACCGGAATTTCTTCGACGGCGGCAAATGCAGGTCCGGGAGGTATAGGAGCTGTGGGCGGTTTGACCCCCCATGCGTGGACTCAGGCTGAACTTACTGCTCATTATGGGCCTAATTTTAAACCTACTCCTGAAGTCGCGAATTCTCTTGCCACTGGAGTTTGGACTGGACCGAGCGGTCTAACAAACACAGCGGGAGCTACGCCGGTCACTGGGCAAGGCCCTATGAATTGGGGAGGACCTATAGCGGGAAATTTAAGCAATGACCAGATAATCAATGGCGTGCCTGCGGGAGCGATGGCCGGAGGAACTCAACCTGCGGACCTCGGACTTGCGTCCCGCGACCCGGCTTTTCTTCAGAGCCTTGCGAATCGTGTATTGCCCGGCGCACAAATGAATCAAGGGGGTGGGGGAAGTCTTCCGCCGTGGCTTATTCCGGCGATGAATTCCCTCGCGGGTATGAATTTTTCTGGTGGAGGGATGGGAAACCAACAGCCACAAATGCAGGCCCCTTCTTCCGGCCTGCTTGCAGTCGGACCTGGGGGTCCTATGCCCGTTCAAAACGCTTTTGAAGCGGCACAGATGAAGGCGAGAGCCGACGCAGATTGGAATGCCCGAATCGCCGGTGGAACCGTTGGCCCAAACTGGGGCAATCCTGATTTTCTATCGGGAGTCGGGAAGTGGCCCGCGCCGAGACCAGAGGCTTACGGTATGCCACGTCAACAATCCGGTTGGACAATGTAAATTTTATGCCAGACGAATATCAACCTCTCGGAAGGATAGACCCAAGCTCTCTAATCGGCCAGGCACCCCCGGTTGTTAATCAGTCTTCTGTTGCGCAGTTGGTGGACTCTTTTCACAAAGGGTTCATTACCGCCGACGATATTCACGAACGCCTGGCCGGTGCAACAGCGGCAAAACGAAAAGTGGAAATCCAAGCTGCCAGTGAGGCGATGACCCCGGAAGCGATAGCGGCTCGGCAAGCCCAAGTTGGCGCAGCCGGAGCGCAGGCTCAACTTTCCCAAGCGCAAGCTGGAGCTTCGCTTCCTCTCGTTCAACCTACGGCGGAACTCGCGCAGTCCACACTGGAGGAGCAACTCGCAACGCAAAAATACGGCCCCGGTGTGCAGTATTTCAAGGCTCTGAATCCTGAAGCGGGACGCGATGCCCCTATGACCCCTGATGGCAAGCCCGATTATGCGGAGAGAGCCAAAGTCGGATTGGAGCTTTTTCGTCTGAAGGAAAAACAAAAAGAGGCACTGGAAAAATTGACTCCGAAAACGCAGCATCTCGCGTCAACGGGAGACCTGATCAATTTCAACATCATGGGGGAACCAATCACAAAAGATTTGGAGACTCGATATAAGCCCGACTTGAAGCCCTTCGCACAACCGGGAACAGTCACCCCCGCGACACCGGCTGCTCCCTTTGCTGCGCCGAAAACGCCAGCACCGATGATCACTGGAGCAGCGGCAACGGCGGCAACAGCGGCTCCTTTGTCGGCTACTTCGATCACTCCGATCACACCGGCTGCTCCAACAGCGAAACCGGAAATCGGCGCGAGAACTGAAGCGGGTTATTTCATGGGAGAAAAGGCCGGACAACAAAAAGCATTTACAGAAGCCCAGGGCAAAGCTTTGAATGCGATGGCGCGTGCCGTATCCACTCAACCCACATTCGACGCCTTGGAAAAAAAAGGTTTCAACCCCGGTGACATTGGCGCGGCATTACGAATGAAGGCAGTTAAAAGTGGAACCCTCGGACAACTTGCCACTACGGCTATACCGGGACCAACTCGCATAACACCCGATGAACGAAGCTACGCGGCAGCGGCGAATACGTGGATTCAGGGAATCTTGCGCGTTGAATCCGGCGCGGCCATTTCCAAAAAAGAGCAAGGGTGGTATGAGGACACGTTTTTTCCCATCATGGGAGACCCTCCAGAAATTCAGAAACAAAAAGATATTGCCCGCAAGGCGGCTACTCGTTCCTTGGAAGAAGTTATTAACGGAAATCACACCCCGGAAGAGTATGATAAATTTCACAAGGATATCCAAAATATTGCTGCGACAATTGGTGCTCCAACTTCCCCGCCGACTGTTGCTCAAGGCGCAGCCGGAACAGGCCCCGCTGCTGCCGCTGCCCTTCCGGCTCCGACCGCGATCCCCACATTCAATTCGGAGGACGAAGGCAAAGCTGCCGTGCAATCGGGACAACGATTTCGAGTTAAAGGAATCGACGGGACCTGGCGTAAACCATGATAGGCGACCTCACCTTAACAAGTGATCCCGAAACGGGCGTTGCCTACCCCGCCGAAGAAATCGCTCCTCCGGTTTCCAACGTCACGGTAGTAAAATCCCCGGAAACTCGTGCCAAGGATGCCGGACTGATATATGAACCCCCTACACCAGAAGAACGGGCGAAGACAGCGGGGTTAGTTTTTGAACCCGATCAGGCTAAACCGGATTTAATACACGAAGACGATTTAGATTTGTGGAAAGACGAAGACCTGATCAAAGACCCGCACTTCGATCCGGTTCTCTATTTTAATTCGCGAGGGCGAGCCAATATGCCACCGGAAAAGCTCAACCGTATATCTCATATTTTGGCGGGGCAGTTGCATGAAAATTTAACGGCTGGTGGTCTTACGAGTGAGGCGGGGAGGTTTCTCAAGGAAGGGGTTTTCCCAAAAGACATGGGACCGATTGCCGGGCCGGCGACTGCCATTCCCCGCGCTGTTTGGGCGGGGGTCAAGACTCTTTTCCATTTGGCAAGCGGTGTCAAAAATGTTGCCGAGCGGGTGGCGGTTCGTCCCGTGGTCGCTCCGCTCATGGGCGCGGCGAATGTTTTGACGGGCAATGCAAAGGAAAATGCGTATGTGTCGGAGTGGGTGAACAAAGGCTTC
>Ga0193713_1000233_pt1 | contig 18458 bp, 10 predicted proteins | sample H3a2metaG_FD_143054 | JGI IMG/M metagenome (GOLD analysis project Ga0193713, IMG submission 143054) | Soil microbial communities from a riparian zone of the East river system, Colorado, United States - H3a2 | ecosystem: Environmental > Terrestrial > Soil > Riparian zone | place: USA: East River... | reverse complement strand
CCGACAACAGAGGAAGATCACCATGGCTACCATCGGCACCTTCACTGCGGCGGACAACGGCTACGCCGGATCGGTCAAGACGCTCACGCTCAACGTCAAGGCGAAGTTCGTCGCGACCGAGAAGGAGAACGACAAGGCGCCCGACTATCGCATCTTCGCCGAATTCGGCGCCGCCTGGAAGAAGACCGCACGCGAGACCGATCGCGAATATCTTTCGGTCAAGCTCGACGATCCGAGCTTCCCGGCCCCGATCTACGCCTCGCTGGTGAAGGGTGAGGGCGACGACAATTTTACGCTGATCTGGTCCCGCCGCAACGGCGACTGATCCAGCCGGATCAATGCAACCCCGCCTCTTCGGAGGCGGGGCTTTTCCTGCGCCAGTGGCCAAAGGACGCAGAAAGAAGGGGGAGAAGACCTCCGGCTCCTTTTTAGCAAAGTGATCGCTCAGGGCTCCGCCCTCGCGCGGGCAAAGGTAAAGCACCGTCCCGGTGCCGGCCGGAGCGGTCTCCCCGGTCTTCCGCGCCGTCGCAGAATTTGCACGGCGACGTTAGCGCCAGGCGCGTGCAGACGCGCGCGTGGCGCGCGCCCCTTTGGGCGGGTGATCCCTGTGTGTACCGGAAACCCTATCCGGGCTTGTTGAGCGAAGAATCGGCTAAGTTGGTGCGATGATCGCGCTCATCTGTTTTGTTCTGGCCGTGCTGGCCTCGCGTTCAAGTCGAAGAGCAGGCTTGAGGCGGAGAATGCGGTGCTCCGACATCAACTGATCGTCTTGCGGCGCAAGGTGAGGGGTCGAGCCCAACCTACCAACAACGACCGCTGGTTCCTCATCCAGATGTATCGATGGTTTCCGTCGATCCTGAAGGTCGTTACGATTGTCCAACCTGAAACACTGGTGCGGTGGCATCGGGCCGGCTTTCGTCGCTATTGGCGTTGGAAATCGAACTCCCGCGGAGGGCGCCCGCCAATCGAGATGGAATTGCGCGCGCTGATCCGGCAAATGAGCACGGAGAACCAGCTTTGGGGTGCGCCGCGTATCCACGGCGAACTGCTCAAGCTTGGGTTTAGCGTCGCTCAATCAACCGTCGCCAAGTACATGGTCAGGCGACGTGGACCTCCTCGTTGCGCTGTATGACGGTGCCGCAAACTGGACCAATAATATCATCCACAATCCATGAGCAGACCAGAGGATTGGGAGCACTTACTCGAAATTATGCGCACCCGTGGGCCGGGAATCTGAAGCTGACAGTCTCTGGCCGCCGGCCGAGCGGTGGAGCTATTTCTCGCGCGAGCGAGGCTTAGATTTTCTCTCTTCGCATCTGGCGCCTTAGCCGGCGTCTCGACTGAACTTACACTTTCGCATCAATAGGGAGACCGTCCAATCGTCGATTATCGTGCAGGCCAGTTGCGAAGGAGCTCAATGACGATCTCGGTAAACGGTGTGTTCCGACGTTACTGATAAGCAAACATACGAAAGCTTATCAGTCGTCAGGCTGAAAAATGCTTCGGTTGACTGCTCCGTTACAGAGATGGCGGCGGTTCATTTCAAAGAAACATTTCAGTCTTGATGATGGAGAAAGTCGCTGTTCGTCCGTCAGTACGAAGTGCGGCGGCAACCCTGTGCCGCGAGTTCGGCTTGCAGCTCAAGAAGCGCCAGGCACGCCCATCATCAACTTTAGGGCCGACACTGCATCGGCGCTCGTTGTCGAAACCCGAAAATGCGATGTCGCGGAGGGGGCACGACAGGCCTAGACCTCGCGCTTTGAGATATGCCTCCTTCAGCGTCCAAATTTCGAGGAAGCGATCGCGTCGGTCTTCCTCATCGAGCGCCAACAGAGCGGCATATTCCGTCGGCGCGAGTACACGCGCAACTAAGTCGAGGTACTCAATGCTTCCAAGACTTTCGACGTCGACACCGCAATCTGCGGCGCGCGCGATTACGCACCCGACGAGCCCATCGGTATGTGAAAGATTGAACCGAATCGGTATTATTCCACTCGTGTCGAGCTCGGGTCGCCCCTGCGGAGATCTTGTAAAACGCAACTCGCGCGCATCCGCGTCTACATAATGAGCCAGCGTAAGCCGCAGGAGGCCGTGACTGAAAATGAACAGGTTGCGGTCGCGATCAGACGCGAAGCGCGCTGCGCGGGAGCGTTCGGTGTCATCAAGAACCTCACTCGCCCGGCTGCGCAATTTCGCGCTGGCTTGGTCGGGATAGCCGAGGACAATGTCGGCGTGATCGTCCACAAGTCGCGCAATTGCGGGGCGGGTTCGAGCATAGTGCATTGGTCGCTTGAATCCTATCCAGAGTCGTTTGAGCCTGCACGCAGAGCTATTGCGGCTATTGACGACCTGCTTCGAGCACTAGGATGCCGACTCTAACGCATGTTTCGCATTGGTGCTAGTTGGCGCGAGTCCCGACGCAAAGTCGACATGACAAATTCCTCTTGTCGAATCTTGGTCCACGCACATCGCGGCCTTGATGGCGATCAAGAATCTGACGAGTGCTGAAGCCGCGCCGACCTCCCGCGGACGATGAAGGGCTGGAGCCAGCGGTGTGGATCCGGGTTACATCGAGGCGGATAATCTTGCTACGAAGCCTCTTGCCGATCGTATTTGGGGTGGAGCAGAATGCGGGCCGGCATTGAGGGAGCTTCTCTATCGGCCGGCTTGGTCGTTGCGGTGGAGCACGGCTTGCCTTCTACCGCTGGCCAATGCTCGGCGTGTTTCACAAGGCGCCGATGAATGGAGGTCGCGACATGGAAGAAATCATCCGTGACAACTATTTCGCCTACAGGGCTGCTTACGAGGCCATGTATCCGAAAGAATTTAACTGTCACTCTTGGGACGAGATTGAAGGCGAATGGCTTAGGGTTCAGGTGCTAAATTGTAGAAAGCCGGCCGGAGCCGAAGACATTCAGACTTACGGCAGTAGGATTGGCGACGCCGTATTGAAAGCTGTCAATAATGCCGCCAAAGCCCTCAAACCAAAGAGGGAGGGGGATAGAGCTTATTGATTGGGGCGAGATGTCCCGGCGCTCGCACGTTCCATTCGGCTGTGAGGGCCGCTTTTCGGAGTGGTTCTTCAAGGAGGGGATTTCGACTCTTGAATCAGAAAGAGGCCAGCCGCCCGATTGCGAGCACTGGACTCAGGTGCACTGCCGGAGCGATGTCGTCTCGAAGAGATCACGGCAGATGAAGCGTCCAATTATTTGGATCCCTGGCAAACCTCTTCCCCTCTCTGTAGCCGATGTCGAATAGCATTTCGAGATTGGATCTGGACCAATCCAAAGTGTAGGGCTGATGTTCCCGGGGAATCGAGAATCTCAGGACGTGAGGAGTCTGCAGCTGTAGGGGCGGACGGATGTGCGTCACCGGATGCTCTGGGTCGGTCGGGTCGATCGTCACTCCGGTTTGCGCCCAATACTCGAATATCGCCAATTCCTTGTTGGCGTTGGCGACCAGGGGCACGATAATCGATTGGGAATAGGCATCCACCAAATTGCGTGGTCGGTGAACCAAATCGTCTCGCAGGACGTCAAACACAACGATCCGATCGACCTCGCTCAGCTCTTGGGGGTCTTCCAATTCCAGGCAATTGACGGCGGCGCCCTCATAGAAATGGACGTTTCCGATACGATATGGCGGATAGATGTACGGGAATGAAAATGCCGCCCTGAAATGATCCAGGTCGATCTCCTGTTCGTCGAACTTCACGACTTTAGCCAGTTCAATGCAATAGGCGCTCAGGCGACACTTTGTCCCATTGGTCCTCAATTTATTGAAATCGACGATATCCTCGATGAATGGCACGTGCAAACAGACTCCCGAGGTGAAAAAATTCACATCGGTCGGACCCATCATCGCTCCCTGAAAAAGCAGCCAATCGCTTTCCAGCTTTTCGACTGGATTCATCCAGTATTGGTTCATCGCGGCGCGAACATGTGGAAGCGACTGCCAGTAATTCTTGAAGGCCTCCCCTTCGGGGCCCCCCTTCATGAACAGCTTGTAGTTGATCGGAAAGTTGGAATAGATCACATCGGAGACCCCAAAATTCATCGTATTTTCCAATGATTGTTCAGGGGTCAGAAATTTCGGCGCCAGATACACGAGGCCGGTGACAGCTCCGCCGCCAGCCATATGGAATATGTCGAATCTTATTCCTTCTTGATGGAGCGCAAGCAGCGCTCCGGACATCAGCGTGAGATTCGGGGCGCCCCCACCGAGGACAAGAAGCTTCTTACCCATGTCGGCCTTCCCCCAGGCGCTCAGGTTGATCGTCGTCCGCTCCAATCCCAGCATCCTACAACACCTTTGCAGGCTAACCTATCTGGGCTTTTCCCCGCGAGGCGACCGAACGTCTTGTGGCGGACATCTGTTTTCGCGCGTGCCTGTTCGCACCAATTGCCGAAAGTTGCGAAAATGATAGAAATTTCAAGGTCTAAGATATCCTCCTTGCAATCATAGGATGCTCAGTATAATTTAATTCCGGAAATTTCGGTGGGTTGTCGCTTTGCGACGCCCTTGCTTCCAGACGTCATGGTTGGGTCGATCGACCATGGCAGGTTGGGAAGGATGTCCGATGACGGATGAACCCGAAAATCAATCCGCTTCCCCAGGTGCCGGCGAGCGCTCTGCATCCGAAACGGGGTCTGGGCATCCGCACAACGAGGCCTTCGAGCGTCTTTGCGAGAAGATCCAGAGTGCGATGTCCGGCAGCCGGCCGCGGCCAGAGTACTGTATGCCTCCAGAATACTGCATGCCGCCGTTCGGTCATGATCCGCACCATCATCACTGCGGACCACCGCATCATTACTGGGGACCGCCGCCTTACTATTGCGGGCCGCCGCCGCCGTTATCCCTGCTTAATCACATGTTTCAATTCGCCGGGGCGCGTGCCCATTTTTGGCAAAGCTGGTTTGAATCGTTGGCGGGGACAGGCTATCGGCCATCCCACTATTGGCATGACCCGTATTGCCCTGACCCGTGTTATCCCAAGTACGACGCGTGTTATCCAAAGTATGACCCGTGTTGTTCAATGCCCGAGTTGCCTGATTGCGAGGAATTCAAGGATATAAAGTGCGCCATCAAGGAATTCCTCTGCCAGCTGAGTGATGATCAAAAGAAGAAATATGAACCTGTCCTATGCGAGATGATCCATTGTGTTTTGATGATGCGTCGCATGGATACGATGCGACGGAAGCCACATCAGCACCGGAAGTACGCTAGCGCTGGTGCAGGGTGGCATTGAGGGCGATATTTGCGAACCTCCAGCCGGGTGACGCCTTGCGAGGCAGCGCCTGGAATATAGACACACAGACGGGGAACGATCCTGCGGGGACGATCCTGTTTGAGAATTTTACCGGAGAATAACAGCGGCCTTTCGGCCTGTGTGAATATTGGTAAGCGCGTTGATGGATGCCATGGCAGGTCATTGGTTACCTCGGCGCCTGCGCGGTTGGGGAAGCCGCCCGGCACTGTTATGGCGGAACGAAATTTGGTCGTATGACCGACTCTGCGACGCCACGGATATTTGGCTGAGCGAATTGACGCGGCGCGGGAGCGCGCCGGGCAGTAGCATTGCTATTTGCGGTGACTATTCGCCAAACCTTTGCGCACTGACGCTGGCCGCGCTGTTGAATCGTAACATCGTGACTCCATTGGCAACGGCCACTGCGGGTCGGTGGGATCAAATGATCGAGGTGGCGGAAGTGGGCTTCGCCATCAAATTCGACGGTGATGACGCATGTTGGTCTGCAGCGTCAGGCCGCACTGTGAGCCATCCACTATTGCGCCAACTTGTGCATCAGGGCGCACCCGGCCTCATTCTGTTCAGTTCGGGTTCAACCGGCGACAGCAAGGCCTCGGTGCTTGATTTCGATAAGCTTCTCGCGAAATTCCAGGACGCGCGCCCCGCCTACCGCACGTTGAGTTTCTTGCTGCTCGACCATATTGGCGGCATCAATACCTTGTTTCACGTGCTCTGCCATGGCGGCACCCTCGTCACCGCGGAGGACCGGAGTCCGTGCTCGGTCTGCACCGCGATCGAGACGCATCGCGTCCAATTGCTGCCAACGACACCTACATTTCTTCGGATGCTGCTGATCGCAGAGGCCCCAAAGCAACACGATCTGAGTTCATTGGAAATCATTACTTATGGCACGGAGCCCATGCCGGCGAGTACGCTTGCGGCCGTGCGGGAGGCCTTTCCAACGGTCCGCCTCAAACAAACCTACGGACTGTCGGAGCTCGGTATCCTTGCGACGCAATCGCGCAGCTCAGACTCGCCGTGGCTCAAGCTCGGTGGCGGCATGTTCGAGCATCGTGTTGTTGACGGCGTGCTCTGGCTAAGGTCGCAGACGGCGATGCTGGGCTATCTGAATGCGCCGTCACCCTTCGACATGGACGGGTGGTTCAACACCCAGGACCTCGTCGAGGTCGACGGCGAGTACATGCGGATACTCGGCCGCAAATCCGAGTTGATCAACGTCGGCGGCGAGAAGGTGCATCCGACCGAGATCGAGAACGTTCTTCTGGAGCTGGAAAACGTCAAGGACGTAACGGTGCGCGGCAAGCCAAATCCGATAACCGGAGAAGTTGTCGTTGCGAGGATCACACCCACGCGCACCGAGAATCCTGAGTTGTTCAGGCGGCGGATCCGCAAGTTCTGCCAAGCTCGGCTTGAGCGATACAAGATCCCAGCCGTGATCGAGTTTGTTGAGGCGGATCACCACGGAGTTCGTTTCAAGAAATCGCGAAATGCGACGGCCTAATGGCAAACCACAGTGAAGCGAATGAGGACGTTGCGCAGGTTGCGTCGGAGCCACGTGATAAGCCGAACACGACCAAAGCAGACGTCAGCACCAGAAAAGTAGCGCTCATCAGTGGCGGCAGCCGCGGATTGGGCGCCGAACTTGTCGCCGGGTTCCTCAAACGACGATACCGCGTTGCGACGCTGAGCCGGACAAAGACCGATTTCATCGACGGAATGCTGCGTGCGCAGCGGCGCCGGATCGACTTCCATTGGGACGCCGTGGACGGGCGCGATCACGATGCGCTCCAAGAATTTGTCGCGCGCGTGGTAGGGCAGTTCGGCCGCATCGATGTGCTCGTCAACAATGCCGGCATGGCGACGGAGGGTGTTCTTCCAACAATGCGGGTGCGTGATATCGTGGAGGCGGTTGACGTCAACTTGACCGCGGCGCTTGTCCTTTCGCAGATCTGCTCGCGTGTGATGCTGCGCCAAGGCTCCGGGTGTATCGTGAACATCTCCTCGGTAAATGCCGTACGGGGCCGGTCGGGTGTCGCAGTGTATAGCGCAACCAAAGCTGCGCTCGATGGCCTCACGCGCAGTCTCGCCCGCGAACTCGGGCCGCGCAACATCCGAGTCAACTCGGTCGCTCCCGGCTACTTCGAAAGCGACATGGTGAAGGATATGACCGAGCAGGACAGGCAGCGCATCGCGCGCCGCACGCCACTGGGGCGGTTGGCTCGGATCGAAGATGTAGCAAATGCGGTGCAATTCCTCGCGTCCGAGCAAGCGTCCTTTATAACCGGACAGACGATTGTGGTTGATGGAGGCATTACATGCTGAAGGTTCTTACGCCTGTTCAACTGGAGACGCTCGTGCTTGGCAAGATCCGTACCGTATTGGAGGAGCGATCCGGCGAGGTGCACGTCATCAAGGGAACGGACGGGCTGAACGCGACGCTTGGCCTCAGCTCGCTGGACTTGGCATTGATCGTTGCCGAGCTGGAAGTGGAGGTCGGCGCAGACCCCTTTGCCAAGCTGGTGTCGATCACCAGTGTTCGATCCGTAAATGACCTCGTGGGGGCGTATCGCAAGGCACTGTTTCCGGAAACGAATGATTCAGGCCAGGATCACGACCTTGCCGTGGCGGTGCGGCGTGCTCAGATGCGTCAGGCACGGAAGGCGCAGAAATGACACTCCGTCGCAATTCTGCCGGTGTCGCCATCACGGGAATTGCGTGCCGTTTTCCCGGCGCCTTGGACTACCGGGCCTATTGGAACAATCTGTGCAACGGTGTCGAGTCGATCACCGCGTTGTCAGACGAAGAGCTTGCCGTGGCAGGCATTCCCACCGAGCTCTTGCAGGATCCGTCCTATGTCAAGGCCGCTTCCGCATTGCCGGGCATCGATCTGTTCGACGCTGGTTTCTTTGAGTATTCGCCGAGAGAAGCATGCCTGATGGACCCGCAACAGCGGCTCCTGTTGGAGGTGGCATGGGAGGCGTTCGAGGATGCTGGATATCGTCCCGGGGGCCCGGTCGGCGTCTTCGTTGGATCGGGCGGCGTCGTGAGCAGCTATCTGGTCAACCGGCTTCCTTTCTCCTCGGAGCTGCCCGGTCACACCGGCAGCCTCGCACATATCGCTAACGACAAGGATTTTCCGAGCACCCGGATTTCCTACAAGCTCAATCTCACGGGGCCGAGCATCAACGTTCAGACGGCCTGTTCGACCTCGATGGTTGCCGTGCATCTCGCCTGCCAAGCGATCCTCGGTGGCGAATGCGACATGGCGCTTGCGGGGGCGGCAACGATCCGCGTCCCCGAACGCGTCGGTTATGTCAGCGTGACAGGCGGCATTCTGTCACCTGACGGACATTGCCGCGCCTTCGATGCGCAAGCACAGGGCACCATCTTCGGCAGTGGCGTTGGCATGGTGCTGCTCAAGGATCTCGCTGCCGCAGTCGCCGACGGCGACAACATTTATGCGGTGATCCGTGGATCGGCCATCAACAATGATGGCGCCGATAAGGTGAGCTATACCGCTTCGAGCGTCACCGGACAGGCGAGGGCGATGGTCGAGGCGATGGCGGTCGCGAAGGTCTCGCCGGATGAATTCGGCTATGTTGAGTGCCATGGCACCGGCACGATCATTGGGGATCCGCTGGAGATCGATGCTCTCAACGCTGCCTTCCGTAGCCAAACCGACAGGCGTGGGTTCTGCGCCATCGGCTCGGTTAAAACGAATATTGGTCATCTGGAACAGACGGCAGGCGTCGCCGCGCTGATCAAGACGGCGTTAGCGCTCAAGAATGGCACTGTTCCCCCCAGTCTCAATTTCAACAAACCCAATCCGAAGATCGACTTCGCCGACAGTCCGTTCTTCGTGAATGTCGTTTGTCGCGAATGGCTCGGTGGCGATAAGCCGCGGCTGGCCGCCGTGAATTCTCTCGGTCTAGGCGGCACCAACGCCTTTGCTGTTCTCGAAGAAGCCATCGAGCCCGCTAACGCTGATCGTTCCAACGAACCGCCGCTGCACCTCTTCACGCTCTCGGCAAAGACCGAGAAAGCGCTGCACGCGTCGATCGAGCGTCACCTTGCTCACCTTGATGCAGCTCCCGACACCGCGATCGCGGACATCTGCTTCACTTGCGCCAGCGGGAGAGCCCACTTCGCCCGGCGCTTCGCTGCCGTCGCTGGTTCGACGGCGCAGCTGCGAGGTGCGCTGGCCGACGGGCTCGGATCGCAAGCGGCGGATGGCTCAGCACCGGATGTGCCCGAAAAGCGGCGGCTCGCCTTTCTCTTCTCTGGCCAGGCGTCGCAATATGCCGGCATGGGGGCAGAACTCTATCGGCATCAGCCGGTATTCCGCGCGGTCGTGGATCGCTGCGCTGAATTTCTGCGTGATCGTTTGGCGCACCCGTTGCGGGATGTACTTTTTGGCGCGGAAAGCGCAGGCGCGTTGATCGATGAAACCGCTTACACGCAACCAGCCCTGTTCGTGATTCAGGTCGCATTGGTCGAGTTGTGGCGCGCCTGGGGTATCGTTCCGGATGTCGTGCTGGGCCACAGCGTCGGCGAGTTTGCGGCGGCTTATTGCGCCGGCGCCTACACGTTGGAAGAGGGGCTTGCGCTGATCGCCGATCGTGCAGCTCTCATGCAGGCCTTGCCGCGTCACGGCGCCATGGCGTCCGTCTTCGGCGACGAAGCCACCGTGGCGATGGCGATCAAGCGACAAGGAGCCAATGATGTCGCCATTGCCGCGGTGAACGGCCCACAGCAAGTCGTCATATCGGGCAGGCGTGAAGCCGTGCATGAGATCGTGGCCGATTTCGAAGGACAGGGCGTCCGGTGCCAGCCGTTGACCGTTTCTCACGCCTTCCATTCATCATTGATGCAGCCGGCTGTGGAGAGGTTCAAGTCTGTCGCCGCGGCAATAGGCGCGCGGGCACCGAAGATCGCCTGGATCTCCACGGTGTCTGGTACTGCTGTCGATCAGCCACCTGATGCCCGCTATTGGTGCGACCATGCCCTTCATCCGGTCCGTTTTGCCGATGGCATGAGGACGTCGGGAGAAATGGGTATCACCGACTTTATCGAGATCGGCCCAGGCAGCACGTTGCTCGCCTTGGGCCAGCGGTGTCTGGGGGCCGGCAACGGGCAAACCTGGCTTGGTTCACTCGGCAAGCGTGGCGAAGACTGGCGCGTTTTGCTGTCGAGCCTCGGTCGGCTTTATCGGCGCGGATATGAGATAGATTGGGATGCGTTCAATCGCCCTTATCAGCGGCGTCGCGTCTCGCTGCCGACCTATCCTTTCGAACGCCGGCGGTTCTGGCTGGATAGTGATGGGGTGTCGCGATCGCTGACGCAGGTCGCGTCTGCCGACATCGGCCTGAGCGGCGCGCGCATTCGATCACCACTGCCGGAGATCCAGTTCGAATCCTGCTATAGCCTGCAACGCTTTGGCTATCTTACCGACCATCGCATCTACGGACTGCCCGTCTTGCCGATGACTGCCGGACTGGCAGCTTTGCGCGAGGCGGCATCGCAGCATTTCGGCACCCCCAAGGTGACAATTGCCAATCTCCAGTACCACGAGGCCATGGTGTTGCCGGAAATCGGCGATCGCATCGTACAAATAATCCTGACGCCAGTGGATCAAACGACCGCTGAATTCCACTTGGCAAGCGTCGCTACGGATGCGGAAGCTGCTTGGCGCTCCCACATGATTGGTTCGGTGCGCATTGATACGTCGGAGCGCATTCACGAGACTGGAGTCCAACTCGATCGCGTAAAGCTGCGCTGCCGCGTTGTTGTTCCGATCGACCGCTATTATGCGACATTGGACAAAATGGGGCTCGAGTATGGCCCCTCGTTTCGCGGCATCGAGACGATGTGGCGCGGCAATGGCGAACTGCTTACGCGCGTCCGCCTGCCTTCGCATTTGACGGTCGACGCCGCGTTAGACCTTCATCCAGCGCTCCTAGACTCCTGTCTGCACGCATATCCGGCTCTGGTCGACGCTTACAGCGAATTTGAATGGGAGCCGGAGGAGCTGCGACGTACCCATTTGCCCATCGGTATCGAACGCTTCCGCAGCAACGGCGGCGGCAGTGGATTGCGGGAGGTCTGGGTTCACGCTGCGCGACGACACGGCGAAGGTGATCAAGAAACATTCACGATCGATATCGCGATCTACCGCGATGACGGCGGCTGGGTCGCCGCTATCGAAGGATTGTCATTGAAACGTTTGCAGCCGGAGGTTCTAAGTCCGCAACCAACCGCGAAACGGGCCGATTGGCTGTATCAGATTCGATGGGACGAACGTCCGGCGGTGCCGGTTCCGTTCGCTGACGACGCCAACGAGCCTGCCGGATGGCTCATACTTGCAGATAGTAACGGCGTTGGATCAGCGCTTGCCGACATGTTGAGCCAGCGTGGCCAAGCATGCCGCCTCGTCCATCTGGATGACGCGATCGGTCGAGCGAGCGAACAGACTTGGCGGAGTGCAGGCGATCTCGTCAGCCGCTTTGCGGCGCTGGTCGCCGAGTTGGCGGATAAGTCGACACTCCGCCTGCGCGGCATCGTTGATCTCTGGGCCCTTGATGTTGCAACGGAGGGTCTGACCGTCGATCAACTTGAGGGCGTGCAGAAGATCATTATCGGAGGTGCCCTGTCGCTCTTCCAGGCCGTGATTGAGGCTCGCGGGGGCGCCGATACCGCGCCGCGGATTTGGCTTGTCTCGCGCAACGCCGTCTCGGTCTTGCCTGACGATCCGCCGGCCGAAGCGGCCTGTGCGGGTCTCTGGGGCCTGGGCCGCACCGCGGCCCTCGAACATCCACAGATATGGGGCGGCCTCTTCGATTTGGGCGCAGCACCTGACACTTCGCCGTCGCGCGATGCAGCGGCCTTGTTGCAAGAGATTCTGCATGGCGATGGCGAAGATCAGGCGGCTCTGCGGTCCGGCCGCCGGTATGTCGCGCGGCTCGTACGCATGCCTATGCCTCCCGCGCCCCGGAAAGGGTTCGATGTCGACGGAAGCTACGTGATCACCGGCGGGCTTGGTGCGCTCGCGATCGAGGTCGCAAAATGGATAGTCATGCGGCGCGGGGCCAAACACCTGGTGCTGGTAAGCCGGCGCGGGGAACAGGATTCGAACGCCGTGCCGACCCGCAACATGCTCGCAGCGCTCGGGGCAGAGGTCACAATCCTCAGCGCGGATGTCACCAAGGAGCGCGACGTCCAGGAACTGTTGGACTGGATCGCGAAATCGAACCGGCCGCTGAAGGGCGTCTTTCACTGCGCCGGTCTGCTCGACGACGGCATTCTCATTCAGATGGACTGGCAGAAGTTCCATCGTGTCATGGTCCCGAAAGTCGTGGGTGCCTGGCTTTTGCACGAGCTCACGCGCGACCTCAATCTCGATCATTTCGTGCTTTTCTCATCGGTATTGAGCCTGATGGGCTCCGCTGGCCAGGCCAACTATACCGCAGCGAATGCGTTTCTGGATGCACTCGTAATGCGTCGGCGCAGCCAGGGACTTCCGGCGCTGGCATTGAACTCGGGGCCATGGGCTGAATCGGGGCTCGCGACGGCCTCTGGCGAAAAGGGTCGCGCAATTTGGCGTGCAAGGGGAACCGAGTACATTTCGGCCGCCGCTGGTTGGCAGGCATTCGATGCGCTGGTTGGCAGTGACGTATCCCATGCGGCGATTACGATCACCCAATGGCCGGTATTTCTTCAACAGTTTACGACTGTACCGCGGCTTTACGGCGAGTTGCAGAAAGAGAGCGGTCCGGCCGCCCGTCCCGCCGGGTCGAGTGCTGATGCAGCCACATTGAGATTCCAGCTAAGTAACGCGCCGAAGAGCGAGCGCCAAGGGCACCTCATTGCATTTGTCCGACAGCAGGCCATGACGACGCTAGGACTGACGGAGCCGATTGATGTGACCCAGCCGCTGCGTGAGCTTGGCTTGGATTCGCTGATGTCGATTACCCTCGTGAATCGGCTAGAAGCCACTCTGGGCATCAGGGTTTCGACCGCTAGACTGATTCAGGGGCCAAGCATTGAAGATCTCGTCGATGACACCTTCGCGGAACTAGTGGAAGGAGAAGATGCAGCCAGGGCGGAGCCAGTTGCGGCAGCGCCCCGAACAACTGGCGGCGGTTGGCTCGTGGTTGTTGGCCCCAGAGCCGCGCCTCGTATCCGACTTTTCTGCTTTCCATTTGCGGGCGGCGGCTCAGCCGTTTATCGAAGCTGGGTGCAATCGGTGGATCCGTCCATTGAGGTGATCGCGATCGAACCGCCTGGTCGCTTGAGTCGCATTAACGAGCAACCGATTTCGGATATCGACGAGTTCGTCGACAAGGTGGTTTCGGAGATGCACAATATGCTCGACCGACCGTTCGCATTCTTCGGTCACTGTCTCGGAGGCCTAACCATGTATGAGACGGCGCGCCGGCTGATTCATTCAACGCAGTTTCGGCCGTGCCATCTCTTCGCCTCGGGCGCCCGGCCTCCTGACCAAATCGCCGACGAAGGTCCGTTTGAGGAACGACTTACCGACGATCTGATGAACTTGGCGGAATTCAGGATTAATCTTCCCCCGTTTGCACAGCCCGACGATGTCTTCGCAAAGATCATTCGCCATTTCAACATCAGCGCCACTGAGCAATTGCTGGAAGATCCGGAGCTTCGGCAGATCATGCTGCCCGTAATTCGCGCCGAATTCAAAATGGCGAGTGACTATGAATACGTGTCAGAGCAGCCATGGGAGATTCCCATAACGTGCTTTGCGGCCAGGGGTGATCCCTACGTGTCGCGGCGTCACGCGCTCGGCTGGGGCCGCTTCACGAATTCGCGTTTGCAGGTCCATATCAGGGAAGGAGCTCATTTCGCCGTTGTTGACGACGCGACGTTCATCCACGGTGTAATTAATCAAGAATTATTGGCTCTGAGTCATGTTTAAGATGTTTGCCGGCAGATTTGAGAGGTTCAAGATCTGGGCATAGATTGCCCGCCCAAATATCCACGCGGTTGGACCGCGCTATGCAGGCGATGCGACAGATGAGGAATGGGAGTTGATCACGCCGTTGCTGCCTTCGCCTGCGGAGGAGCGCGCCGGCCGCGCATGAACGCCGTGCCGATCGATGGTGAACGCACCACTCTTCGTGGAGCAGAGCGGTTGCCGCGCGCGCTGCCAAGGATTTTCCGCCCTATACGGTGCAGCCATATTTCCTAATCCGTAGCGAGGCGTTGCGGCATATCAACCACGTGCTGGTGATGCAGGCCCACGAGCAGACGACGATTCAGGCTCTAAGGTAAGGCAAGCCAAGCCAAGCCAAGCCAAGCCAAGCCAAGCCAAGCCAAGCCAAGCCAAGCTATTGTGCCGTTGCGTGCAGTTGATGGTCTTTGCAAGATTGTAGGAACAGAAAATTGGCAGATAGTTCGCGGGCGTGATAATCCATGAATTGCTGGCCCCCGTCGGGGTCTGAGGCGACGCATACGAATTTATTCAGCGGCGCGTGCGGACTTGCTCGATGACACTCGAACACGGAAGAGGCTAGACGATATTCAAGATTTATTTAGCCGGAAAAAATTGCAGCCAGCTCGTGAGTGCAACAAGGGAGGCAAACCACAATGAGCGCAATTTCGGCTTGGCTGGATAGTCTAGGGCTTGGCCGATATGCGGCTACCTTTGACGAAAATGCCGTCGACTTGGATGTCGTGTCGGAGCTGACCGAGGTGGATCTGGAAAGAATGGGGGTCGCACTTGGGCATCGTAAGCGCATCCTGAGGGCGATTTCGACATCACCGGTGGTCTCGCCAGCGGTCGCTACTACCCAGACTGTGCCGTCGCAGCATTTTGAGTCTGAGAAACGCCAACTCACAATGTTGTTTTGCGATCTCGTGGGCTCGACGGCGCTAGCCGTTCAGCTCGACCCGGAGGATCTAAGTACACTTATACGCCGGTTCCAATCCTCTTGTACTTCAGTAATAACCCATAATGGTGGCTATGTGGCGAGGTACATGGGTGACGGGCTTCTTGCCTATTTCGGGTATCCGATGGCCCATGAGGATGAGGCGGAAAATGCAGTGCATGCAGGACTCGATCTGGTAGCGAAGCTAGGGCAACTTCTGCTGCCTTCTGGTAAGCCTCTGCAAGTGCGAGTGGGAATTGCCACCGGCTTAGTTATCATCGGTGACAGCATTGCCGAAGGCTCAGTGGCGGAAGTCGAGGCGACTGGGGAAGCCCCTAATCTAGCGGCGCGCCTGCAGCAATTGGCAGCACCGGACTCGGTTATCATTTCAGAGGTCACCCGAAGGCTGCTCGGTGGCGGTTTTGTCTGTGAGCGACTCCAGCCATGCGAACTCAAGGGATTTTCCAAGCCTGTAACCGCTTTTAAAGTCACCGGGGAGCGGGCCTTGGAAAGCCGATTTGACGCCAAGCACACTTCGAGACTTACACAGTTCGTCGGTCGTCAGCGGGAATTGGCGCAATTGGAGCATCTTTGGGCGCTCGCCAAAAGAGGGGAGGGCCAAGTGGCTCTGCTATGCGGTGAGCCAGGTATTGGCAAGTCACGTATCAGCATTGCCTTACTCGATCACATTGAAACAGACCAGCACGTCACAGTCCGATTACAATGCTCTTCGCATCACGCCAACAGCCCTTTGTTCCCAGTCATCAGGCATTTGGAGCGCGCCGCTTGTTTCGAACGCGACGATAGCCCGCAGGTGAAGCTTGAGAAGCTGGAGGCAATGATATCTCGGGCCGGACAGGCCACGCTCGCGAACGCTGCGCTCTATGCAGCTCTATTGTCTATCCCGAGTAGTGGGCGTTATTTGCCGCTTAACTTGACGCCGTCGCGCCAAAGAGACCTCACGATTGATGCATTGATTCGACAGCTTCTAGCCTACGCCTCTACACAGCCAGTGCTTTTCCTTCTTGAGGATATGCACTGGATAGACCCCACAACACTTGAACTAATCAACCGGACTATTGAATCCATCAAGACGGCCGCGGTTCTTATGCTGTTCACTTTTAGGCCGGATTTCTTCCCGCCATGGTTGGACCGTTCACATGTGACGATGTTGCGACTAGAGCGCCTGGGACGCGATCAGGTAGGGGCGATGATTTCGGACCTCGCTACCGGAAAGGAACTTCCGACGGAAGTCTTAGAGATGATCATCAGCAAGACAGACGGCGTTCCGTTGTTCGTCGAGGAAATGACAAAGGCGATCCTGGAGACCAATGCATTCGAAGCTTCGGGTGAGCGGTCTACTACGCCGGGTCAATTCGCTGTTCCTGCTATTCCAGTGACGCTCCATGATTCACTAATGGCGCGGCTCGACAGGCTTGCCCCAATCAAGGAGATCGCCCAGATTGGAGCCACTATTGGTCGCGAATTCCCGTATCGGTTACTTGCCGCGGTCGCGCCGATGACGGATTCCGCGCTCAAGGTCGCTCTTGCGCGGCTCGGGGCCGCAGAGTTGATCTTCGGCCGCGGAGAGCCGCCGGAATCCAACTACACGTTTAAGCACGCTCTCGTGCAGGACACTGCGTACGGGAGCCTCGTGCGCGGCAAACGCCAGGAACTCCATAACAAGATCGCCGAAGCTCTCGAAGCGCACTTCCCCCAGACAGTCCAAACGCAACCTGAGCTAATGGCGCATCACCTCGAACAGGCAGGATTGATCGAACGTGCGATCGACTTTCTGCTCAAGGCAGGAAAGCGCTCCGTAGAACGGTCGGCGTACCCGGAAGCGATCAGGCACTTGACACGTGCGCTCGACCTACTGGAATCGATTGGCGGCGGCGAACGGAGCAATCGCAGGCTTGAATTGAAAATTTTACTCGCTCAAGCCATGATAGCCGGCCGAGGATATGCGGCGCCCGAGACTAAGGCAGCGTTGGTAGAAGCCAAGGCGCTTATTGACGAATGGACCGATCCAGCCTCCAAATTCGCCGTACTTTACGGCTTGTGGGCGTGCCGTTATGTGGGTGGTGAAGTGGCCCTGCAGCAAATGGCGGCAGCCGAATTTCTTGCCGAGGCTGAACGCCAAGGTGTCACGTCAGCACTCTGCCTTTCCCATCGCACGCTTGGTACGACCTATGTTACCATGGGCGAATTCGATGCTGGGCGGCGGCACCTCGAACAGGCGCGAGCACTTTACAATCCAGGACTTCAGTCTGAGTCGCTTTATCAGTACGGCCAGGATATCGGAGCCACCGCGCTTTGCTACCTATGCTGGGCACTCTGGCAGCTTGGCTACGTGGATCAGGCAACCGAAGTCGCCGCGGAGGCCGTGAAACACGCCGAAGCGCTGTCTCATCCCCATACACTAGCGTATACCATTGCCCATGCCCAAGGCATGATGGATATCTTTCGTCGTTGCCCTACCAACACGCACTCTTATGCGCGCAAGCTGATCTCGCATTGCACAGAGCATAACCTTCCATTTTGGGCTGCCTGCGGTCAGATACTTGATGGCTGGGCTACATGCCATGATGAACTGGATCAAGGACTCGAGGTGCTACGCGCCGGTCTTTCGGCTTGGCGGAAGACCGGAGCGAGATTGTGGCTGCCGATCTTCATTGCCCTTGAGGCCGAGGCGCATGCCACTGGCGGCCGCTTTGAAGCCGCGGTGCAAGCCATCGACCAAGCCATCACAGTCTCGAATGAAACCGGCGAGCGGTGGGCAATAGCCGAGGTCTTGCGGTTGAAAGCTTGGATCCTGTCGACGGCGGGCCGCGGAACAGCAAATGAAATCGAAACCTTGCTTGATGAAAGCATTGGGACCGCTCGTCGCCAGAGAGCGCGGGTCTGGGAACTCCGCGCGTCGTGTGATCTTGCAAGGCTTCTACGCGGGCAAGGCCGAGAACACGAGGCGTTGAAGCTGCTGCAATCAATCTACAACCAGTTCACCGAAGGCTTTGGCACAGCGGATCTGCTTGATGCCAAGGCCCTCATAGAGAGTTTAGATGCTGTGGTAGGCCGAAAGCGAAGCGGGCACGTTCGAACGACGGGGCGGGCCGATCGAGCTCATAGGAAAGTCCGTCCCTCCAAGCCTAAGGCCCCCGCGCGCTCCTAGCATTACAGTTGCCCTTTCCGAAGATTTCTGAATCCATGGGCAACCATGATTCGAAGATCGTGGACGCAGGCAGCGTCGATTGAAGAGACGCTTGCGTTGTGGGCTGCGTCGCTTCAGGAGCTTA
>Ga0193713_1000232_pt1 | contig 18570 bp, 16 predicted proteins | sample H3a2metaG_FD_143054 | JGI IMG/M metagenome (GOLD analysis project Ga0193713, IMG submission 143054) | Soil microbial communities from a riparian zone of the East river system, Colorado, United States - H3a2 | ecosystem: Environmental > Terrestrial > Soil > Riparian zone | place: USA: East River... | reverse complement strand
ATGCACGCGGTTGCGCGCGCGAGCGAGAATCGGAACCTGCGGAAAATGCTTACGCACGATCGCGGCAGTTTTCACCGAGGCCTCGACGTCGTCGATCGCAAGCACAAAAAGCCTGGCTTCACCCGTTCTTGCCGCCTCGAGCAACTCCAGGCGCGAAGCGTCGCCGTAGTACACCTTGCTGCCGTAGCGCCGCACGAAATCCACCTGCTGGTAGCTCACTTCGAGCGCCGTGAACGGCACGCCGCACATGCGCAGTACGCGCGAGATGATCTGCCCCACACGCCCGTAACCGGCGATGATGACCGGGTTGCCAGGCCCGGTGATCGTGTCGAACTCGGGGGCCGCGCGGCCCTCGATCCAGCGCGCGAGCATACGTTCCTGCAGCTCGAACAGGGGTGGCGAGAGGAGCATCGAGACCGTGACTACGACAACGAGGAGCTCAGCCGTGCCCGCTTCGAATACGCCGAGCACGCCTGCCGCAGTGAAAAGGACAAAGGCAAACTCCCCGCCTTGCGAAACCGCAAGCGCCAGTCGCTGTGCGGTCTCGTTCGGCGCGCGACCGATTCTCGCGATCGCGTACATCAGGACAAGCTTCACGGCCATCAGCCCCGCGGCGAGGCCGAACACCATGAGCGGCCGGTTCCACACCAGTGCGAGGTTGGCGCTCATGCCCACCGCGATGAAGAAGAGCCCGAGAAGCAAACTCTGGAAGGGCTCGATATCGGCTTCGAGCTCGTGGCGAAACTCGGAGTCGGCAAGCAGTACTCCGGCAAGGAAGGCGCCGAGCGAAGCCGACAGGCCGATTTTCTCCATGATGAGTGCGGCACCTACCACGAGCAGCAACGCGGCCGCGGTGAATACTTCGCGTCCGCCGTAGCTTGCGACGGCCTTGAGCACGGGGCGAATCACGAGCCGGCTCGCCGCGATGACCACCGCGATGACCCCCAAGGCCTTCGCCGCTGACGTCCACCCGCCTGCGGCGTGCGCTCCCGAATCGCTCAAGAGCGGCAGCAGGGCAAGCAGCGGGATGACCGAAAGATCCTGAAACAGGAGCACCGCGAATGCCTCGCGCCCATGGCGCGTGGCGAGCTGCTTGCGTTCCGCGAGAGACGCGAGCACGAGCGCGGTGGAGGACATCGCCAACCCGAAACCGGCGACCAGCGCAGCCTGCCACGAGAGGCCGAACGCGAGTCCCAGAGCGAAGAGGGCCGCACCGGTCGCAAGCACCTGCGTGCCCCCGAGGCCGAACACGGGACGGCGCAATACCCACAGGCGGCTCGGCTGCAGCTCGAGGCCCACCAGGAAAAGCAGGAGCACCACGCCGAACTCGGCGAACTGCAGCGTGGATTCGACCTCCCCGATCATGCCCAGGCCCCAGGGGCCGATCAGCATCCCGGCGCCCAGATAGCCGAGCACTGCGCCGAGCTTCAGGCGCTGGAAGAGCGGTACGAGCAGCACCGCGGTGATGAGGAAGACGGCAGCCTGTTCGAGGAGATGCATGGCACGATCCGAAGGACGGGATGCGCTGCATTATGCGCGAGCGGCGCGGCGCGCGGAACAGGATGCCGAGAAGCCGTCTACTGCTATGTCGCAGGCATCCCCGCGACCGCCGTAAGCATGCTGACCGAACCCAAATCGTAGCCGTCCACGATGAATGACATCGGTTCGCCGTCGCCTTGCAGGGCGGCAACGTAAAGGAGCGGCAGATAATGTTCGGGCGTCGGCACCGACAAGCGCGCGTCCTCGCCGAGTTTCTCGAAATCGACGAGCGCCCGGTGATCACGGGAGGCGAGCGCTTCGCAAATCCGCTCGTTGAAGCGCACCGCCCAATCGAACGGCGCTCCCCCTGCCCGCTTCATCAGGCGGAGGTTGTGCACGACGTTGCCGCTGCCGACGACGAGGACGCCTTCATTACGCAGCGGCGCGAGTCGCCTGCCGGTTTCGTAGTGGAATTGCGGCGGCTGAGTGCCGTCGATGCTCAGTTGGACGACGGGGATCTCCGCACCGGGGTACGCGTGGTTCAGCACCGACCAGGTGCCGTGGTCGAGGCCCCATGACTCGTCCAGCCGCACCTCCACGGGCGCGAGCAGTTCACGCACCCTGGAGGCGAGTTTGGGGTCGCCCGGCGCCGGATATTGAACGTCGAACAGCGCCTGCGGGAACCCGTAGAAATCGTGGATGGTTTTCGGCTTGCTCATCGCCGTCACTGCAGTCCCCTCCGTATACCAATGCGCCGAGACGCACAGGATGGCCTTGGGCTTCGGAATTGATTTGCCGAGCCGCCGCCAGGACTCCGTGTACTGGTTGCGCTCGAGCGTATTCATCGGGCTACCGTGGCCGAAGAACACGACCGGCATTCTGGATCCGTTGCGCTGCATTAGGGTGCGTTCACGCGAGATCGAACAGCAGGACCTCTGCGTTCTTCCCTTTTTCAAGCACGATTTCGGCCGTGTCGACGGCTTTCAACGCATCTCCCGCTTCGAGTGGCTGGCCGTTCGCAGTAAGTCTCCCTCGCGCCAGGTGCAAGTAGGCGCGCCGACCGGGCTGCAAATTGTGGACGGCGCGGTCCGCCCCGTCCAGAAGCGCCGCGTACAGAAAGGCGTCCTGGTGAATCGTCACGGATCCCTCGCGCCCGTCGGGCGAGGCGACCAGCCGCAGCCGCCCGCGCTTGGACGCCGCGTCAAAGTGTTTCTGTTCGTAGCTCGGCGGGATGCCGGTAACGCAGGGCTCGATCCAGATTTGCAGAAAGTGCGTCACGTCTTGAGCTTGATTGAACTCGCTGTGCAGCACGCCCTTGCCCGCGCTCATGCGCTGCACGTCCCCCGGCACGATGGTCGAGCCAGTTCCCATGCTGTCCTTGTGGGCGAGCGCGCCCTCCAGCACATAGCTGATGATCTCCATGTCGCGGTGGCCGTGAGTGCCGAAACCCGTGCCTGGCTGAATTCGGTCCTCGTTGATCACCCTGAGATGGCCGAATCCCATGTTCTCGGGATCGTGGTAGCCGGCGAAAGAGAAGGTGTGGTAGGAGCGTAGCCAGCCGTGGTCGGCGTGGCCGCGGTCCTGGCTTTTTCGGATTTCGATCATTGCGGGCTTTCGTGTCGATTGGATATGGGGTTGCACAGGCAATTCATCAAGGGCTGATGATCTTCATGTTGAATGCCCGCTCGACAAGCCAGATTCCGGCGACTGCCGCGATCGCGATGGACCCCCCGACGAAGACCAATCGCCGGTAGAGCCAGCTCGCGCGCAGCGCGTACGCGGCCGGCAGGAACGCGCTCACGATCGCGAGTTGGCCGACCTCCACGCCGAGATTGAAGCCGACGAGCGCGATGAGCAGCGCCCCCTGCGGCAACCCGAGGTCTCTCAGAACGCTGGCGAAGCCGAAGCCGTGAATCAGCCCGAAGGCGAAAGCGACCATCCAGCGCCGCCCATGCACCAAGGGAAAGACGTTGTTCAGCGCGGCGAGCACGACCGAGGTCGCGATCGCCGATTCCACCAGCCGCGAGGGCAGCGAGATCACCCCCAGAGCCGCGAGGCTCAGCGTGATCGAATGAGCCACGGTGAACGAGGTGACGATCTTGAACACGTCCCAGAAGGCCGGGGGAAACCGTGCGACCGCCCGCCAGCGTCCCCCTTCGAGCACGAGCACCGCGGGCAGGAGCAGGGACAGCAGGAACAGGATATGGTCGAAGCCGATCCAGATGTGCCACACCCCCTCGCGGCCATAGTCGAAGAACTGCGTCAACGCCGAGATCTTGGCAAGCTCGAATGCCTGAGTCGAGCGCTCCGGACCGAAGATGGCGGTGCGCGTGGCGACCCCGTGCTCGAGCCTCAGCAACCCCCTGTGCTGGGGATCGAGGTCGGCAAAGAGGCTGTAGCTGATTTCGAGGGTGGTCACCTCCTCAGGACAGGTGGCCGCAAAGCGCATCACCGAATACGCGCCGTCGCTGTGGTCGTCGACGAGAAATTCACCCGCGCGGGCGAGGCAGTCGACGCCCCGCGAGCGCAGCTTCAATCTCGCGAGAGCATAGGCGGCGATATCCGCGTGATGCGCCTTCACCTCGCCCCAGGTGATATCGCCGTCTCCGCTATCGTCTAGGCCGATCGCAAAATCGAGGTCGCGCAGCGCGATGTCCCACTGCCCCACGATGTTCGCCCCTTCGACGCTGATGGCAAGATAGCTGTCGCTCGGTTTGTGCGCGAGCGCAGAGGAAGCGACCAGCAGAAGAAGCGCAGCCGGCAGCGCTTTCATCGCTTGAGCGCTTTCAGTTTTTCGGCAGTGCGGCGGAGGCCCGGATCCTCGTGCCCCGAGCGCTCCAGCCAGTCGAGTGCCTCCTGAGCGGCCGTCAGGTCTTTCATCGCGAGCGCCGCTTCGAGCAGGATGCGCGCATCGCGCGGCTCGCGCTGCAGTTTCCAGTTCTCCCGTGCCAGCGCGAGTGCCTTTTCCTTGTTTCCGAGGAGAGCGAGGTTGAAGCGCGCCTCCTCCTGCTGATGCAGTTTGTCGCCGCGCAACGCGGCGGCGTCGAACCGGGATCTGAGCGCCTCGATATGCTCTCGCGCCTTCGGCGCCTTCAGTGCCTGCTCGGCGAGGGCAAGACGCAGCAGCAAGATGTCCGACTTCACCCAGTCGACGAGCAACGGGACGGCTTCCTCCGGACGTCCCTGGTCGAGCAGAAAGTCCGCGTAGGCCGCGAGCAGGAACTGGTCGTTGATCGGTTCGAAGTACGCCGCGCGGAAATGCTCCTCGGCTTGCTTTACATCGCCTTGCCGCAAAGCCATCTCGGCAAGGCGCGTCAGCACCCAGACCTTCAATTCGGGCGGCGCGTCCGCTTTCCTGGCAAGCGCTGCGGAGAGGGCGCGATGGGCGGCGGCGGCCTTGCCCGTGGTGCCGTCAAGGTAGGCCATGCAGCCGACGGCGTAGAGATCGGACTCGAGCTTCTGCAGGGCCAGGCAGTCTTCCCGTGCCCTTTCGTAATCCGCCTGCACCATGTGGATTGCGGCGCGCCAGGACCAGGCGCGTGCGCTCGCGGGGTCTTCGCGCGTCGCTGCTCCGAGGTCCCGCATTGCGCCGGAGAAATCGTGGCTGTACTGCTTCAGGATCGCGCGCATCACGAGAACGTCAAGCGGTGGAGCGGGCAGATCCCACCAAGGTTTGAGCGCCGCCTGGGCGTAGCCTACGTAGCGGGGGTCCCCTTCCGAACTGGCAAGAGCGAAATAGCGCTCGGCGAGCCGGACAGCTGTTTCCCGTTTGCGCGGGTTGGCGGTCAGTTCGGCACGAAACTGGCGCAGCTCGCGAGCGACCGGATCGCCCGGCCTTACGGGCAATCGCTCGAGCACGGTTGTTTCGTCTTTCGGCACGTAGGGCGCTGCGTACGCCGCGAGCGCGAGGGACGCGAGCGCGAGAGCGCGCAGGAGATCAGTGACCGTGCCGATGATGAATGTCCGGAAAGTGCGAATGGCTGTGGCTGAGGGGGCGATGCTCGTGAGTGTGCGAGTGCGGCTCGGCGCCGTCCCACGCAAAATCATGCTCATGGCGGTGATGCTCGTCATGCGTGTGGGGATGAATATGCGTCAGCGCCTCGTGCCGGTGCAGGTGCCGGTGGCGTTCGGTGAGATGAAGCGCCACACCTGCCGCCATCAAGACCGCGGCAGCCCAGAAAAACGCATCCGGCGCCTCGCCGAGGAGCGCAAACGACGCGACGGCACCGATAAAAGGCGCGGTTGAAAAATAAGCGCCGGTCCGCGCGGTGCCGAGCTGCCGCAGCGCAACCACGAAAAGAGCAAGGCTCACTCCGTAGCCGAGCAGGCCGACCAGAGCAGCAGCAGCAGCAACCTCCGGTGCCGGCAGCGCCGCTCCAAGGGCCGCCGCCGCGCAAAGGTTGACCGTTCCGGCCGCAAGACCTTTGATGGCGGCGATCTTGACGGAGTCCCCGGCAGAAATCTTGCGCGTGAGGTTGTTGTCGAGCGCCCAGCACAAGCAGGCTCCCGCCACCGCGAGCGCTGGCCAGGAGGTCGCGATCTCCCCCGGTCGCCAGCCGAGAATCACGCCGCCACAAACGATCAGAGACATCCCCAGAATCAAGCGTCGGTCAAAATTCTCTCGAAACACGAACCAAGCCAGGAGAGCGGTGAACACGCCTTCAAGGTTAAGCAGCAGCGACGCGGCCGAGGCGGAGGTCGCAGTTAGGGCGAGCATAAGAAGCGCGGGGCCGATGACGCCTCCCGAGACGATGGCGCCGGCGAGCCACTTGTAATCACCTGCCGCGAATCGGGGCCGCTCGGCCGCGGGCCGAATCAAACCGCGCACGGCAAGCCATGCCCCGAGCCCCACTCCCGAACCCGAATAGAGCAGGCCCGCCAGCATGACCGGCCCGATTTCTCCGACGAGGAGCTTGGCAATCGGGGTGCTCGCCCCGAATAGGAAAGCGCCCAGCAGGGCGTAGACGATGCCTGTGTTCACTTGCCAGTCCGTGCAAACGGCAAGGTAGCTGCCGGGCCGTCCCGGCGTCCAACCGCGCCTCCGCCCGGCGAATCCTTCGCGCTTTCAACGATATATGCTAGGATAGCCCGCGGTTGACCGGTTTCCGGCGACCGGATCATTCTAATAACGCTCAGAGAGAGGAGACATTGAATGAAGAAGCTCATGTCGCTGTTGGTAGCCGCAGTATTCGCGGTGTCGAGTGGCTTTGCTGTCGCGGCGTCGCACGCCGGCGCGCCGATGAAGAAAGACGAAATGAAAAAGGGCGATGGCAAAGACGGAAAGAAAGCCGCGAAGAAGGGCGATAAGAAAGGCGATAAGAAAGCCGCGAAGAAGGACGACAAGAAGTAAGCTTCCGCACGTACCAAAAAGGCAGGGAAGCTTCCCTGCCTTTTTTATTTGCCGCGACAACGGGCATGGGCACAAACGCCCAGGGAACTCTCCCGCTAGGCCTGCGTCTGCGCGCCAGCTTCGCGTTCGGCAATCTCCTTGCGCACGACGTTCATGTCGAGTTCCTTGCCCTGGCGAATGACCTGTTCGAGCGCCGAACCCGGAAGCGCGCCCGCCTGAGAGAAAAGAATCACCTTCTCGCGGAAAAGCATCAAGGTCGGTATCGAGCGGATGTTGAACGAGGCGGCCAGTTCCTGCTCATCGTCGCTGTTCACTTTCCCAAACACGATGTCGGGGTGCTTTTCCGAAGCGGCGTCGAAGACTGGCGCGAAACCCTTGCACGGCCCGCACCAGGGCGCCCAGAAGTCGACGAGGACCATGTCGTTGCCGTTCACGACTTGCTCGAAATTGTCCTTCGTCAACTCGATCGTTGCCATGCGGAGATCTCCGGGATTCGTCGAAGTGCCGATTATTATAGCAGGGGCGTTTTGCGTCCCCTAACGCAGCGCCTTCAAAAAATCGGAGATCGAGCGCCAGTACTCGGGCTCACCGGCGATGCTGTCGTGATCGGAGCGCGGAACTTCGTGCCAAGCCTTCGTGCCGCGCCAGGCGTCGAACAGCGCGCGCGAGTGTGCGGCCGGGATGATCCGGTCTTCGGTCGCGACAAGGCACAAGAGCGGCGCCTCGATCTGCGGCGCCCGGCCGAGCGAATCGAAGCGGTGCCGGAGCATGAGCGACACCGGAAGAAAAGGGTAATGGCGCTTTGCCACTTCGACGATACTGTCGTAGGGCGACACGAGTATGACGCCCCGCAAGGGACGGTGCGCCGCGAGGTGAACCGCAACACCGCTGCCCAGACTGCGGCCCATCGCGACGATACGTTCGGGATTCACCTCCGGATGCTGCCTCGCATAGGCGTGAATTACGAGCCCGTCCTCGAGGAGCTCCTTTTCCCCCGGTTTGCCTTCGCTTTCCCCGTAGCCGCGAAAGTTCACGAGCAGCAGGGACCAGCCGGCAAATTGGTCCGCAACGCGGGCAAGCCAGGAAACCTCCTCCGCGTTTCCGCCGAAGTAAATGACGAGCGGCGCGGGCGCACCGTCGCCCTTCACCAGCCAGCCGCGGAGTTTTGCGCCGTCGGCAGCGTCGATGCTCACCTCCTCGACGTTCGGGCCCAGCGCAGGGCGGGAGTCCAGTGGACGCGGGAAGAACAGCATCCGTTCCTGGAAAAGCCACATGAGCAGCGGCACGCCGAGGGCGACGCCGAGCACGATCTTCACGATCGAACCGATCATCAATGCAGCTTAACGCTGGGCTCGGTCCCACGTTTGAGGAGCCGCGCCAACGTATCGAGCGCGACGCCGATCGGGCCGTGGAGCGCGTACAGGTGCATCTTGTATAGCGACAGGTACATCAGCCGCGCGAACCAGCCCTCGACGCGATAGCTCTTCCCGGAGAGAAAACCCATCAGGGATCCGATCGTGCTGTATTCGCCGAGCGACACGAGAGAACCGAAGTCGCGGTAGCGGAACGGCACGAGCGGCCGCCCGCGCACACGCGACACGATCGACCCGAGAAGGTGGGACGCCTGCTGGTGCGCCGCCTGCGCGGCCGGCGGCACCGGCGGCTGCTTGCCTTCGCGCGGGAACGCCGAGCAATCGCCCAGGGCGAAAATGTCCGGATCCCGCGTCGTCTGCAGCGTCGGCCGAACGACGAGTTGGTTGATCCGGTTGGTTTCGAGTCCGTCGAGGTTCCTGAGGAGATCCGCCCCCTTAATTCCCGCCGCCCAGACGGCGAGGTCGGCTGGGTAGGATCGGCCGCTTTTGGTTTTCACCTCGCTTGCGGTGACCTCGATTGCCTGCTCCGAGCACGCGACGGACACATCCAGATCTTCGAGCGCGCCGGTCACGGCCCTGGCGATTCGCTCGGGAAGCATCGGCAGGATTCGGGGATCGGCGTTGAGGAGAGTGATGCGGAGGAACCGTTCCGGGTCTATGTTTTGGAGGCCGTATGCGGCGAACACTCGCGTGGTGTTGTGAAGCTCGGCGGCGAGCTCGACGCCGGTCGCTCCTGCGCCGACGATCACCACGCGCAACTGGGCAGGCGTGTTGCCGGGCCGATAGTTGGCCTGGATGCAAGCGTTGATCAGGCGCCGGTGGAAGCGGTCGGCTTCGTCAGCCGACTCCAGCGCGTACGCGTGCTCCTCGACACCGGGAACCCCAAAGGTGTTCGCGACGCTGCCGATTGCGATCACCAACGTGTCGTAGCTCAGCGTGCGACGTGGGATGACTTCGACGCCGCGCTCATCTACCGTAGGCGCCACCGAGATCTCGCGGCGCGCGCGGTCGATACTCTCCAGCGCGCCGCAGCAGAAAGTGAAGTGATGCCAGCGAGCCTGCGCGAGGTAGTCCAGCTGGTGCGCGTGAATGTCCATGCTTCCGGCGGCGACCTCGTGCAATAGGGGTTTCCAGAGGTGCGTCTCATTCCTGTCCACGAGGGTGATGGTGGCGCGTCCTCTGCCCCCGAAGCGGTCCCCTGCGCGGGTCGCGAGCTCAAGCCCTCCTGCGCCGCCGCCGACGACAACGATGCGATGGGGATCGGTCATGAATTTTCGGGCCGGCCGGGAAACGCTGATATGATTTTCGTCCCAGATTATGCATGACTCGACGAGACCCTACCGTGGGCGCTTTGCTCCCTCCCCGACCGGTCCGCTGCATTTCGGATCCCTCGTCGCCGCGGTCGGCAGCTATCTCGAGGCGCGCCGGAACAGAGGCAAATGGCTGGTGCGCATGGAGGATCTCGACCGGCTGCGTGAGGCTCGGGGGGCGTCCGAGACGATTCTCCGGATGCTGGAGGCGTACGGATTCGAGTGGGACGGGAAAGTCGTGTTCCAGAGCCGTCGCGATGCTGCCTACGGAGCGGCGCTGAAACGTCTCGAGCACGGGCATGCGGTGTTTCCCTGCGCTTGCACGCGGCGGGAAATTTCCGACTCGACCTTGACTGTGGCAGGCGAACCCATCTATCCCGGTACCTGCCGCCGGGGGCTATCGCCGGGACGCCCCGCTCGAGTGATGCGCGTGCGCGTGGACAACACAGTGATCGAGTTCGAGGACCTGCTTCAAGGCAGGGTCGAGCAGAACCTGGGTCGGGATGTCGGCGACTTCGTCGTGCGGCGAGCGGACGGCATTTTTGCTTACCAGCTCGCAGTGGTCGTGGATGATTTCGAGCAGAGCATCACCGATGTGGTGCGCGGCGCCGATCTGCTCGCCTCCACGGCGCGGCAGATACTGTTGCAGCGCCTGCTGGGTCACCCGACTCCGCGGTACATGCATCTTCCCGTTGCGTTGAACCAATACGGCGAAAAACTCAGCAAACAGACGCGCGCCGCTCCGCTGACCGTCATGGAGGCCCCGGTCCGGCTTTGCCAAGCCTTGCGCTTTCTCGGCCAGGAGCCGCCGGCGGAGCTGGCTGCGGGGAGAATTGCGGAGATCTGGACCTGGTCGCTGGCGAACTGGCGTACCGAAGGAATCCCGACCCGACGCAGCATCCGGGAAGGCGAGGCGGGCTGAACGAGCGGACTACACTGCCCGGCGCTGCGGCAGGAGTACGGCCGCCAGCGCAGCGACGACCAAGACGAGCGCGGCCAAATCGCTCCACTGCGGACGCTCGCCCAGCAACAGCATTCCGCTGAACACCCCCACGATCGGGATCATCAACGTGGAGAGCGAGGAGACGCTGATCGGGGCGTGGGTCGCGATCTTGATCCAGGCCCAGTTGCAGAATATCGAGCTGACGAGGGCGTTGTAGACGAGCCCCCAGAAGGGCCAGGTCGAGAGCGCGAGCGGCGAAAAACTTCCTTCCTCGAACAACAAAGCGCCCGAGAGAATCGGCGCGAGAGCGAGCAGCATCTGCCAGCCTGTAAAAGAAGTAGTCGGCAGATCGACCGGCCAGCGCTTCATGATGGCGGTGCTGACCGCCCAGCTGATCGCCGAAGCGATGAGCAGCAGGGCCCCGGTCGGTGAACGCCCCACGGCGTGGATCTCGTCACCGAGAAGCACCAGCATACCGAGGACGCCCAGAACAACGCCCACCAGCCGACTGCCGGTCACCGGCTCGCGCAGGACCCAAACGCCGAGCAATACGCCCCACACCGGAAACGTGTACGCGAGGATCGCGGCACGCCCCGATTCCATGAAGGTGACGCCATAGACTGCGAGCACATTCCATGCGGCGACGTTGAAAAGCGTAATCGCGATCAGTCTCGGCCAGGCCCCTGGAGGGACGCGGATCGGCAGCCGATTGGCCCGTGCGATTGCGAAGAGGCCCCCCGCCCCGACCGCAAGACACAGTACGCGGAAGTGCAGAGGCGGCATTTCGGTCATTACCACCTTCATGACCGGCCAGTTGACCCCCCAGCCGAAGGCAAGCAGGACGACCAGGGTAAGGATCGATGGGGGTGGTATGTAGGTGCGCGTGCTCACGATTCGCTCCTTTTCCCGCTCTCCGGGAAAGGCACGTCTCTTTTTGAAACAAAGAGTTAGAGGTCGGTGTCTACTGACTTCTGCCGTGACTGCTCCGATGTAATTCCTTATTTACATGGACTTTTATCTTGTCCGCTATGAAGTTATATTGCGTCGCACAAATTATTCTTGACATCGATTGCTTTCCTTGTAGAATCGCTTTTGTTGCAGTGCAATAAAAACCCAAAGGGAGATACGAGGGCACTGCGAAATTGGCCGTAAGTATTTCCAGCTTAACGCAATCTTTTAACGGAGATGATCATCATGTACATCACGCCCGAACAAATCGTCAGTTCGAACAAAGCCGGCGTCGAGGCCATCCTGGGTCTCGCCCACTCGCAGTTTGCCGCTTTCGAGCGACTGTCCGCGCTGTATTTCAATGCAACCAAGGCCGCATTTGAAGAAGGCGTCGGCCACGCCAAAGCGCTGCTCAACGCCAAGGACCCCCAGGAATACGTCAACCTGAACGCCGCTGCAACCCAGCCGACGATGGAAAAAGCCATCGCCTACTCGCGCAGCGTCTACGAAGTTGCCGCCCAAACGAACGGCGAAATGGCCAAGTTCCTCGAAGCGCAAGCCGCCGAGTTTAACAAGAACCTGGTCGGCCTTCTCGACAAGGTGTCGAAGAACGCGCCGGCCGGCTCCGATGTCGCCGTCGCAGCCGTGAAGTCTGCGCTCGCCGCGGCCAACACGGCCTACGAAAGCTTCAACAAGGTCGCAAAGCAGGCCACCGAGATCGCCGAGGCGAATTTCGCCGCAGCGACTTCAGCCGCCAAGGAATCCAAGAAACAGCGCGCGGCAGCCTAACTCTAATCTCCAACTCGCAGGTTTTCGCGCCCACAGCCCCCTCCTCCTCCTCTCTGTGGGCGCCCTAAAGCCCTGGCGTAAGCCAGGGCTTTTTGTTTGTACTAACGCTTTTCTTCCCACCTGCCGCCGAGCGCGGCGACTCCCAGCTTCATCTGCTCTATAGCGGGCGTCACTTCCTCCGGCGCACCCCGCACCCCGAGCTCGATGTGACGGCGCACGCCTGCCTCACCCATGCTGGGCAGGCTGAACGATTTCAACCCGCGGTAGCGCTGCTCCACTTCCATCATCAGCGGCGTGACGGTCGATTCGGGAAGATCGTAGACGATGACGGAGGCCTCGCCTTCTGGCGTGCGGTGAAACAGGTCCCCATAGCGTTGGTCGAGCACCCACTCGGCCATGGGCCAGGCCATCACCGGGAAACCCGGCAGGAAATGGTGATCCCCGAGCGAAAACCCCGGAATGCGATTGTACGGGTTGGGAATGATCCTCGATCCGCGCGGGAATTCGCCCATCTTGAGCCGCTGCGGCGTGATTTCCATGTCGGTGCGCGAGCGGATCGCCGCTTCCGCTTCGGGATGCAGCGCCAGGTCCACGCCCGCCGCGTCTGCGGCGCACCGGCGGGTGTGATCGTCCGGCGTTGCACCGATGCCGCCGAAACTGAAGACGATGTCTTCCGAGGCGAGCGTGCGCCTGAGCGTCGCAGTAATGAGCTCGGGGTTGTCGCCGAGGTACTGGCACCAGTCGAGCCTCATTCCGCGGGCCGCGAGAATTTCGATGAGTTTGGGAAAATGCTTGTCCTCCCGCTTGCCGCGAATGATCTCGTCGCCGATGATGATCGCCCCAATCCCCATCTCACACCGGCGTCGCCGCACCCTCGATCGGCTCGCTGCGCAGCTCTCCGAGGCGCTCGAGGCCGTAGTGGATGAAAGCGAGCCCGCCGTACACCGGCATGAAGAACCCGAGCACCGGGACATGACCGACCAGCGCGAGCGCGACGCCCAGCAGAAACAGCTCGCCCCGATGACGGCGCACGATCTGCGCGATCTCGGCGGCGGTCGCGTGCTCCGCGAGCGCGTCGTAGCGGAACACGCGCTGGTTGAAACAGCCGAACAAGGCGATCGGCAGCACCGGCCACAGCAGCGGAACCAGCCACAGCGGCAAGCTGACCGCGAGGAGCAGCGCAAACAGCATGAGCGCGACGAGAGCATTCCAGAGGCTGCCGGCGAAAGTACCCCCCTTCCGGCGGGCAAGCCCCGGATAGTCGCGCCCGCCGACATGGGCGGCCATCGCCGGCATGGAAACGACGCTGATGATCAGCACGGCCGTGATCAGAACCACGGGCACGAACAACAGCAGCAGGAGGATCCAGACGAACCATGCCGCAATGAGCTTGAGCGGCCAGACCGAGACCGCCCACTCGTAGGGCGGCCACTGGTGCAGCTGGGCGGCGATCCACTGCGCGGCCTCGCCCCAGTAAAGCACGGCGAGCGTCACCCATAGGACGAGCGCGACGATCACCGGCCATACCATGAGCCAGAGCATCTTCGGATGCAGCAGGCTGGCAAGCGCCTTTAACAGCGCGGCAATAATCCTTTCCATTCCTCTCTCATCCGCCCATAGTCTGCCACATCTTGCTGAGGCGCTTGACCGAAACCGGCACCGGCGTTTTCAGCTCCTGGGCATAGAGCTGCACGCGCAGCTCCTCGAGCAGCCAGCGGAATTGCTCGAGCCGCGGATCGGGCGCGCCCGACTTCGCCTGCTTCACGCGCTCGCGCTGCCACTGCGCAAACAGCGGCGCAAACTCCGCGGCGAGGCGCGCATCGCGCTGCGGATCCGCGCGCAGCTTGTCGAGCCGCAGGCCCGCAGCCTTCAGGTAGCGCGGGAGGTGCTGCAGCCGCTCGTAGGGCGTCCGTTCGATGAACCGCTTGGGGAGAAGTCGGGTCGTGCTCTCCTGGATGTCCCGGCAGGGCTCGGGAAACGCCTTGAACGTCTGCTGCAGCTTTTTTTGCAGCGCTGCGTGCTCGGCGAGAATCGTTCCCGCGAGCCGCGCGATCTCCCCGGCGAGCAGCGTGACGCGCGAGCGCGCTTCGTCGCGGCGCCGTTCAAACTCGGCGCGCGAGCGCGGCCAGGGCTCCTGCATGCAGGCACGATCGAAAGCCGCGGCAAGCAGCTGCTCCTTCAGCTCGGCGACCTCGCCGAAGGCGGCGAACTGAAGCGCCATCGTCTGCGACCCCGGAAGGCTCTTCTCGATGTGGCGAGCCTGCTCCTTCAATTGCAGCCTGAACAACCGCCGCAGCCCCGGCCGATGCGCTTCTCGCGCCTTCTCCGCGGAATCGAAAACCTCGAGACTGACGGAATCTTCGTGATCCACCAGACCCGGATAGCCGATGAGCGTCTGGGAGTCTCGCCGCACCTCCATCACCTCCTCGAGATCGCCGAAATCCCAGGTGGTGACTTTCGCTGCTGGCGCATCTGCCCGCGCGAGCTCGGCAAACTGCTCTCCGGCCTTTTGGCCGAGCTCGGCGCGCAGCTGGCCGAGGTTGCGACTGGTCGCGAGCTGCCGGCCGTACTCGTCGACGACGCGGAAATTCATCGAAAGATGTGCGGGCAGCATTTCCTGCCGGAACGCATCGAGCGGAACCGCGAGGTTCAGCTCGCGGCGCGCGTAGCGCGCGATGGCCTGAGCAAGCGGCGCATCCGCGCGCTCGTTCGCTCGAAGGAACGCGTCGACGAACTCCGGAAGCGGGCCGAACTGGTGGCGGACCTTCTGCGGCAGCGACTTGGCCAGGCGCGTGATCTTCTCGCGCGCGAGCCCCGGCACGAGCCAGTCGCACCGGGCCGCATCGACCTGGTTCAGCGCGAGAAGCGGCACGGTGAGCGTTACACCGTCGCGGGGCGAGCCCGGCTCGTGATGGTAATCGAGCGCGAAACTGCGTCCCGCCATCTCGAGCTGGTGGGGAAACTGCTCCGTCGTGATCCCCGCCGCTTCGTGGCGCATCAGATCCTCGCGCTTGAGGAAGAGCAGCCGCGGATCTTTCGCTTCCGCTTCGCGGCGCCAGCGGTCGAAATCTGCGCCGTTGTGCGTGCCTTCGGGGACGAGGCTTTCGTAAAACGCGTGGATCAGCTCGTCGTCCACCAGCACGTCGGGCCGGCGCGACTTGTGCTCGAGCTGCTCGATCTCACGGGTGAGCTTGCGGTTGTGCAGAAAAAACGGCGCGCGCGTCTCGTAGTCGCCCTCGACCAGCGCCTGCCGTATGAATATCCTTCTCGACTCGACCGGGTCCATCGGGCCGTAGTGCACGCGCCGCTTTGCATACAGCGGCAACCCGTAGAGCGTTCCGCGCTCGAACGCGGCGACGCGCGCGGGCTGCTTCTCCCAATGCGGTTCGTATTGGTGGCGCTTGACCAAGTGCGCACCGACCGACTCGAGCCAGTCGGGCTCGACGGTCGCGACGCAGCGCGCGTAAAGGCGCGTGGTCTCTGTCAGCTCCGCCGCCATGACCCAGCGCCCGGCCTTCCTTCTCACGCCCGACCCGGGATGAATCCAGAAGCGGATGCCGCGAGCACCCAGATAATTTCCTTCATCGGTCTTCATGCCGACGTTGCCGAGCAGGCCCGCGAGCAGGGCCTGATGCACCTGCTGATAGGTGGCAGGCGTCTCGGAAATACGCCACCCGAGCTCGGCAGCCAGCTCCTTGAGCTGCCCGTGAATGTCGCGCCATTCGCGCATGCGGTTGAAGGACAGGAAATGCTCGCGGCATGCCTCGTGCAGCTTGCGGACGGATTTTCTGTGCTCGAGCGCTTCCTCGAAGAACTTCCAGAGCTTCAGCCAGGAGAGAAAATCGGACTTCTCGTCGCTGAAGCGCTTCTGCGCTTCATCGGCCGCCGCGGCCCGTTCGCTCGGCCTCTGGCGGGGGTCCTGCACCGAGAGCGCCGCCGCGATGACGAGCACCTCGCGAAGCGCGTTCTCCGATTTGGCCGCGAGCACCATGCGGCCGATACGCGGATCCACCGGCAGCTTCGCGAGCTGCCTCCCGACTTCTGTGAGCTCGTTGGCTTCGTCCACGGCCCCCAGCTCGGCGAGCAGCGCGTAGCCGTCCTGGATGGCCTTTGAATGGGGCGGATCGATAAAGGGGAACTCCTCGACGGTTCCCAGGCCGAGCGACTTCATTCGCAGGATGACGTTGGCGAGCGACGAGCGCAGCACTTCCGGATCGGTGAACGCAGGGCGCGAGTTGAATTCCTCCTCGGCGTAGAGGCGGATGCAAACCCCGCTCGCGACCCGCCCGCAGCGGCCGGCGCGCTGCTTGGCCGAGGCCTGGGAGACATTTTCGACGCGCAGTTGCTCGACCTTGCTCCGGTAGCTGTAGCGTTTGACGCGCGCGAGACCGGTGTCCACGACGTAGCGGACGCCCGGCACGGTGAGCGAGGTCTCCGCGACATTGGTCGCGAGCACGATGCGCCGGCCGCCGTGCGGCTTGAATATGCGTTCCTGCTCCTCGGCCGAGAGGCGCGCGAACAGAGGCAGGATCTCCGTGTGAGGCGGGTGGTGTTTGCGCAGCGTCTCCGCAGCCTCCCGGATCTCGCGCTCGCCCGGCAGGAACACGAGGACGTCGCCCTGACCCTCGCGCGCGAGCTCCTCCGCGGCATCGCTGATCGCCTCGTTGAGATCGTAGTCCTCGTCTTCGGATTCGACCGGGTGGTAACGGACCTCCACCGGGTACAGGCGCCCCGAAACCTCGATGACGGGAGCCCCGTCGAAGTGCTTCGAGAACCGCTCGGCATCGATGGTTGCCGAAGTGATGACGAGCTTGAGTTCCGGTCGCCGCCGTAGGAGCTGCTTCACATAGCCGAGCAGGAAGTCGATGTTGAGGCTGCGCTCGTGCGCCTCGTCGATGATCAGCGTGTCGTATTGCCGCAATTCCCGGTCGCCCTGCGTTTCGGCGAGCAGGATGCCGTCGGTCATGATCTTGATGTAGGAGCGCGGGCCGACGCGATCGGTGAAGCGGATCTTGTAGCCGACCGCGCCGCCGAGCTCGGTCTTCAGCTCCTGCGCGACGCGGGTGGCGGTGGCGCGCGCGGCGATCCTGCGCGGCTGGGTGTGCCCGATGAGCCCTTCAATCCCGCGGCCCAGCTCGAGGCAGATCTTCGGCAGCTGGGTGGTCTTGCCTGAGCCTGTTTCGCCGCACACGATGACGACTTGATTCGAGGAGATGGCTTTTGCGATCTCCTCGCGCCTCGCGCAGATCGGCAGCTCGGGCGGAAACTCGGGGCGCGGCGCAAGCGCGCGGCGCTGCTCGATCTCAGCCGGGGAGAACGCCATTGCCAGGTCGTCACTCCCGCAGAAGCTGGAGCCCAGGAACCGGTTGCTCTCTGCAGCTCACTTTTTTCCGAGCAGGCGTTCCGCGTAGCGCGCGAGCGGGTCCACTTCCAGATTGACGCGGTCGCCGACCTCCAGACGCTTCAACGTCGTCGCCGCCAGCGTGTGTGGAATCAGGTTGACCTCGAACTCAGCTCCCTTCACTGCGTTCACCGTGAGGCTCACGCCGTGGACCGTGATCGAGCCTTTGCGCGCGATGTAGCGAGCCAGATCCGCCGGCACACGGACGCGAAGCAACCGGCTCTTGCCCGCCGGCTCGTAGCGCGTCACCTTTCCCACGCCGTCGACGTGACCGAGAACGAAATGGCCGTCGAGGCGGTCGGAAAACCGCAGCGCCTTCTCCAGGTTGACCTCTCCCGGTTTGTCCAGCCCGGCGGTACAGCGCAGAGTCTCCCGGGAAACATCGACGCCAAAGGTTTTCCTTCCGCGCTTCACAACGGTAAGGCATGCGCCGTTGACCGCGACGCTGTCGCCGACCTTGAGGTCGCTCAGGCCCAGTTTGCCGGCGTCCAGGGCGAGGCGCAGTCCGCCCTTTGCGGACTCCACCCGGCTGATTTTTCCGACGGCGGCTATGATTCCGGTAAACATGGAAAAGAATTCTACTTGGCTTTGTCCGTGGAGTCGCCGCGGCGAACCCGTGTCGGCCGGACGTCCGGAGGCAGAATGACGAAGACGAAGACCGCTCCCATCACCATCTCGGGCCTCGCCCATATCGGCATTCGCGTGCACAACCTCGAGCGCTCGGTGCGCTTCTACGCCCTGCTCGGCTTCACGAAGACCGCGGGCCCGATCGGTCCGGAGCCCGTCGCCATCCTCGATCACCCTTCGGGAGTGGAGCTGAACCTCGTTCTCAACGCGCCGAGCGCGAACGAGCCGAACGTCCTCATGGACGTGCCCGGGAAGCACCCCGGAATAACGCACTTCGCCCTCTTGTGCCCCGACATCATGGCCGCGAAGGAGCGGCTCGAGGCGGTCGGCATCCCATTGAGCGGCGGGCC
>Ga0193713_1000231_pt1 | contig 18581 bp, 16 predicted proteins | sample H3a2metaG_FD_143054 | JGI IMG/M metagenome (GOLD analysis project Ga0193713, IMG submission 143054) | Soil microbial communities from a riparian zone of the East river system, Colorado, United States - H3a2 | ecosystem: Environmental > Terrestrial > Soil > Riparian zone | place: USA: East River... | reverse complement strand
ATTCCGCCTCGCCCGAGGACCTTGACCAGCGTGTAGCGGCCAAAGACTTTTTGTCCGCCGGCGAACTCACGCGACGTCGCCGCTGCGACACCGCCCGCGCTCTCGTTAGTCACCTTGACAGAGTATACATCATTAAGGTGGGAAGGAAGTCTAAAGCTGGAGGGCGGAGCCTCTTCGGATTCGTGGACTGGCAGGAGCTCGTCCCTTCAAATGAGACACTTTGCGTCCACCATGACTTTTTGGTAGAACGCCGGGAAAAGCGAACGTCGAACTGCGTAATTCTGTCTGATTCGTGCAAAGCGACGATTAGTGCGCATTTCAGCGGGATACGTAGCGGGCTGTTGACATTCGTTCAATTCCATGAGTATACTTTGAGAACGACTTCGAAGCATGGGATTGCCAAACGGGGCTTCGTCGCCCGACGAGGAGGATAACAACTATGCCTAACAATGAATGCCCTAAGAAGGACAAAATTACCGCGGACGCGAATAAAGCTCTCGCGGACCTCAAAAAAGTCACTGATAAGCATCCAGACCTCGAACTGGATCTGAAAAGCGTTAAAGATAGTCTCACCGGCATCAAAATGGATAACCATCGCCTCCAATAGATCTGTAAAGTCGCTTTTGATGCTGTCCTGCAAGTATACTGCGTCAACCAACGGAGATGCGGGAGCGACGAAAAACTGACAAAAACGCTTTGGCGGCAAGACCATCCGCGATATCCGGTTCCGCGTTAGCTGAGCTGTTATCGCGGTGAATTTAGTCTGACCCGGTCGATGCCGCGGTTCGTTAGCGCAGCTTGGAACCAGCCGTCACCAATCCTTGCCCCCTTTGCGTTATTTGCCTTCAGTAGAATACGCAGCGGCTGTTGACATTCGGTCAATTCCATGAGTATGTTTTGAGAACGACTTCGAAGCGTGGGATTCCCAACGGGGCTTCGTTGCTCGACGAGGAGGATAACAACAATGCCTAACAATAAAGAATGTCCAGGTAAACAGAGAGTTGACAAGCTAGCAGATGACGCTTCCAAGGAGCTCCAAAAAGTTAAGAATGCGCATCCAGAACTCGATCTGAGCCTCGTTGAAAAGCCTCTCGGGAAAATCCCCCTGGATAACCATCACCGCCTATAGATCTGTAAGTCGATTTTGATGCTGCCCAGCAAGTATACTGATACTGCGTCAATCGAAACAGATGCGGGAGCGGACGATCCCACTGCGACGGGCTAGGTGCTTGTTCCTGTACTGGCGGGACGGTCAGCTGTTTTTTCACAACTTCGCAAGACGATTAACCGTCTCCGGCAGACCGGTCACTTGTGAAGTTCTCGATTTCTTTGACAGGTGGCGAACTTCCCAAGAGGCCACTAGTCATTTCGCCGATTACGCACCGAGGAGCGTGCGTTCTGCAATCTCTCAATTGGTGAAGCAGAGGCTCTTGCTTGTGAAAGACTCATCCGATGCGGCGGAAGACAGTCGCATTGCAAAAGAGTGGTCCGCTTGGTTGCCAGAAGGGAGCTTTCATTTCTCTACAAAGGACGCGGCCTACATCGACCGCAGCAATTGGAGCCTGGATCGGTTGAAGTCTATCATGCCAAAGACGCCACAGCCCAAAATTTTCAAGACTGTGAAGGGGGCGAAGAAAATGTTGCTGCCGAGACGCGCTGTTCCTGATTCCGAATTCAGCCGGGTCCTGATGATGAGGAAGACCCATCGACGATTCTCAAAGCAAGAGGTGACGCTTGAAGCCGTATCCCAACTGCTTTCTTTGGTTTGGGGAGTCAACGGCTATCTGTATTCGCCTAGATTTGGGAAGTTACTCCATAAAACCAGCCCGTCGGCTGGCGCGCGGCACCCTGGCGAAGTGTATCTAATGGCCTTACGCGTTAAAGGTCTGAGCCCTGGTCTGTATCATTATCATCCGGCGCACCATCATCTCGAGACGATTCGCGCGAATGCTACCCGCGAAAAGGCGGGGCTGTATTGCGCCCGGCAAAATTTTGCAAAAAACGCAGGTGCTTTGTTCTTAATGACCGCCGTGTTTCCGCGCACCATGTGGAAGTATCATCTTGCTCGCGCCTATCGCGTGGTGCTTCTCGACGCAGGCCATTTGTGCCAAACCTTCTGTCTCGTCGCGACCTGGCTCGGCTTGGCGCCGTTTTGCACAGCCGCACTGAAGGACACACTGATTGAGGAGGACCTCGGGATAGATGGAATTCGAGAGTCAGTGCTTTATGTAGCGGGAGTCGGTCTTCCTGCTACTTCGGTGCGAGCGAGGCAACGATTTTCTCGAAGCGCGGATCGCCCCGCAGCGAATCCCAATAAGGGTGTAGCTTGAGAAGGCCATAGCTGAGGCTGTTCGGGACGCGCTCCACCGCCGCGATCTGTTCGATGGCGCGATCTTTCTCACCAGTCCATGCGTAGATTTGCGCCAGATTAATGGCTAGGTCCATGCCGTCGATAGCGTCTTTGGAGATTGGCAGCAATTCACAGCCGCGACGCCCCTCTCGAAGGGCCTCTTCTTTCCGCTCGAGGCCAGCGTCGATTATTCCCAACAGACTGAGAGCGGCCGCGAAGTCGGGCTGCTGTTCCACAGTCTTTTCCACTTCTCTGCGCGCGGCGGTAAAGGCGGTTCGCGCGTTGGCTGAATCACCCTGGCAACGAGCGACGGCGCCCTGCCAATATGCATAGGGATAGTTGACCCCATTTTTTGCGACGCCCTCGCGCGGATAGTTTGTGAGCGCCCGGGTTGTGGCGGCCGCAGTTCGCTCGCACGGTGCATAGAGAGGGAGGTCTACATCGAGCGCGACGCTAGGATTTTCAGCCATCAAAGTGGCTAGCGTAGCCTGAAAAGGTTTGACGTCCGCTCGCCAATCCAGCGCAATCAGCGCTCGGAGCATGCGAGTATTCGGATCGGCCGGAACGATCGTCAGTGCTCGATCATAAGTTCGGGCTTCCTCGGCGTAGCGACGCTGCCACTGGTAAGCCAAAGCGAGTTGCTGGAGAATGAAGAAGTTGCGCGGGTCGAGCTCGAGCGCGCGCTCCATGTTGCGCGTCGCTTCTTCCCAATGGCCTTCGCGTCGATCGATCATGCCGGTGTGTCGGAACACATCGGCATTGTTCGGCAACGTCTTTCTGGCAATAGCCAGCTCGCTGCGGGCGCGTCCGTAATCGCGAAAGCCGTGGTAATAATAGTTGGCTAGGGCAAGGTGAACTTCACCCGCATCCGGTTGGAGGCGCATAGCGCGATCCAAGGCGGCCTTAGCGAGATCGAGACGGGCCGGTGTGTGATCATGGCCTCGAAAGTAGGCTACGCTATGCACTCTAGACAGCAGACACCAAGCCTGCAAAAAGTTCGGATCGCGCGCGAGAGCATCGTCGAGCAGTTTGGCTGCTTGCGGCAGCTTTTCCCTTGCATGGACAGCATCGGATGTATCGGCGAACAGCGCCTGGGCGCGCAGGTAAAGATCGTATGCGAGGAGATCGGTCGTGGGTGCTTTCTCGATCGCCGCCTTTTCAGTCGGGGAAATTTTCGCCTGGAGCTGGTCCGCGATTGTCTTGGCCACTTCACTTTCGACCGAAAAGATGTCGATCAGTTTGCGATCAAAAGTATCGGCCCAAAGATGAGAATCATTGGCTGCTTTGATTAGCTGCACGTTCACGCGCACGGCGCCGCCGCTCTTCTGCACGCTTCCCTCCAAAATGTGAGCGACGCCAAGCTCCTTGGCGATCTGGGGCAGATTTTCCGGCGCACTTTTGTAATGCTGCGTGGATGTGCGCGAGATCACTTTAAGATCGGCGATCTTCGACAAGCGCGTCAGAATCTCGTCCTGGATGCCCTCGGCAAAGTAAGCGTTAGCTTTTTCTTCGCTCCGGTTTTCGAAGGGTAAGACGGCAATGGATTTTTCCGGAATCGCAGCGGCCTGTGATACCGGTTTGGCTTGCCGGTTCAACACTCCGACGTACAAGCCAGCAAGCGCGAGAAGCGAGAGCGCCGCGAGGCCACCAACAAGCAGCGCCTTCCTCTTCGAGCTCTTGCTCGGCGCTCTCCTTGGTCTTGCCTGCGCCGGGGCAAGCTGGAGCCGTTGCGCAAACTCTGCGGCCGATTGCGGACGCTGCGACGGATCCTTTGCCAGACACGCTGCGACCGCATCTTCCCAAACCTGTGGAACCAGTGCCGGCTCGATGTCCAATTCTTTCCGCCGCTCCGTCATCGAAGGAGCCACTCGCTCGTGAATCTGCCGATCGATGTTGCCCGAATAAAACGGTGGCTTGCTCGTAAGCAATTCGTAGATGCTTGCGCCTAACGAGTAGATGTCGTCGAGATGTGTGCCGCGCTCGCCGCCGAGCTGTTGCGGGCTCATATAAACGAGCGTGCCGCTCCGACCTTGCTCCATCGTCAACCGGCTCACTGAATCACCGAGACTGCGCGCTATACCAAAGTCCGACACCTTCAGATCGCCCCGTTGATTCACCATCAGATTTGCAGGCTTCAAATCACGATGGATGACCTTCGCGTGATTGTGTGCATACTCGAGCGCGTCACAAAGCTGACTCGTCCAGGCAGCGATTTCATCCGGCTCAAAGACTTTTTGCTCTTTCTCAGTTCGCAAGTTCGATAGGGTTTCGCCATCGATATATTCCATCGAAATGCAGCCGGAGCGTGCGTCGTGCACGAAGTCGTGAATCCGAACGATATGCGGATGAGTCAGTTCGAGGCAGCGCTTTGCCTCATGCTTGAGCTGATCAAATACCGCACGATCTTGAATCATCAGGTCGGGAATAAATTTCAGCGCGACATCGCGCTCCAGTTCTTCATCGCGTGCCAGCCAGACAATTCCCATTCCGCCTCGCCCGAGGACCTTGACCAGCATGTAGCGGCCAAAGACTTTTTGTCCGCTGGCGAACTCACGCGACGTCGCACCTGCGACATCGCCCAAGCGTTCGTTAGTCACCTTGACAGAGTATACTTCATTAGGATGGGAAGGAAGCCTAAAGCTGGACGGCGGATCCCCCTGCAACGCCTCTTCGGATTCGCGGGCTCGCAGGAGTTCGTCCCTCCGTATGAGACACTTTGCGTCTACCACGACTTTTGGTAGAATATTTCCACGTGAGCGTCCCCCCAGAAGAAGGTGCCTGGCTGGAAGCAGGCGATGGCAAACGCCATCTGATCCATGGCAGTTGTTCGCTCGGACGAATCGCTGCCAATATGATCGTGTTGGAATCGCCAAAGGTTTCGCGCCGCCACGCGCTCATTCATCTGCAAAATATTGGCGAACCCTGGCTAATAGATTTCGGCAGCAGCAACGGAACTTTTTTGAACAAGCGACGGATTCATCAGCCGGTTCGGCTGAGCGACGGCGATCAAATCACAATCGGAAACGAGGTTTTCACATTCCGTCAGCCGGTCGCGATTTCAGACGAATACAAAACGGGGGTGACGCAACGAACGTTGCGGGAAATCGAGAATATTCCGTGCTGGCTTCTCGTCGCGGACATTCGCAGTTTTACGCCGCTCAGCCGCAGCATGCAGAGCGGGGACTTGGACGTTCTTCTCGGAGCATGGATTTTCGCTTGCAAGGAAATCATCGAGAGCCACCACGGCTTTGTTAACAAATACCTGGGCGATGGTTTTCTTGCTTATTGGCCCGATGCCGCGACGAGCCGGGAAGAAATCGTGGCGGTGATCTCCGCGCTCACAGAATTCCAGCAGAAGGGCGCGCCGGACTTCCGCTTCGTAGTGCATTTCGGACCAGTTGCAATCGGCGGCATCGCATCGATGGGCGAAGAGAGCTTGATGGGAGCTGAAGTGAATTTGATCTTCCGCCTGGAAAAGCTGGCCGGCTCGTTAGGCGAACCTTGCGGCCTGAGCGAAACGGCGCACACGAAGCTGGAAGAACTCGTTCCGACGCGTTCGCTTGGCGAATTCGAGCTGAAAGGTTTCGAGGGAAAACGCGCCTTTTTTGCTTTTTAGCTTCGTAACGACGCCTCACAAAGGAAACGAGCCTTGCTCTGACCGAAGGCGCAGCGATTTTGGTCTACACCATGTACGACGAGCCGGAGCTTTTCGCCGATCGGATTCACATCGAACAACTTGAGATCTTTGCCCGCGTCGGTGTCCCCGAAAAGGAACGCGCAAGCGCGCAGCGACTAACGGTCAACATTACGTTCTGGCCACAGCACCACACACGCGATTCAGAAGACAAGATCGATAAGACGGTCAATTATTCGGCCGTCGCCGAAGCAGCCAGGAATTTCGCACGCGACCAGTCGCTAAATTTGATCGAGACTTTGGCAGATCGGCTCGCCATGCATTTGCTTGGAAAGTTCGCAGTTCAAAAGATCACGGTCGAGCTGCGAAAATTCGTTCTTCCCGATGCAAAATATGTCTCTGTCACTGTGACGCGCACTGCGGCCGTTAATTGACGATGCGAAAAGGAAGATTCAACGAACAGGCTGCGAAAGTAGCGCAGCGCTACAGCGAATCGGTCTCATTCGATTGGCGGCTTTATCCATACGACATCGCCGGATCGATTGCGCATGCCGCGGCTCTTGCGCAAGCCGGAATTTTAACCGCCGACGAACGGGAAAAGATCGACAATGGCTTGCGCGAGATCGAGGCCGAAATCGAATCCGGGAAATTTGAATGGGACCAGTCGCTCGAAGACATGCACATGAATATTGAAGCGGCCCTGACGAAGCGAATTGGCGCCGCGGGAGCGAAACTTCACACCGCGCGCAGCCGGAACGATCAGGTCGCGCTCGATCTGCGTCTCTACGTCAAAGCGGAGATTCTGGAGCTGGGTGCCGGACTTCGCTCGTTGCAGACCGCATTGCTCGACCTTGCGGAGCAACACGTCGATGTTGTCATGCCGGGTTATACCCACTTGCAGCGTGCTCAACCAATTTTTCTCGCGCATTATTTGCTGGCGCAAATTGAAGCTTTCGCCCGCGACGCTGAACGCCTCCGTGATTGCAATGCACGAACGGATGTTTTGCCGCTTGGTTCCGGCGCGCTGGCTGGATCGACAATCGTCCTCGACCGCCAGCTAATGGCGCAGCAACTAGGGTTTGCGCAGGTGAGTCAGAACAGTCTCGATGCGGTCGGCGATCGCGATTTCGTTTGCGAATTTCTTTTTTGCCTCGCGATGATCGGGATGCATCTCTCGCGATTGAGCGAAGATTTGATCACCTGGAGCACGCACGAATTCGGTTTCGTAGAATTCAGCGATGCTTTTTCCACTGGTTCCAGTTTAATGCCACAGAAGAAAAATCCCGATATGGCAGAGCTCACGCGGGGCAAAACCGGCCGACTCTACGGCAACTTATTGTCGATCTTAACCACGTTGAAAGCGCTACGGTCATCTTACAATCGCGACATGCAGGAAGATAAGGAGGCGCTTTTCGATTCGGTAGATACCGTTCGCGCCGCGCTGGAAGTGTTTTCGGCAATGCTGCCGAAAATCGAGATCAATCGCAGTCGCATGGAAGCCGCGGCAAGCGATGCCAATCTTCTCGCAACCGATCTGGCGGAATATCTCGTTAAGAAGGGGACGCCCTTTCGTGAAGCGCATGAGATCGTCGGCAAACTTGTCGCGGACGCGGCGAAGACGAAATCGCCGCTCAATCAAATTCCGACCGCGGAACTGAAAAAAGCTTCGCCGTTATTTGATATCGATGTGGCGAACTTCTTCGACGTTCGCCGTTCGCTCGCGGCGCGGACTGCAATCGGCGCTCCCGCGCCAGGAAACGTCGCTGCGCAGATCGCGCGCTGGCGTAAACTGCTCGACTAAACTCACAGCGAATCCAGCAGTTTGCCGCTGGGGACAGCGGCCGCTACAGTTTCTCACGTGAAGCAGAGCAAGCTCGTGCGCGATGACGAAGGATGGGAAACTATCTCGAGCGACCGGCATTTTGGGAACGCGCACCTAGAGGTCGTGACCGATTATGTCCGGACACCAACACGGGTGATACCACGGGCTTGGACGGTTGTGCATCGGAAAGCCGCCGTCATCATTGCGCCGATGACTCGTGCTGGGAAAATTATTCTCATTCGCCAGGAACGCATCCCGATTCGCTCGACGATCTGGGAATTGCCATCCGGTCAAATCGACAAGGTGGTTGAGCCGGACCAGAAAGAAATCAAAGCGGTCGCATTGAGCGAACTTCGCGAGGAGGCTGGCTATGAACTGGCCAAAGACGGCCATTTAATTGGGCTCGGTCATTATTTTTCGTCGTCGGGGTTTACTGACGAGCACGGCTATTTTTTTCTGGCCCGACCGGTCGAGCCGTGCGCTGGTTACGTGCGCGATGAAACAGAATCGATTGTCGATTGTCGAGAATTCAGCATCGAGGAATTGCGGCTCATGATCACCAAGAACGAAATTCGGGATGCTAACACTTTGGGCATGTGGGCGCGGCTCGGTGCGGGCGGTTTTCTTTCGCCCGAGCGGCGCTGAACGATTGTCGATCTCAAATGGCGTTGCGAGACATTTTTAAATTTCGCGAACTGCCAGAAAGCGAAACTTCCAAGCCGTTTCTGGATCACCTGGAAGACTTGCGCTGGACCATCGTGAAGATGGCAATCACGCTGGTGGCTGCGATGATCATTTGCTTCGCATTTCGGTCGACCCTCGTGCGCGTGATGCAGGCGCCACTTCACGATATCGATCCGCAGGTTGGCGCGCTCCGGGCTCTTGGAATCACGGATTCGCTGGTGATTTCATTTCATCTCGCGTTTTACGCCGGCATCGTTCTTTCCTTTCCGCTCCTTCTCTATTTTTTGGCGGAATTCGTTTTGCCCGCGCTCACAGCCGTGGAGAAGCGCTTCTTGCTTCCCGCCATTTTTGTCAGCTTCGCGCTATTTCTGCTTGGCGTGCTCCTCGGCTATTTCTGGTTGCTGCCAAAGACAATTCTCTTTTTCTTCCGCGACACCCAGTCGCTTGGCTGGATGCCTACCTGGACCGTGCAGCAGTATTATTCTTTTGTGACGCGGTTCACGATCGGTTTCGGTCTCGCTTTCGAATTGCCGGTAGTGGTTTTGGCTCTCGTGCGCTTCGGCTTGGTCACTTACAGATTCATGGCGCGCACGCGACCGTACGCGATCGTGCTCATTTTTATCCTGGCGACGATCATTACGCCGACGCCGGATATCCTGACGTTGATCGCGATGGGACTCCCGATGTGTCTGCTTTATGAAAGCTGCATCTGGATTGCCTGGGCAATGGAGCGCCGTAGATCGAGATCGATCGCCGGCTGATCGCGTGGACAATCCAGTTCACCAATTTGTATTCAACGCATTTGCGTTCATTCTCGGGGCCGCGGTTGGCTCATTGTTGAACGTCTGCGTCTATCGCTTGCCTCTTGGTCTTTCGGTAAACGAGCCACGCCGCTCTTTTTGTCCGGCGTGCAAGGAACCGATTCCTTGGCATCTAAATCTGCCGTTGATCAGCTGGCTCGTTCTCCGGGGCCGCTGCGCAAATTGTGGAAGCAAGATCGCCTTTCGCTATTTTGCCGTGGAATTGCTGACCGCGCTTCTTTTCCTCGCGATCTGGCAAAGTTTTTCGTGGCCGATCGCAATCGCCTACTGGATTTTTATTTCGTTCCTGATCGTCGGGACATTTATCGATTTCGAACATTTCATCATTCCAGATCGGGTGACGATCGGCGGAATCGTCGTGGGATTCGTTGCCAGCATAGCAGTACCGGGGTTGATGAATACGGATTCACGGGTCGCTGCGGGCATTCGCTCCGCGCTCGCCGCGGTCCTGGGCTATCTGATTCTTCTGCTCGTTCTGGAAGCGGGCAAGATCGCCTTTGGGAAAAAAAGAATTCGTTTCGACGCACCCACGCCGTTTACCTGGAAGAAACAAGGTGACGACGCCGATTTTGTGGTCGGCAGCGAGCAAAGCGTGTGGAGTGATCATTTCGCCCGTGAGAAAGATCGATTGTTGCTCTATTGTGATGAGGCAAAGATCGACAATCACACATACGGAGGTGCGACATTGGAATTTCATCACGATCGCGTCGCGGTCGAAGGTAATGAATTTATGCTCGACAATGTCACCGAAATTTCGGGCGTCGTGCGTGAGCTCCAAATTCCGCGCGAGGCAATGGGTCGCGGCGATCTGAAATTTCTCGCCGCGATCGGCGCATTTTTGGGATGGCGCGCGGTGTTGTTTAGTCTTTTTGCCGGGTCCCTGCTCGGTTCAATTGTCGGATTGATCACGCTCGTTGTCGGTAAGCGCGTCTGGTCGGCGAAGTTGCCGTTCGGGCCTTACCTGGCGTTTGGCGCGCTAAGCTGGCTCTTTTTCGGCGACGCGTTTTTGCGTTGGTATTTCGGCTTCGTCAACCTGCGGTGACCAGGAATACAAGTCCGTGACATGTGCGGCCTGCAAAGATGTTCTCCGCATTTGTTTGTTTCAGCGGAGCAAAGCTTCGCTGTTCGCACAGACTGGAAGTCTATGTTCCGGCTTCGAAGATTTCAGTTCGCGCCGTTGCCGAAGCTTCGCTGGCTGGAACGGGCGCTCGTACAGCCAACATCAATCTCAGATTAATGAGCTCGCACTTCCACCAACGCCGCAAGCCTCGCCAGATTTGATTCCGAATGCGGGCATCCGGAACAAATCCATCGTAAAGTTCGCGCCATCCAGAGTTTCGTCTGCCATAGTAACCGGTTGCCCATCGCCGCTTCGCAAGCGCCACCAGGCGTCGATTGTAAAACTTCATCATGCCGGCGGCGAATCGGCCGCCGAGACCGCCAAACGGAAGCTTAAGGAACTCATGCTCGGGATCGCGGTAAGCAGTCCTGACCAGGCTAAGATAATAGCTGCTGACATCGAGCAGGAGTGCAGCCGACATCAGATCGGCATCGCCCATGTAGTAGTACTTGTCTTTATACAAGCTTTCGAACCAGAAACGATAGGTGATCGGATACTGCTGGTTATAATAACGAATCTGATCCGCAACCTCTTCACCCGCTAAACTGCGGGCGAGCAAATCGGCCACATAATAAGATGTGTAAGAGCAAAAATCGAGACCCGGACTGTAAAGGGGATCGATAAAGCCGGCCGCGTCACCTACCGCCGCCCAGCCCTCATCGCAAACCTTTTCACTGTGGTATGGCAACATCGACAAGGCATGCACGTCCCCCTCAATCACGCGTGCCGCACCGAAAATTTCGCGGCCTACGGGATTGCTGAGAATGTGCGCATGCAGCCGTTGGCCCAGGCTTGGTCCCTCCGGAAGCTTGAAAATGCGATTGTCATAAACAATGCCTGCACTGACGTCGCCTCCCTGGAGAGGAATGATCCAGACCCACCAACCGCGTCCGAACAAGTGATTAGTGGCCCATTCGCGGCTGGTGTGAACACGGTTGGCGTATTCGGGAAAGCGTTCTCGCCATTCGTAGCTATCCCACTGCTTGACGTCACTGAATCGCGCCCAAACCGCCTTGATCGGATGCTCGTTGTTTGGGCGAAGTTGTCCGAGCTTCCGAGCCAGCATGGTCGCGCGCCCTGTCGCGTCCACAATCCAACGACAAGCGATGCTTCGTTCAGCAAGATGGACGATGGCATTCACGGTTTGGCCGTTCACCCCGTTCAATTCGCACTTCGTTACCTTGGCTGGGCGCCAGAGGTCGCAGCCTGCTTCCACCGCGAGCTCGAGCATGTGCGAATCAAGTTTCGCGCGATCAACTTGAAAGCCGGGCAAACGGCTCTGATAACGTGAGCCAACTTCGACGCAATCATCGAACGACTGGTCCGGGGAATTCGAAAACCACAGGCGCAAACCCTGTTTTGCGAGCTGATGATGACCGAGATAATGGGTCAGGCCTAGAATTCGGGTCATATAACAACTGCTCACTTCAGTAGTCGATTCCCCGACTTTGCGATCAAACTCCGCGGCTTTTTCGATGACGAGGACGCGCGCTTCAGGCCGTTTCCGTTTGAGCATGAGCGCGGTCGCGGCGCCGGAAAACGCGCCGCCGATGATCACGACATCGTATTCGAATTCCATGGCAACCCAGAAAAATGGCCTTTGCGGGTCGTAAACGCAATCAGTTCCGGCAAACGACAGTTTACTTAGCCTCGAATTTTCTGGCGGATTTCGTAGGCTCGACGGAGGCTCGCCCTACGATCAATGATTTTTCGAAATGCTCGCTTGATTTTCTCGGATGGAATTCGTGAAGGCCTGGAAATCATTACGCAACAAGGGAAAATTGCGGAGATCCGGCAACAAACGAATGCTCCCGAAACTGATGTTGTCGATCTTGCCGCAAATTATTTCGCCCCGGGTTTTGTCGATCTTCATGTTCACGGCGCAGTCGGGCGCGACACGATGGAAGCCTCGGAGGAGGCGTTTCGGGCTATCTGCGATTTCCATGCGAGCGGCGGAACGACCTCCCTCTTGCTGACGACCGCGACGGCGCCGCTCGACGCAATTGTCGATGTAATAAAGGCAGTTCGTAATTGCCGATCTTCGATCAAACAGGTCGTCGGCGTTCACGTCGAAGGCCCGTTTATTTCTAACATTAAGTGCGGCGCGCAGCGCGCAGAGTTCATTCAGAATCCATCACCGGTCGCGGTGCAGCTATTGCTGGGACATGCTGACGTGATCAAACGTATCACGATCGCTCCGGAATTGCCGAGGGCGCTGGAAGCGATCGAAAAGTTTCATGCGCGCGAGATCAGCGTGAGCGGCGGCCACAGCAATGCGTGGGATGACGAAGCACAGGCTGCTTTGACGCGAGGAATGTCGAGCGTGACACACACATTCAATTGCATGTCATCGGCGCGCCGGCGTGGCATTCATCGTGTTGCAGGCTTGCTTGAGTTCGCATTGGGGGAGCCAACCGTCCTCTGTGAATTGATTGCGGACGGTCATCATGTTTCGACAACGCTGATGAAAATGTTGTACCGCGCAAAACGCGGTGCTGGAATTTGTCTCGTGACCGATGCAACCGCTGGCGCGGGATTGCCTAATGGATCTCGATTTTCGCTCTTCGGTAAAGATTGCGTTGTGGAAGATGGCGTTTGTTTGCTCGCCGACCACTCAGCACTGGCGGGTAGCGCTTCGCGCATGATCGATCTCGTCCGCACAATGGTGAATGATGTCGAGGTACCGCTGCATGAAGCGTTTGCAATGGCGACAGAAAATCCCGCACGCGCGATTAGTCTCGCAACGAAGGGCCGATTGGCAATTGGAACAGACGCGGACTTGATTGTTCTCTCGCCCGAGTTGGAAGTATTGCGAACGTTTGTCGGCGGCGAAGAAATCTTCTCCCGTTAGATCGACGATAAAAACTCCGCAATTTCGAGCGCTGCCCGGGGTTTGCTCAAACGCCTGATATTTGTTGCCCATTCGCGCCATCGGTTTCCGCTGTCGGCAAACGCGCGCCGGACTTGCGCGATCACCTCAGCAGGCGAAAGCGCCACCGCGCCCGAATTCGTTTCGACGATCAACCGGGCATTGCCTTCCTCCTGACCGGAGACGACGTGATTAATGATCATCGGACAACCGGCCGCGATCGTTTCCTGCACCGTCGCGCCCCCGGCTTTTCCGATAAGCAAATGGCTGGCCCCAAGCATGCGCGGAAGCTCCTCGGTCCAACCGATGATCTCGACCTTGCGATGACCTGCCGCCTCCTCGATCGCCGGGCGAAGTTTGTCGGCATGGCCGACGGTGACGGTCAGATGAATATCGAGCTCGACAAGTCGTCGCACGAGTTCGGGCGCTCTCATGGTGGGTGGATTCACCACATAAAGAACTCGCTGATCGTTATTCGGAGGCGATGGGCGATCCTGCATCAGGTCAGCAAATTTCGGACTCACAGGGAATCCGAACGTTTTGATGATTTGCGGCGAGATTCCACCGGCGCGCAGCACCGCGGCGCTCTGCTCGTTTGGAACGAAGAAGTAATCGGCAGCGCAACGATACCAGACGGAATTCACCGTGATCGAGTCGGTGACGACGACCACGCTTTTGCAGGGTCTGCTCGGCCCGAAAATTTGCTGTAGTAAGTAGGGAAAGGGTGGAAAAGTTGAAACGACTATGTCTGGTTGAAAGCGATCGAGCAGGATAGCGAAATGATTCTTGAGCCGAGAGAATCGCCGGAAGCTCTTATCGAAATCTTCTTTGCGATCGAGCCAGCGATAAACGTATCCCCAAGAGCGCGGCCAACGGTTGATCACCGCGAGGTAAGCCCTTCGCACAAACTCATTCGCTGATCCGTAGGCCTCTGCAGACAGATCACGCAATTCGACATTGGCTGTTGGAGCGACACGGGCCAACCCATCCCGAACTCCTCGCGCGGCGCTATTGTGACCCTCTCCAAAACTGGCAGTGAGGATCAGTATCTTTTTCACGATTCGTTAGGCGAGGCAGGCAAAAATGAAACCGACACAGTGGACGGAAGTTTAATGGATATTTATGTCCGGCAAAGTAAACTCCCGGACGGAGATGAAATATCTCGGATTTGTCTGGCGAATCCTGCGCCGTCTGGTTTGGGAAACAGTGACCGATAACACCGCCGGTCTAGCTGCGCAGATGGCGTATCTGCTTCTTTTCGCTCTCGCGCCCGGTCTGCTCTTCCTATGGCATCTGCTCGGTCTGTTCGGTACCGATCCGGCGAAGCTTCACCAAATGTTCCTTCTCTTGCAAAGCTTCATGCCGCCAGATCCAAAAGTGCAGGACATTCTCGATACGGCGGTTGCCAGCGTGGTAGTCACAGGGTCCAGCGGCCTGCTAGCCAATGCCGGGATTGTCGTTGGGATTTATTTCGGCACCGTTTTCATCGCCACCATTTCTCGATCGCTCACGCAAACGCATGGCGTCCGCGAAGATCCTCACTGGTGGTCAAAGTATATCATCTCGTTGCTGCTGCTCTTCTGGTTCGGCATCATCATTCTTTTTTGCTTTAACGCGATGGTCTTCGGTGAAACACTCGCCGGAATTGCGGAAGTTAATTTCCAACTCAAGATCCCACTGCAGGAGTGGGTTGCTGCGTTAAATTTACCGTTCACGGCAGTGGCACTGGTCATTCTTGCGCTACTGCTTTATCTCCTGACGCCGGAAAATTATCTCACGCTTCGCCAGGCATTGCCGGGTGCAATCTTTTTCTCCGTCGGCTGGATTATCGCGACCAAGCTCTTTCAGCTTTACGTGGCGAGATATGATCGTTACAACCCGACTTATCTCGCATTGGCATCAATTATCGTGCTACTCACCTGGATGTATTTGACCTGTTTGCTGCTCCTTGTCGGCGGGAAATTAAACGCGATCCTCCGCCGCGAACGCGCACGCGAAACAACCCAGCGCGGAGCTGCATCTGCCGCGCACCCAGCTTGATCGCTCGGCCAGCTCTGCTACGCTCCGCTGCAGTGGTGCGCTTTCGCCTCTGGCTTGCAACTGCGTTCGCGCTCGGCGCCATCGTCGGAAGCGTCCTCCGCGCGCAAGTTAGCGATGAGGAAACGCCCAATGGCGAGCAATCGGTAAAAAAACACCACAAGGCGCACACGCCCTCGCCGACGCCAGAGAAGTCACCGAGCCCGATCGCCAAGGCAAAGCCGGTCTCAAACAAGTCGAAAAAGAAAACTGGCACATCGCCGACGCCGGAGGAATCGCCCAGCCCGATTGCGAAAGCGAAAGCTGCGAAAAAATCCGACGAAGAAGAACCAGTCCCAAAGTCAAAACCGAGCGAAACGCCTGAACCAACTGTTGCGTCAGCAAGACCGAAGAAATCACCGAGCGCGACGCCAAAGGCGCAAGGGGGAAAGAAAAAATCAACTCAGAAAAAGAAAGCATCTTCAACCCCAAAGAAAACTGCGAAGGGCAAAGTGAAAGCGACCGCGGGAAAAAGCGAAACGCCAAAGCCTGAAAAGAGTCCCAGGTCAGTTCCAGGAGAGTCTCGCGTTCCATCTGAAAACCCGACCCCACCGCCTCCGCACGCGATTGCTGTACCAACGCCGACGCCGTCACCGTCACCGCAAACAAAAGTTCCGGGCAGCGTTCCGGCGGACAACCGAGCGCAAGTTGTAATCGAGAAATCCGGCTTTGAGGAAGACCAGGGGCTTGAGCCCCCGCCGTCACCGCCACCGCGCAGATTCGGTTTTTGGCCGTGGTCGAGGTCGAGCGAAAGTTATCGCTATCTTACGCGTTCGGTCATCGAACAAATCCGCCGCGCCCCCGTGCAGCGGCGTCGTTGGCAATTTATTGTCGTCCATAATAGCGGCACGCGGCAGGGCAACGCGCGGGTGTTCGATTATTACCATCGACATGTCCGGCGGATGCAGAATGGGCTCGCCTATCATTTCGTGATTGGCAATGGGACATCGACTGGCAACGGCCAGATTGAAGTAGGGGATCGCTGGCGCCGCCAGATTAACGGAGGTCATGTCCACAGCGATTATTTGAACAACATCTCGCTTGGCATCTGCTTGGTGGGCGATTTCAATCGCGACCAGCCAACGCGAGCACAGCTTGAATCGTGCGAAGAACTAATTCGTTACTTACGGCAGCGATGCGGCAAAACCGCCGGACACGAGATCGTGGTACGGCCACATCGTGAAATGAATCCGCCGCGCTGGGCTACTGATTGTCCGGGCGATGTGTTTCCCTATTCGTGGTTCCGAAGATTTTGACGATGAGAAAGGCCCACCCAAGGCTGTTCGCTGGAATTGCCCCACTTATGCCTTTGAAACTCTTCAACGCTCATTGCGTTGGATCACCATGAAATTGCTTTCCTTGTAGTTCCAGCGATAACCGAAGTTGAACTCCAGTGGCAGTGGATTGCTTTGCGCATAGAGCTCTTGCAGTTTCGGCTGGTAATGTTGTTTGAAGATCTCGATCGGGCCAATGTAATTGCCGAAGAGCCGAATGTTCCATTTATCGCGGCTAAAATAATCGAGCGGAATCCCGGCGTCGTCTTGCACAATCAGCCTGCTGTGATCGAGAATAAAATTACGGATCGTGGCGAAGCCGCTTTCGAACAGGAGATAGGAAGACGATTTGAGCAGGCTCGAGCCGACGCCAAAATGCTGACAGAATTTCAGGAAACCGGGGTTCGAATGGATGCCTCCGTCGGAAATATCGGTCGTGAAATAATATAGCGTCTGTGAATTGCCCGATTGGTTGTCGGTATAGTTAATGCGCACGCCGGGATTGCCGCCGCCTGTTTTTCCCGGCGCGTACTCTTGAAATGCGCCGCTTCCGTTGAGCGAACCGAACGTCACATGCGTGATCGATTTATCTGCGCGCGCGATGAAAACGTAAAGGATCGGCAGCGTGCCTCGGAGCTCTTGCGATTCCAAGTCGACTTTCATGTCTTTCGTGATGAAAAAGCTGTAACTGAGCGCGGAGTTCATCGCGTTTTCGAGATTTTGCAGCGCGCCGCGAAGATTGGCGACGCGCAGGGGATCCGGTGGTGGCCCCATCGATTCCTTGCCGCAAAGGACATACACGGATGCGTTGGGGAAAAATTGATCGAGATACAGAAAATCGGGACCGCTGAACATGTAGAAGGCGACCGGAATCGGCTGTGTCGCTTCCGGAAGATAGGTGTCCTCCCACGCGTGTAGTTTTTGGAGCTGGCGCAGATTGAGTTTCGTAAACTCCTTTTCAAAAAATGCGGAGTGCTCCTGCCATGCCGGATCGCGCGTGAGCGGCGCAAGCGGCGAATCGGGCGGCACCGGCATTCCAGCGAGGAACCGCGCGATGTCGTTAGGCCCTGCGACCGCGCGGACGGTCACTTCCGGATTTTGCTGCGCGTAAAGCGGGAGCGCGATTGCAAAGATCGACAATACAATCTTGGTCATTGTCTTCATGATGAAGATGTTCATGCGGAGCGCCGGAGAGGTTTTCCCGCGCAAAAGTAAAGAGCAAAGCCGACGACTGCCGTCCCGAGCCCGGCTAATGATTCCACGGTCTTCGAGGACAAAAGATAAATCATCATCCAAAACGTGATCGTCGCGAAAACAAATGGTGGCAGGGGATAGAGCCACACGCGATAAGGACGCACAATTTCAGGACGCCTTACCCGCAACACGACTACGCCGATCACGGCGAGAAGCGAGCAAATCAATAGACTGAACTGAGTATACTGGACCACGCTTTCAAAACTTCGGGTCAACAAAAGCAAAGAAACGATGAGCAATTGGACAATCATAGCGTTCGTTGGAACGCCTTGGCTGTTTTTTTGTCCGAGCAATCGCAGCAGCCAATGATCTTCACCCATCGACATCGTCACGCGCGGTCCGATCCACGTCATCGAACTGATCGTCGAAACGAGGCCGAGACAAATGAGCGCACCAACAATTTGCCCGCCATCGGCGCCGAAAATGTGTTTGCCCGCAATCAAGCCAACCTCGATTCGACCGCGCATTTCCGACATCGGTGTGGTCATGAGGAAGACGGCGTTGAGAAGGACGTAAGCCGCAATCACAACGATAGTGCCGGCAAAAAGCGAGCGCGGCACATTCCGCTCCGGCTCCTTTACTTCGCCGATGATGTAGGTCGAGGCATTCCAGCCCGAGTACGAATACATGACATAAACGAGGGCGACCGCGAAGGCGCCGCTAAAGATCGACATCGT
>Ga0193713_1000230_pt1 | contig 18608 bp, 11 predicted proteins | sample H3a2metaG_FD_143054 | JGI IMG/M metagenome (GOLD analysis project Ga0193713, IMG submission 143054) | Soil microbial communities from a riparian zone of the East river system, Colorado, United States - H3a2 | ecosystem: Environmental > Terrestrial > Soil > Riparian zone | place: USA: East River... | reverse complement strand
ATCTTGCCGCGACCATGGGCATGGATTTCCTCGTCATCGGCGCCTCGCAACGTCCGGCGTTGGTGAAGCTCCTCCGCGGTAGCGTTGCCACAAACGTCGCTCAGCAGTTGCCCGAAGACATTCACTTGCTCATCTTCGGATGAACTGTAGCCACCGGGCTGTGGCCGGTCTGCTCGGGTCGACAAGAAGAAGTGAACGGCCCATAGGGCCGTGGCTACAGGTGCAGAGGAGCTATTTCCTGATGCCAAAAAATGCTTCAAGCGCGCGAGTGCCGAGAGCTTTCCAAATTTTGATCACTTCATAAGTGATAATGGTGGTAAAGCTCACAGCGAACCAAACGCAGACTGCTTCAATTGGCAGACCCGACCACGCTCCGATGTGCAACCCCATCAGAATGCCCGTGCGATATTCCCACCAACCATAGGGCAAAGCCAGCGTCACTTCCCAAAGCAAACTGATCAGAAGAAGCAGAAAAAACGTGAAGCTAAAGGCACGCCAATTGATGAATTGCTGTGCCGTGTAGAAAAAGCCAGCTGATGGAATGATGGAAGCGCAGACGAGATAGACAAAATACCACGGGAAGCCTTCCGCCGCGCCAGATACAAATTTTTGGTAGAGAACCGCAGCTGCAATCAGGGCCGCGCCGAGAATGACCGAAGCGAAATGAAAACGGACGATGCGCGGTATGCCTTTTGTGGCGACCGTGTAGTCGGGGACATTATAGGCCCCCATCCAATATTCATCGCACCAAATGTAACTCAGCAGCACGAGCATGAAGCCGGCGAGATAGAAGACGAATTCCTCGATCGGAATCGCACCACCCACTGCGGGTATCTCGCAACCGAGCGTCGCCGCTTTATTTTGGAAAATGAAGAAAGTGTTGCCAAAGAGCAGATCCAGCAAAAAGCCGAGTGGTGCGAGAACCGCGATGGTTCTCCAAAATGCTTTTCTCGGAAACTGCAAATCGGGACGGCAGGCAAACCACCACCCGAGCGCCGCGATCGGAACAATAAACAAGAGCAGGCTCCATGTATATCCAAACGGCGTCGGATTATCTGAAGTGGCTTGCCAAATGACTGGGTGAATGACAGTGCGCAATGCAATCGCAGCCGGAAGAACGAGCGCCGCGGCAATGGCGAAAATGACGTAGAATGATTTTCGCTCTCGCATGTGCCCAGAGCTTAAACAGAACAGTTTTAAGTTTTAAGATTTAAGTGCTCCGGTTCATAAAAACATTGTCATGTTGAGCGAAGCGAAACATCTCTGGTCCCGTTCATTTGCGAAAAAACCAGCTTCAGAAAATAATCAGAGATTCTTCTCCCGCGATTGCGGGATCAGAATGACATTTGTGAGATCTGATCGAGCGCTTAAAGGTTAAACTGCCGTGACTCCGCCGAAGGTATTGGTCGCAGATTCCATTTCACAGCGCGGGGTCGATGACCTGTCGCGCGACAATGCGCTCGAGGTTCTGATCAAGACGGGGCTGAACGAAAAAGAACTGATCGACGTTATTCCGACATTCAACGCGCTAATCGTGCGCAGCCAGACAAGAATCACGGCGGACATTTTGAATGCCGGCGCGAAACTTCGTGTGGTAGGCCGCGCCGGGGTAGGGGTCGACAATGTCGATGTTGAGACGGCGACGCGCCGCGGCATCGTCGTGTTGAACGCACCCGGCGGAAATACGGTTTCCACTGCCGAACATGCCTTTTCCCTGTTGCTCGCGGTGGCGCGCAAGATTCCGCACGCCGACGCAAACGTTCGCAGTAAGAATTGGGACAAGAAAAACTTTCAAGGCGTCGAGCTGTACAACAAAACACTTGGCGTTATCGGCATGGGCCGAATCGGCAGCGAGTTAAGCCGGCGCGCCATTGCTTTTGGTATGCGGGTCGTCGCGTACGATCCGTACCTATCCGTGACACGCGCTCGCAGTCTGCAAGTCGAACTCGTGGACGAACTGGACGATTTGCTTCTGAGCGCCGATTTCATCTCGCTTCACACGCCACTCACCGCCGAGACGCGCCACATTCTCGATGCGCCGCGTTTGCGAAAAACAAAACGCGGCGTGCGAATCATCAACTGCGCCCGTGGAGGTTTGATTGATGAAGCCGCTCTGGCTCAGGCGTTGCAAGACGGGCACGTCGCCGGCGCGGCGCTGGATGTTTTCGAAATTGAACCGCTGCCGTCCGATTCGCCATTGCGCAGCGCACCCAATCTTGTTCTGACGCCGCACCTCGGCGCATCCACGGTCGAAGCACAGGAGAGCGTCGGCATTGAGATTGCACAAGCCATTCGGGCGGTGCTGCTCGAAGGCACCATCCGCAATGCTGTGAACATGCCTAATCTCGACGCGAAAACTCTGGCAATCATCGGACCGCATCTGCGTTTCGGCGAAAAGCTCGGGAAATTTCTATCGCAGATCGCGCCGAAACGCGTTGACTCGTTCAACATTAATTACAGCGGTAAAGTCAACGAGGCGGATACGACTGCGATTACGCGTGCGGTCTTGAAAGGCTTTTTGCAAATCGCCGGTGGCACCGAAGTCAACGAAGTGAACGCGCCTGCGTTTGCCGAGACTCTCGGCCTCAAGGTTACCGAGTCGCGCTTGAGCGCGCCGGGTGATTACACCGATATGCTCGAACTCTCAGCAGTCGCGGAAGGAAAGACGGTATCGGTCGGTGGTGCATTCTTCGGCGCTACACCACGGATTGTCAGCATCAACAGCCGACCGGTTGAAGCGCGACCTCATGGTGTCGTGCTCGTGTTGGAAAACACCGATCGTCCTGGAATGGTTGGCCGCATCGGCACGCTGCTCGGCGAGCATGGTGTGAACATTGCCACCATGTCATTGAGTCGAAATCAGGCTGGCGGCACCGCACTGACGGTCTTAAATCTCGACACCGCGCCCGGCGAAGAATTGCTGAAAGAAATTCGCGCCGGCGAAGACATTCACTCCGCCCAAGTAATTCAGTTGTAGCCACCGCCCTGCGGGCCGTCTCCCGCGAACGCACAACGGATGACGCGCCACAGGCGCGTGGCTACAACATCATTCGGCACACAGGTTGCACTGCGATGTGTCGCCGCAGTGACCGCAGCGCGCCGTCGCCGAAACGCTTCAACGGGTCAAGGCTTTAACGCTCCAACCAGCCACTTCAAACCAATTCTCTTGTCAGCGAGCAGTCGATCCGATACAACTGGCCGATTATGGACTTTAGCGCTCATTCAATCATTTGGACTTTATTTATCGGATTGGTCGTCGGTGCGATCGCAAAGCTGCTAATGCCGGGGAAAGATCCCGGTGGTTGCATCATCACGATTCTGCTCGGCATCGCCGGCGCATTCGTAGGGACTTGGATCGGTCGCATCTTTGCCGGGGGGAATTACGTCGCCGGCTGGATCATGTCCGTCGTCGGCGCAATGATCCTGTTGCTGCTTTACCGATTGCTTTTCAGGCGCGGCGTATAAGCGCGGATTGCGTATTGTAGCGGTGCTTGCCGCGGCGAGCACCGATCCATTCCATACTTCGCTCTGAAATGGTGGCTACCTTTAATCCAATTTAGCCTTGAGTACCAGCTTGTGCCATTGTTGTAGAGGGCGCTTTGTTGCCAAACGCCTGCTTATTCGTCGTTAGCTCCTTGTAAGCCGTTTTACCGAAGAATCTCTCCTAGGGGATTGTACAAGCTTGCGCAGATCCCTAGAGGACATTTCCTTAAGAATTCTGTTGACAAGTCCTTAGCGTTTCTGGCTGTATACGCACAAAAGCACTGCCAGGCAAACTGACAGCCTCCCAGGAGATTTCACTTTGCTCAAAGTCAACCACGAACCGCCGGAGCGGGGACGGTGACAGGAAGAAGCGATATGAAACTTGGTTCAACAGGAACAACTCTATGAAAAAACAACAAAATAATTCTATCCACGCTTGGGCGCTCCATGTCGCCCTCTCGATTGCTCTGCTATCTATTTCGGCGGTGTTACTGGCCTCCGGTTTTAAGCCTACTCCAGCCGCCAGAGGATTGAGAGCGGCGATTAAGCCGGTCGCGGCAGGCGATAAGAATCTGGTGATGGCAGGAGGAGCGTCGTCCCGGAGCCTTTCTCCTGCCGATGCCACATTTAGCAACACGGGGAGTCTCATCACCGCACGATACAATCACACAGAGACATTGCTGCCTAACGGCAACGTGCTGGTGGCGGGAGGAATCAATAACAGTGGTGCCTTGAGCAGCGCTGAGCTGTATGATCCGGCGACTGGGCTGTGGACGGCGACCGGCAGCTTGGGCACCGCACGCCGATTTCACACAGCGACGCTTTTGCCCTCAGGCAAGGTGCTGGTGGCGGGAGGAGTCAGCAGCGGCCTTAGTGATTTGAGTAGCGCTGAGCTGTATGATCCGGGGACTGGGCTGTGGACTGCGACCGGCAGCCTTGGCAGCGCACGCGAACTGCACACGGCGACGCTTTTGACCTCAGGCAAGGTGCTGGTCGCAGGAGGATTCAACGGCAGCGATTCCTTGAGCAGCGCTGAGCTGTATGATCCGGCGACTGGGCTGTGGACTGCGACCGGCAGCCTTGGCACCGCACGCGGGGCGCACACGGCGACGCTTTTGCTCTCAGGCAAGGTGCTGGTGGCGGGAGGAGAGAATAGCAGTGGTGAATTGAGCAGCGCTGAACTGTATGATCCGGCGACTGGGCTGTGGGCGGCGACCGGCAGCCTTGGCACCGCACGCCGATTTCACACGGCGACGCTTTTGACCTCAGGCAAGGTGCTGGTAGCCGGAGGACTGGGTAGTGCCTTTATTCCTTTGAGCAGCGCTGAGCTGTATGATCCGGCGACTGGGCTGTGGACGGCGACCGGCAGCCTCGGCACGGCACGCGCGTTGCACACGGCGACGCTTTTGACCTCAGACAAGGTGCTAGTGGCGGGAGGAATCAACGGCAGCGATTCCTTGAGCAGCGCAGAGCTGTATGATCCGGCGATCGAGCTGTGGACGGCGACCGGCAGCCTCAACATCCCACGCGATTCTCACACGGCGACGCTTTTGCTCTCAGGGGAGGTGCTGGTGGCAGGAGGAGAGGGTAACAGTGGTCCCTTGAGCAGCGCTGAAGTCTATGAAGAAACGTCAACTCCGACGCCCACGCCAACAGCCACAGCTACAGCTACAGCTACAGCTACAGCCACCGCTACCGCAACAGCGACGTCAACGCCTACTGCCACGGCGACAGCAACGGCGACGCCAACTCCGACTCCGACACCAACACCAATACAGGTGAGTCAGATCACGGTGGATGGAACCAATTGCGCCAAGTTCTCGAGCGGCACGGCAACCACCCTCGACAGCGTCACCTATCAAGTCGACAACCATGGCAAGACCAAGGATGTGAGGCCGCCTAAATTCATGTACTGGGTGAAAGTGACGGCACCGGCAGGCAGCAACACGTTTGTGATCAGTCAATCGATTACCACCGGCAACTTTAATACGCAATTCAAGCTCGATGGCGGCGGGAATGTGTTCAAGGGATCCGACTGCAAACCGGCGGGGGGTGTGAACATGAAGCAAGACACGACCAACGGCGCCAACAGCACGGTCACCGTGAGGTTCAACGCTCAGCACGCGGGCGTTTATTACATTGCGGTGAAGTTCCAGACCGGGAACGTTGGTGGTCGTCCGGCCCCTGCGCCCGGCACAACCGTTCACTACGATTTTTCGACCACCGGCGTGCCCGGCTCAACCAGCAGCGTTGATCTTGTCAAGCAGTAAGGGAGCAGCGAACGCTATTCATCAGGTATAGGGACCTGGATCGGTCGCATCTTTGCGGGCGGGAACTACGTGGCCGGCTGGATCATGTCGGTTGTCGGCGCCATGATCCTGTTGCTGCTCTACCGATTGCTTTTCAGGCGATCTTGATGGCACTGGACAGACTCAAACGGGGCTCTTATCAGCGATCTTCAGGGTTATGACCCTGGAACTAATAGTTGGACCGTTGGTCAGTCCGCACCGGTCGCCCGCGACGGACAATTGCAACGCGTCTTACGCGGACACACCGATCTGCAAAGCGGCTCTGATTTGATCGAACAAGAAATCTCTTTTCCGATGCAGACGTTCTTCGGCTCGGTGAAGAAGCCTGACTACGGCACGACAGGCGCAGCGCCTTCACAGCCGACGCCGCTTTGTTTCATGCCGCCGAATGAGACACGTAGATCCTAAGCGTATCGCTTTTTCACTTGGTCATGGCAGCGGCGAAATGGCGCTGAAAGGCGGGCTCACTGCTGGCTCTGAGTCGTCAGCGCAAACAAGCCGATTAGCCACGTGTCAGGCGAGGTCCTACATCAAAATTAGGTGACGCCTGACTCGACAAACTATCACGGATGGCATAAGAGCCTTCTCGATTACGTCATCCGACGTTTCAACTTATCTTCGGCACGGCTGAATAAGCCGCAGGGGCTGGATCTTCGCTGAGACACCGTTTAGCGCGATCCCCCAGATCCAACTGGAGCCCCGAGTCAGCCGAAGTGAGGCCGCTGTTCAAAGCGCCTCGTGAGGATGGTTCCTGGTTTCGCGCGGAACTGGATTGCAGTGAATGCAGTTCAACAATCCAGCCTCAACAAAAAATCAACCGAGAAGGATGAGGGCGTAGACTTCATTCAATGCCTTGTGTTTACAGCGTTGGGCCACCGCGCTTCATAGTGATCGCGCCTCTGCGCCTTTCAATCGTTTGTCGCAGCCAGTCCAACAGCTTTTCGATTGGCTAGTCGCATTCAACGTTTGGAAAGTTTGTCTCGATACGCGCTTGCGGCGTCTAACCTTCTCCATTTTTCATAGAGCGTGATTAGGCGTTTAAGCGCGATCTGAGTTCGCGGGTTGCTCGCGCCCTGCGAGCTTTTCAAACTTTCATAGCTTGCGAGCAAAAGCGGCTCGGCTTCGTTGTAACGTTTCTCGATCGTCAAACATTCGCCCAGGGCGCTGTTGGCGAGGGCCACCCAGTAGTGTCCTTTCGGCAGGAGATCGGTGCGAATCTTAACGGCTTCACGCAGGATTGTTTCGCCTTCCTCGGGTTGACCCGTTTTAGCCAGGATCAAGCCGTTAATTATCAGAGCGGTCGGATAGTTGTCGTAATAAGGTCCGAAACTCTCGCGATAGATTCTTAGAGCTTCGGTTACTTTACTGAGTGACTCAGCGTATCTTCCTTGCTGGTAGAAGGAGATGGCTTGGTTGCGAAGGTTGTCGCCTAACCACAGACTAGATGGATTGAGAAATTTACGCTGAATAGCTTCCGCTTCACGCAAGTTCGTGTCGGCTTCGGCATAATCACCTTTTTCGGTGAGGAATCCTCCCAGCACCGTCAAAGTGAAACTGAAATTTGGCGTGCCGGTTTCCTCGCGCAGGCGATATTCCGCAACGGCTTCGCGGGCTGTTTGAAGCGCTTCTTCAAATCTTCCCTGATCGGCCAGCGTGGATGCAAGAGTGCTTCGTGTTGGCCCGATGATATAGAGTGACTCTTTCGGCATCTGTGAACGTAACGCCAAGCTTTCGCGGAACAACAATTCGGCTTCTTTGGAATCGCCCTGTGTTCGCCGCAAATAGCCGAAATTGTCAAGCGCGTGCGCCACGTTTTCCGCTTTGATGTTTCCTTTCCGTTTTTCGTTCCGCATCAACGGCAAAATTTTACGATAATGTTTTTCGGACTCCGCGAGCTTTCCCTCACTGAATAGCATGAATGCCCGCTGTTCCGATGCCGCCAGCGTTTTGATATCATTTTCCCCGTAGAGTTTGCGATGGAGATCGAGATACTCTTCCGTGTGCTTACTAGCTAACGCATAGTTACCTTGTCCGTAATAGCACTCCGCGATAATCTGCTCTAACTCGACCTTAATCTCCGGTTGATTTGAGAACTCACCGTTTTCAAGCCGTTTGGCGGTCTCATCCAAGATCTCTTTCACAGTCTTTTGACCGTTGTTCTGAGGCGAAAACACAATTGGGTTTGAGTAGTTAAGCATGCGCACGAGAGCATTCTTAACATCCTCGGCTTTGGCTTTTTCGTGGCGCGCTGCCTGCGCCTGCCAGGTCGTCGTTACCATCCCGCCGACCAAGCTGAGCAGAATCAAAGCGGCGGCGGCAACTCTAAAGGGATGGCGTTTAATAAACTTCGAGGTTCGATAAGTGAAAGTGTCTTTGCGTGCGACGACGGGCCGCCCGTGGAGGTGTCGCTGAATATCTGCGGAGAACTGGGCGACGGAAGCGTAGCGCCGCGCCGGCTCCTTTCGCAGCGCCATCAAAATGATGTTGTCGAGATCGCCCCTTAACGATTTCTGATTTCTGATTGTTGATTGCTGGTTGCTGCTGAGACCAACCGTGGTACTTGGACGCGCCGGTTCTTGCTCGGTAATTGCGCGCGCGATTTCTTCGGGCCGATTTGTTTTTGTCCGATAGGGACTTTGTCCGGTGACCAGTTTGTATAGGACGACGCCGAGGCTGTAGACATCGCTCGCTGTGGTGATGCTCCCGCCGCTGATTTGTTCCGGGCTGGCGTACTCCGGCGTCATCACGCCTTGGAGCGTAAGGGTCTCTCCGCTGCGTTGCGCATTCTCCGAGTCGAGCAATTTGGCAATGCCGAAATCGAGCAGCTTTGGTTCGCCCTCGGCAGTAACACGGATGTTCGCCGGCTTAAGATCGCGATGAATGACAAGATGCTGATGCGCGTAAGTAACGGCCGAGCAGACTTTGCGAAAAAGCTGGAGCCGCTCTTTTATCGCCAGTGCACGTTCATTACAATACTCGTCCAGCCGTTCGCCCTCGACATATTCCATCGCGAAAAATGGGATCCCGTCCGCGCTTACGCCGCCGCCGTAAAGTTGCGCGATATTCGGGTGATTAAGACTGGCGAGAAGTTGCTCTTCGCGTTTGAAGTGATGGATCATGTCATCCGAGGCCATGCCACGGCGAACCAGCTTGAGCGCGACTTTGCGATGCAATTCTCGATCTTGCGCGAGATAAACTTCACCCATGCCGCCGCTGCCGAGAAGCGACATAATCTCGTAAGTGCCGATGGTTTGGCCGGCCCGATATGCGCCTGCACGCACCAGAGATTCTGCCGCGAGATGAAGGGCTGGCGTTTCGATGAATCGGCTCGCGCCCTCGTGCTCCCGCAGGAGTGATTCAATTTCCGCGCGCATCGCCAGATCGGTTCCGCATTTCTCATTGAGAAACCCGGTCCATGCTTCGGGCCCGCATTCGACGGCGGATTTGACTAGTTCCGCCACCCGCTCTGCGCGCCGGTCAGGCATGCGCTGCGTTTCCCTTTAGCTCCCGGCGGAGCCAGAGCTTTGCAAAATGCCAATCCCGCGAAACCGCTTTCGGCGAAACGTTCAGCACTTGCGCGATTTCATTTGCTTCGAGGCCGCCGAAAAACTTCAACTCCACAATCTCGCCTTCTCGTGGATAGGTGGCGGCGAAACTTTGCAGCGCCTCATCCAAAGCGAGCAGCTCTGGCGGGCGTTCGCACGATAGCTCCCGCGTTTCATCGAGGTAAAGTTTTTCCAATTTCCCGCCGCGCTTCTCCGCATTGTGAGTGCGAGCGTGTTGCACCAGAATACGCCGCATCAGATGAGCGGCGACACTGGCAAAGTGCGCTCGGTCTTTCCAAGTCGCGCGGTTTTGATCGACCAGCTTCAAATAAGCTTCGTGCACGAGAGCGGTGGCCTGCAACGTATGGTCGGGCCGCTCATGCCGGAGATATTCGGCCGCGCGCTGGCGGAGCTCTTCATAAACCAGTGGCATGAGTCGCGCGGGAGCGTTCTTGTCGCTCCGGCTCCATTCCTGGAGGATCTGCGTGACTTCTTCTATCGGGGTAGGGCTCACTTTCTTGGCTCGATTCTCACATTTTCCAGAATCAAGCGAAAGTAGTTTTTCGGAAATCCTGTCCAGTTTCGCCTCGAAATCGCGCGGTTAGATGGTGAAGGACCTTATCATACAGAATCGACAATCATTTTCGGCGTCGCAGAACCATTCCGCGGTGACGCAGAATCATCCCACGGTGCCGAAAGATGATTTGGTTCCTGGTTCCTCGCGGAACTGGATTGCAGTTAATGCAGTTCAAACAATCCAACCTCAACTTCAAAAATCACGAGCGCCAAAGAGATGAAAAAACAAATTAACCCTTCTATCAAAGCGCAAATTCTTCGAAGCGCATTTATCCTGCTTGCACTTGTCGCCGTCAGCGCAATCCCATTCGCGCTGGCGCAATCCCGCAGTCGCGGGACTGCGAAACGAAGTGTGGCCGCGTCTGCGATCCGAGCGGACCGAACGCTGACGTTCGCGGATCGCGTCGCTTATCAGCGAGCGATCGAAGAAGTTTACTGGCAGCATCGCATCTGGCCAAAAGAGAACGGCGGCCCGAAGCCGCCACTGGCTAAGGTGATGTCGCGGGCGCAGATCGAGGAAAAAGTCGAAGATTATCTGCGCAACTCGCAGGCGCTGGAAGATTACTGGCAAAGGCCGATCACTCCTGACCAACTCCAGGCTGAGATGGAGCGGATGGCCAGTCACACCAAACAGCCCGGGGTGCTGCGCGAAATCTTTGCCGCGCTGGGCAACGATCCTTTCGTGATCGCTGAGTGTCTGGCCAGGCCCGTACTGGCGGAACGTGTAATCACGGAGTTGTACGCCCACGACCAAAGATTTCACGGCGAGCTGAAGCGGCGCGCCGAGGCTGACCTGCGAACGCACCCAAGTGTGAGGGAGATGAAGCAGACCAGCGGGATGTACACCGAAATGGAGTGGATCAAGAGCGACAGCGCCAAAGATAAAGACACAGGTGGATCGGCTTCTCCTGAAGACGATGGCAAGGCGGATCGCCAAAGACGTAGCGATGAATATGGCATCACGTTGAACAGCAGCGAATGGCAAGAGAGCGTCCAAAAACTCGCGCGCGAGTTTGACAGCATAAAACCTGGTGGGGCGCGACCGCTGGGCGCGCCGGGAACGCCTCGACAGAGCGAGGCGGCTACAGCGCAAATCAAGACCGGCGTATTAAGCCCACTACAAGAAGATGACGCGCATTACTACGCCGTGGCGGTAATGAACAAGGGCAAAGACCGAGTCAAGCTGGCCACCGTTGCGTGGCTGAAAGAACCGTTGCGATCATGGCTGGCTAAAGCCGAAACGCAAGTGCCAGTGACAATGGCAGCAGTCAGCGCCAACTACACGCTTCCTGTAATATCGGGTCAGTCGGATAACTCGATTCCGTCAGTTGCCTGCACGGACGACACGTGGACAGCGACCAGCACTACCGGTGCGCCCGATGCCCGAGAATTTCATACGGCAGTGTGGACCGGCAGCGAAATGATCGTCTGGGGCGGATATAATGGCATTGGCGCCCATTTTTTTAACACCGGCGGGAGATATAATCCCAGCACCGACAGTTGGACAGCGACCAGCATCACCGGCGCGCCCGCTGGCCGAGAATTTCATACGGCAGTGTGGACCGGCAGCGAAATGATCGTCTGGGGCGGATATAATGGCAGCATCTTTTTTAACACCGGCGGGCGATACAATCCCGGCACCGACACGTGGACAGCGACCAGCACCACCAGCGCGCCCGCTGGCCGATACGTTCATACGGCAGTGTGGACTGGCAGCGAAATGATCGTCTGGGGCGGAGAGGGTCCCGGCGGGCCCTATTTGAACACCGGCGGGAGATACAATCCCGGCACCGACAGTTGGACAGCGACCAGCACCACCAGCGCGCCCGCTGGCCGATCCGGTCACACGGCAGTGTGGACCGGCAGCGAAATGATCGTCTGGGGTGGAGCCAATTTCAGCAGCGTTTTTAACACCGGCGGGCGATACAATCCCGGCACCGACAGTTGGACAGCGACCAGCACCACCAGCGCGCCCGCTGGCCGATACGATCAGACGGCAGTGTGGACTGGCAGCGAAATGATCGTCTGGGGCGGAGTCAATTTCAGCAGCTATTTTAACACCGGCGGGAGATACAATCCCGGCACCGACAGTTGGACAGCGACCAGCACCACCAGCGCGCCCGCTGGCCGCCGCGCTCACACGGCAGTGTGGACCAGCAGCGAAATGATCGTCTGGGGTGGAGCCGACGGGAGCGGACAGTTTAATACCGGCGGGAGATACAATCCCAGCACCGACAGTTGGACAGCCACCAGCACCACCAACGCGCCCGATGCCCGATACTATCACACGGCAGTGTGGACCGGCAGCGAAATGATCGTCTGGGGCGGCAATAATGGCAGCAATTTGAATACCGGCGGGAGATACTGCGCGACGGCCACCTTCACGCCTACACCTACTCCCGCTGCAACAGCTACGGCAACGTTCACGCCTACTCCTACGCCGGAGGAATCACCGACGCCGACGCCAACAGCTACATCAACGCCTACTCCTACCGCTGCAGCCACAGCCACGGCGACTGCCACAGCTACTGCTACATTCACGCCGACTCCCACAGCTACCTCGACACCCACAGCGACGGCCACCTTCACGCCGACACCTACTGCGACCGCGACAGCCACAGCCACGGCCACAGCGACCGCCACGGCGACGGCGACGGCTACAGCAACTGCAACTTCCACCCCTACGCCGGAGGAATCACCGACGCCGACTCCTACAGCTACAGCAACTGCAACTCCTACGGCAACGGAAACACCTACAGCAACTGCAACAGCTACAGCAACTGCGACAGCCACAGCAACGGCGACCGCAACCACGACATCAACACCTACACCCACACCTACAGCGACAGCGACGGTGAGTCAGATCACGGTGGATGGAACCAATTGCGCCACGTTCTCGAGCGGCACGGCAACCACCCTCGGCGGCGTCATTTACCAAGTCGACAACCATGGCAAGACCAAGGACGTGAGGCCGCCTAAATTCATGTACTGGGTGAAAGTGACGGCACCGGCAGGCAGCAACACGTTTGTGATCAGTCAATCGATTACCACGGGCAACTTTAATACGCAATTCAAGCTCGATGGCGGCGGGAATGTGTTCAATGGACCCGACTGCAAACCGGCGGGGGGCGTGAACATGAGGCAAGACACTACCAACGGCACCAACAGCGCGGTCACCGTGAGGTTCAACGCCCAGCACGCGGGCGTTTATTACATTGCGGTGAAGTTCCAGACGGGGAACGTTAATGGCCATCCCGCCCCTGCGCCCGGCACGACCGTTCACTACGATTTTTCGACCACCGGCGTGCCCGGCTCGACCAGCAGCGTTGATCTTGTCAAGCAGTAAGCGAGCAGCGACCGCTATTCTTCAGCCAAGTTGCCAAGGAGCGGCGGTCTCCAGTCCGCCGTATCTAATTCGGAAGGTGCGATTTTGTGCGCCGCAAAAAATACTGGGATTGGAGTACACTTGATTAAGCAAGTCGACGGCGACTGCCGAGAAGCACCCAATTTTGGCGGCGGACTAGAGACCGCCGCTCCTTGATAGCGACTTCCCTATCCGCGTTAATCAGTGAACCGAGCTGATGGGATCAGTGAGATAGAAGGTAAAGCCGCAAAGGGTAGCGGCGAGCGAGTTGGGAAAGGAGCGAGTTTCAATTCCCCGCTTCAACGCTTCCCTGGCACGCCGTAGCCTTGGCGAAGGCGGCAACGATTTAACGAAGCTACGTTTGCTCTGTCTCGGGAATACGAGATGATCATTGCTTCATGGCCGCGTCGAAAAGAACGATAGTGATCGTCGCATTCGCCGCGCTCTATGTGATCTGGGGCTCTACATATCTCGGTATTCGGTTTGCGATTGAAACGATTCCCCCGTTTCTGATGGCAGGAGCGCGATTCGTTTTGGCGGGAGTAATCATGTACGCGATCGCCTGGTCGCAAGGCATCACCAAATCGAGCTGGGCGAACTGGCGAACGTCGCTGATCATCGGCGCGTGCTTGCTGCTCGCAGGCAACGGCGGCGTTACGATTTCAGAAAAGTACATCGACTCAGGACTGGCGGCGCTGATCGTGGCGATTGTTCCCATTTACATTGTGCTGCTCGGGTGGGCGACGGGAATGGCGCCGAAACCAACTCCAATTATGTGGCTCGCGCTCGTTGGAGGTTTTGTTGGCGTTGGGATTTTGTTCGGCCCGGCGCTGCGTTTTTCCTCAAACGAAGCCCGACACCCTGCGATTGGAATATCGATCCTGCTCGTCTCATCTTTCATCTGGTCGGTGGGCTCGCTCTACTCGCGCGTTGCTAAACATGCTGCCTCACCTTTTCTCACGGCCGCTCAACAAATGCTCTGCGGAGGAATGCTCCTTTTGTTCGTGGGCATCGCCACCGGCGAGCTGCGACGCCTGCATCCCGGTTCTATCTCCATGTTGTCCCTCGGTTCATTTATTTATCTGGTGATCATTGGAGCTGTGGTTGGATACACGGCTTACATTTGGCTGCTACGTCACTGCGAGCCCGCGAAAGTCGCCACTTATGCATACGTGAATCCAATCGTCGCGGTCCTATTGGGCACTCTTTTTGCCGGAGAAACTGTAACCATGCGCACGTTGATTGCCGCTGGTCTCATTATTGGCTCTGTTGCGCTGGTAATCACGGCGCAGCAACTAAGATCCAAGGCGGAGCCACCCGTGAGCGTGGCCTTGGAGCCTGCTGATTGAAGCGCGATGAATCTGGGAGTTGCACGATTCCAGTGTGTAGCGGAGAGCGTCCTGCTCGTACATGTTTAGCGCCAAGGGCGCTATGTCAGCTTTAGCCTGAGGCAACGCCCCAGGAATTCGATTGCATCCCGGACGGACAAGCGCTGAAAGCGCGATTCAATTCACGCGGTTCGATTCTCAAACGTAACGCTCGGCGACAAACGATGCTGAAAGGTTTCGGGCAGTTCGCATATTCTCGCATCGAGTTCAGCCGGAGGTGAATCGCGCTTTCAGCGCTGATGTTTTCGGATTTCCGTAATCCTGGGGCGTTGCCCCAGGCTTTGACGTGAATGCCGCGCCTTTGGCGCTCCGAGTTTTTGTTGAGCAGTTTGTAGCTCTTTGCGCTTTAATCTGGTATGGCAAGCGATTCGAAAGATCGACAGGAAACAATCGCCGTGGTTACGCGCAACTGGCAGGCGGAAGTCGAGACTGCGCGAACCTATCGCGATCTGGCCGAGCGTGAGCGCGATGAGAGACGCAAAGGCGTTCTTTTGCGCATGGCCGAAGCGGAAGAGCGCCATGCACAGCGTTGGGAGAAGAAGCTTAGAGACCTCGGTGCGGAGCCACCTGTATTCAAAGACACTATTGCGCGCCGATTGAATCGCTGGTGGAACAGATTTGCCGGAGCTGAGGTCGCCATTCGCCGCATGGAAGCGACGGAAGAACGACAGGAAGCGCAATTTCATGATCAAGCCCAGCGCGCATTAGCCGGCGAACAGGATGTACAAGAATTTCTGCGGCATAGCGCCCTCGAAGAAAAAGCGCATGCGCGGGTGTTGAGCGCGATGGCGCCGCCCATCAGTCCGCGCACCGCGCTTGACAAAATCCTGAAGCGCGAACGTTGGCACGGACGGGGCGGCAGTTGGGTGGCCGATGCGATCTACGGCGCAAACGACGGATTGGGCGCGGTTTTCGGAATCGTTTCCGGCGTAGCCGGCGCGACGAATAACCAGCAGCATTACATTCTGATCTCCGGCCTTGCGGGAATGCTCGCTTCCACGCTCTCGATGGGTGCAGGCGCGTATCTTGCCGCAAAGAGCGAAGCTGAAGTTTATGAGGCCGAGATTTCGCGTGAGCGCGCCGAGGTCGAAGAAAATCCTGAGGAAGAGATTGAAGAGATGTCGCTGTTTTACCAATTGCAGGGATTCACTCCGGAAGAATCACAGAAAATGGCGGAGCGCCTCGCTCAACAACCCGAACAGTTCGTCCAGGCGATGGCTCAAAGTGAGCTCGGCTTGTCCGAGCACCGGTTTCCAAATCAATGGACTTCTGCGACGTCGGCTGCCATCTCCACCGCAATCGGCGCTTTTGTTCCAATCATTCCATTTTTTTTCTTCGGTGGACTTACTGCGGTGATTCTTTCCTTTGGGATCAGTTTAGTGGCGCACTTTCTTGTGGGCGCGTTGAAATCGCTGATCACAATCCGCTCGTGGTGGGCGTCCGGTCTCGAGATGACTTGGATTGGAATTATTGTAGCCGTCGTCACCTACGGGCTGGGCCTGGCGTTCGGCTCACTCGGCTGAGTTCAGCTTCCGACGCCGAGCGCACTCATGTAAAAACTGATTTCGCGAAGCTCGTGGAATGCGATCGCATCCTCGTCTCGCGCTGAATGCTGCAGGTTTTCTGGAAATCAGCTGCCGCCGTCCCCCCAGACGCCCTCTGAAGCACATACGATATATTGTTGTAACCGAATAACGGTTTCGCAGGTCACAAATTGGGAGCGTCCCAGTTCGACACGGGACGAATCCGTCCAATTGGCGGACATGGAAACGAGGTATTCATCAAAATGTCTAAGCGGCTCCTTTTCGGAATCATCGGCGCTCTCGTGCTTTTGATCGCATGGTGGAGCTTTCATCCTCGCGCTGATCAATCCGGGTCAACGGTTGCGGAAGGAACTTCGGGCAGGCGGGGCAGGTCTGGAGCGGGCGGTGGTCCAGTGCCCGTGATTGCAGGCAAGGTCGAGCAAAAAGATACGCCTATCTACCTCGATGGCCTCGGGACGGTCCAGGCGTTCAACACCGTCACGGTGCACACCCGCGTGGATGGCGAATTGCAGAAGGTGCTCTTCACCGAAGGGCAGGATGTGAAAACGGGTGATCTCCTGGCGGTGATCGATCCGCGGCCTTTCCAGGCAGCTTTGGATCAGGCGATCGCAAAGAAAGCGCAGGACGAAGCGCAACTCGCCAACGCCAAAGTCACGCTCGCCCGCAACACTGATTTGTTGAAAAAGAAGGTGATCGATCAGCAAGATTTCGACACATCCAAGTATCAGGGCGATCAATTCCAGGCTGCAGTGCAGGCGGACCAGGCAGCGATCGAGGCTGCGAAGACGCAGCTTAATTACACGCAAATCAAGTCACCGATTGACGGACGCACCGGTGTTCGACTCGTCGATGTTGGCAACATCGTTCACGCAGCCGATCAAAACGGAATCGTCGTCATCACCCAGCTGCACCCGATTTCGGTCGTGTTCACCCTCCCCGAACAAAACTTACAGGAAATTCTAAACCAAGGCGGCGCGAATGGCGGACTGAAGGTGTTTGCCCTCGACCGGGGAAACACGAGCACGCTCGACGAAGGCGCGCTTGCGGTCGTGGACAATGAAATTGATCAGACGACCGGCACACTAAAGTTGAAAGCGACGTTTCCTAATGATCAGTTGCAACTTTGGCCGGGAAAATTTGTTAACGCGCGTTTAATTTTGACCACGCGCGAAGGCGCCACCGTCGTTCCCTCAAGCGTAGTGCAACGCGGCCCGCAGGGAACTTATGCATACGTCATCAAGACGGACAAAACGGTCGAGATGCGGCCCATTAAGGTCGCGCAAACGGAAGGAAATCTTGCGTTGGTGGATGAAGGGCTGCAGCCCGGCGAACAAGTGGTGGTAGATGGCCAATATAAATTGCAACCGGGGGCGCATGTTGAACTGACGACGCCGCAACCGTCAAAGCAGCAGCCGGGCGTGCGTGGGAAACAGCCGACCGCCAAAATGGCGAGGGCGTCGAAGCCATGAGTGTCACTTGCAGCATTAGTCTCCAAGCAGGTTTTAGACATCGCGTTTGCCTGGCGCAACGGATTCGCCTCTCCCTTTCTGAAAGGGAGAGGATTAAGGTGAGGGATTGTTTCCGGCGCGTTCCTCGAGCGCGAAGCAAATCGCTCGTAGCACGCTATCGAGTTCCTCACGAACTTGGTGATTCCAAAATCGGAGAACCTCGATGCCGTGGCGAGCGAGAAATTCTTCCCGCGCGTGATCGCGTATCTGGCCGCCTCGATAATTATGTCCTCCACCGTCTAGCTCAATTGCCAGCTTTGCCTCCGCACAATAAAAATCGAGGACATAAGGATCAAGCGGATGCTGCCGCCGGAATTTGTAGCCCGCAAAATTGCGGTTCCGCGGGTGTCGCCAAAGAACACTTTCCCACTTGGTCGGATGCTTCCGTAGCCAACGAGCGCGGTTCACGGAGGCATTTAAGGCGCACGCTGCCTGTTGGAAAAGCCGAATTGACCCCTCACCTCAATCCTCTCCCCTTGAGCAAGGGGAGAGGCGGAGTAAGCCCCAACCAACCCGGAACACGTCCTGCCGCTTACCGTCCAAACATGCGTGAGTCTGCCATGGTGGATTGGCCCTGTGACAAGTTGGAAACGTGAGCCAGGTTCATGAGTATTTCCGAACCATTTATTCGGAGACCAGTGGCGACTTCGCTGTTGATGGCCGGCGTGGTTTTGCTTGGGATACTTGGCTACAAGTTGTTGCCGATCTCCGCGCTGCCGACCGTTGATTTTCCAACGATCGAAGTGACGACATTTTATCCCGGAGCGAGCGCAGACGTGATGGTCTCGTCGATCACTACGCCGCTCGAGCGACAGTTTGGGCAGATCAGCGGATTGGCGTCGATGAATTCCACCAGCTCGTTCGGTACATCGACAATCACTTTGCAGTTCG
>Ga0193713_1000229_pt1 | contig 18615 bp, 18 predicted proteins | sample H3a2metaG_FD_143054 | JGI IMG/M metagenome (GOLD analysis project Ga0193713, IMG submission 143054) | Soil microbial communities from a riparian zone of the East river system, Colorado, United States - H3a2 | ecosystem: Environmental > Terrestrial > Soil > Riparian zone | place: USA: East River... | reverse complement strand
CGTGCTCACCAATCGACCGACCTTACTTACGATAGCCCCAGGCATCGGCTTCATGGATTTGTCTGCCACGCGGCCTTGAGGAAGGCTCGGCTCGCCTTGGCAAGGCCACCGCCGCGAAAGCGGGTCGAATGGCCGGCCAGTTCGTCCTTGAGCCAACCCAGCGTTTCCACGTCGTCAATATCGTACCATTCGGGAAGCAGCGTCGTAGCAAGCCCGATTTCAGCAGCACGCTCGCATGTGCTGCGAGCCACGGTTTCGGTTCCCCAGGCAATCCGCGTGAACAGCTGCCTGTGCGGCTGTTTCAAGCCGATGAGATAGTAGCCGCCATCGCTCGCCGGTCCGAGCACCATCCGATCGCCCGGCTCGCGCAGGGCTTCAATAGCCTGCACCAGGAAACGCGTCGGCAGGGTTGGGCTGTCGCCATTGACGAGCAAGACGCAGTCATGTCCGTCGAGCAGGAAATCGCGCGCAGCGCCCAACAGTACATCGCCGAGATCGTCGCCAACCTGCAGCTGAAGCCCGAACGTTGCCGGAAGCAGCTCCCGCATGATGTGCTCGACTCCCGCCGGCGCATAGACGCCATACCCGCGCCCGCCGAGGGTCTCCGGGACCGCATCGATGGCTGCGGCGACGTCACGCAGAAAGCAGGCCGAGAGCTCCGAGGCGGCAACCGCGCCAATGGCCGTCGCAAGCCGCGTCTTTGCGCGGCCGGGCTGCGGCGCCTTGCATATGATCCCGATCGCCGCGACGCTCACAGCAGGAGCCGGCACCGCAGGCGATCGGCGGCGATCGCGATCAATTGCAGCGCGTCATGACTTCCGTCCGCTTCGCCCTTCTCAAAATCGCCGTCGACCCGCCCCATTTGATTTGTCACATGGGCAAAACACAGGACGGACTTTTGTCGGACTTGTGCGAAAGCGTAGAGCGCCGCGGCTTCCATTTCGACTGCCATCAGGTTCCTTTCGACCATTGCGTCGATCCCCGGCTGGGTTTCACGGAACGGCGCGTCGGTTGTCCAGGTCGCGCCCGCAAGGACCGGCACGGCAAATTTCTCGAATGCGCCGTCGAGTGCCGAGATCAATCCGGTATCAGCATGCGCATAGTCGGACGCCGCGATGTAGTGATAGCTGGTGCCTTCGTCACGCAGCGCGCGTTCGATGAGAATGAAATAAGGCGGCGGGCGTATTGGCACGATCTGTCCGGAGGACGTGACGCTGATCAGCAGTTTGCAGCCTGACGCGAACATTTCCTCGGCGATCAGCACCGCGAACGAGGCGCCGACGGCGCACCCGACGATTCCGAACTTAATCCCGCCGCTGCTGAAAGAGTGGAGCTGGGTATGATAGCAGGCCCATCCCGATTCAAGCCGGGTCTCGCCACGGGCGAGCAGGCTGTGCAGAATGTCGCCGTCGGGGTCGAGGACGCAGATGTCCGGGATATTCGAGCTCGTAATCCGCTTTTGCCTGCGCGCTTCGCGCAGCAAATTTTCCGGCGTAAATGCGGACGGCCGCGTGTAATGTTTTTGCGCGAGGATGGGCGGGAGCCCGCCGTCATTGACCGCCATCACCAGACAAACCTCGTTTGTGCCGTTGCCGGTCATTGGTAGCGTCCTCCTCGACAGCGAGCAAGCGCCGCAAGCCCGCTGCGGCTTTACGGGTCGTAGCCGGAAGAGGGCAAGGTGTCCGACGTCATCAAGAAAATAGACTTGGTGTGACGTAACGTGATGGCTTTGAATTTCGTAATGGCTACGGAAATCGCCGGCTTCTGATACGGCGAAAGCTTGCGATTCCTGAGGCTGGTCGTGTTGATCCGATCGTGCTGATCGCGTAGCATCATATCCGACCGCCGCAACGCTTGGTGTGGAGGACCATTATGAATCACGAGACCGTAGTTTCGAATGCCAAGGAGATCGCCGATCGCATCCTTGCGCCGGCGGCCAGACAAAACGACAAGGAAGGTCGTTTTTCGTCCGAGGCCATCGCGGCCCTTGGTCCGGCCGGATTGCTCGGGATCATGCTGCCCTCCGAGGTGGGCGGCTCGGCCCTGGGACCACGAACCCTGGCTGCCGTCATCGCGACGCTCGCGGAAGCGGACGCGTCCGCCGCGATGGTTTACTTGATGCACGTGAGCGCTACCGCGACCATCGCGGCGGCCCGTCCGGATGCCGGGGTCGCGCAGACGCTCAAAGACATTTCGGCCGGAAAACACCTGACCACCCTGGCCTTCAGCGAAGCCGGATCGCGCAGCCACTTCTGGGCGCCCGTCTCGCGCGCGAAGCGCAACGCTGTCAACGTGCACCTCACCGCCAAAAAATCATGGGTGACGAGCGCCGGTCATGCGCAAAGCTATGTTGTCTCGGCGCTGGCGCCTGAAGGCAAGAGTCCAACGGACTCGACGCTTTATCTTGTCGCCGGCGGTACGCCCGGACTCTCCGTCGCGGGCCCATGGGATGGTCTCGGGATGCGTGCCAACGCTTCCGCGCCGATGATCCTCGAGGATTGCGAGGTCGCACCCAGTCTCCAGCTGACCGACGACGGCGCCGGCTTCAAGGCGATGCTGGAGGTCGTGCTCCCATTGTTCAACCTCGGAACATCGGCGGTCGCGCTAGGTCTTTGCCGGGCGGCGGTGGCAGGGACTGCAGTTCATCTCAAGAGCGCTCGTTTCGAGCATTTGGGCCAGACCCTCGGAGAGAGCCTGCCGACGCTTCGCGCGCAGCTTGCGACGATGCAGATCGACACTGACGGGCTTGCGGCGCGCATCGACGATCTCGTCGATCACCTTGAGCGCCCCCGAGAAACCACTATGCTGCGCGTGCTTGAGAGCAAGGCGGCGGCGGGTGATATCGCTATCGCCGTCACCTCGGCGGCGATGCGCGTGTGCGGAGGCGCCGCGTTTTCCAAGCATATGGCCATCGAGCGATTGTTCCGCGACGCTCATGCAGGCGCTGTGATGGCCCCGACGGGCGATGTTCTGCGCGAATTCATCGGCAAAGCCATTTTGGGAATGCCGCTGTTCTAGTGCTCCGATCCCAACATTCACATCCCGATCGGATCGCGATCGGTCGCAGTTGAATATTTAGGCTTGATAGGCGAGATGCAATCATGAGCCGGACGATTTGGGTAGGTGCTGTCGCATATGATCCGAAGGTGGTCAGCATCTGGGAGGGCATGCGACGATACTTTCACGAGGAAGCGCGTCTGCCCGTCGAGGTGGTGCTGTTTCAAAGCTACGAGGCGCAGGTCGCCGCCCTCCTGGCCCTGCCCGGCGAGCCGCTGCCGCGCATCGACATCGGATGGAATACGAATCTCGCTTTTATCCAGGCCGATGCCTGGAGCGACCACCGTTGCCGACCTATCGCGATGCGCGATACCGACGTGGGCTGGACGACCGGGATCGTTGCGGTCACCGGCGGGCCGGTCGCCACGCTTGCCGATCTTAAGAGCCGCACCCTGGCCCTTGGCAGCCGCGACAGCGGCCACGCGGCGATCCTTCCGGTCTATTTCCTCGAGCGCGAAGGACTGGTCGAGGGCAAGGACTACCAGACGCTTCGCTTCAACACCGATCTCGGCAAGCATGGCGATACCGGGACCAGCGAGTCCGATGTCGTTCGCGCGGTCCTCGACGGCCGCGCCGATGCCGGCGCAATCGGCAGCCCGTTCTGGAACGCCGTGCGTGCGGAGCGTCTGGTGCCGGAAGGTGCGCTAACCGAGATCTGGACCTCGCGGCCCTATAATCACTGCATGTTCACGGCGCGCTCCGATCTGGATCCCTCGTTGGAGCAACAGTTTGCCAAAGCACTATTCGGGATGAGCTACGACAACCCGACGCATCGCGCTGTGCTCGAGGCGGAAGGGCTGCGCCAATGGTTGGCGCCGCAGCTTGAAGCTTATGCCGAGTTGCGGGAAGCGTCGGCGCAACAGGGTTTTTTGAAGCGGCCTTAAGCCCACGCCCCGCGCTTATCAGGCGCAATTGAAAATCTTCGCCAGCCGGCGCTCATGCTCATATTCGCGGTCGAAGGCGCGACGCACGGCTGCGAAGGATTCGGCGAGTGGAAAGATATCCCGGCTGACCAGCAGGTCATTATCCTCGGCTCCGACCGGATGCCAGAACACGCCTTCCGCCGTAATCGTCACCTCAGGAAACAGATCTGCCCTTGCCAAAGCAATGCCCTGGATTGCCGAGCCTCGCAGGGCAATTCGCCTGATCACCCGGTTCTCCTCACTAAAGTGATGGGCGTCAAGGAAGCTGCGGAACTCCTCGGCCTCCGCATCAGTCGACACTGTCGCCGCCAATCGCACCCGGAATCCTTCGGCACGGGCCAACTCGATCCCCTTCCGGGCGCGTGCCCATGTCCCCTTTCCACGATGGCTGTCGTGGCGCTCAGGTGTCGGACTGTCGAGGCTGATTTGCAAGGTCACGCGTTCGCGCTGCAACGCGCGCAGCGTTTTGAGCCGACTTCCGGCAAACAGCATGCCGTTGGTGAGGACCGTGGTCGGTGCCGACACAGCGCACGCGGCAAGGATCTCGCCGATATCTGGCAGCATGAATGGCTCGCCGCCGGTGACAAAGATTTCACTTACGCCGAGCTTCGCCGCCTCGATCGCGATCCGTCGCACCCGCTCGATGCCGAGAGCCCGCCGCGGAGCTTTGGGTGACGAGCGCACGCAGCAATAATCGCAGCTCAGGTTGCAGTCGAAGTTGGCGTAAAGCCACAGACGAGAGCCGACGGGCCGATCTTCTCCGACATTCTCACCAGCCTCTCCATAGCGGAGCACCCAACGGGCGCGACCTTCTTCGACTGCCACGTCGACGAGGCTGTTGCGGGTGAAGCGACACCATGCCTCGAGCTCGGGGCCGATACCTGGATCGCCGCTGATCACGGCCACGAGGTCGCCCTTACGGCTGCGGCGCAGCGCAGCTATCAAATCCGGCAGTAGGCCCGAGGCAAATGTCTTGGTGCCGGCGTCGAGTTCAACGTTCGCGTTGGTTCTCATGCAGTCACTATAGTTTTTGCCTCAAGAAATCCAAGACGAACTGGATTGGTCCTTCAGACCCTCCAAGTTTACCGCACCAGTTTCGCACCGGAAACGATCTCACCAGAACGCAACGAACACAATCAGCCTCCAAGGAAAACGCAGCAAAATCAACGATCGCGTCCTTTATCCTCCCGCTCATAACGGTCTGGTTGCAGGTTCGAGTCCTGCCGGGCCCACCAATGAAATAAGGGGCTTATTCGATCCCTTTTCTGGATCAGCGCACCAGAAATGACCAGCTTCCTTTACGGCCGCCATGCCTTAGCAACTGCCAGACTAATGCTGAGCTGCGGACCGGACCAGACTCTCAGCCCTTCAATCGTAGCTTCGGCGGGTTCATCGCACGAAACGGCTGGACTGGGTGCATCCCCGGCTCGCCGACCGGTCGACCGGCCATCGTTGAAGTCCTCGAAGTGTCCGCGCTGTGTCGTCAGAAGCAGGAAATCATGTCTGGCAATCGAACAGGGCTCCGCTCCCCGCCGCATGTTCACTTTCCGATGCTGTCTTCAAAGGCTGCCCGCTGACGCACTGTCAGGTGCAGTCCATGCTTGGTTCGACGATCCAGCATGTCAGCGGCGTGGGTCGCCCATTCGGTCTCGCGCAAGTAGCGCGCTTCCCGCTCGTATAAATCGCCACCGAAGTGGTATCCGAGATCTGCGCAGCTGCGCGTCGGCCCCAGCAACTCCCGGCCGCGTGTCCCATAGAGGCGTGCATAGTGACGGATTAGAGAGGCTGGCAGGCCCGAATATTCGCGCTGCAGATCGGCCACGAAATCCTCGAAATCGCCTGGAATGTCGCCGCCGGGAAGGCGCGCGGCTGCAGTCCATGCTGGTGATAGCCGTGGAAACCAGGGCATCAGACGCTGCAGCACATGTTCTGCGAGTTTGCGATAGGTCGTGATCTTGCCACCGAAAATCGACAACACCGGAGGAGTTTCGGGGGTGCCGTCGATTTCAAGCACGTAGTCCCGGGTCACCGCAGACGGATTCTTCGCGCTGTCGTCATAAAGCGGTCGTACGCCCGAGAAGGAATGAACAATGTCGCGATCCTCGGGTGGGTTGCGTAGGTAGCGGCGCAGCGCGCGCAGCAGATATTGAGTCTCGGCGCCGTCGATCGCGACATCTTCCGCGCGTCCCTCGTAGGGAATATCGGTGGTGCCGATCAGCGCGAGATCGCCTTGGTACGGATTTACGAAGATGACGCGCCGGTCGTCATTCTGGAACAGGTAGGCGTGGGAGCCGACCCAGAATTTCGGCACCACGATGTGACTGCCTTTGACGAGCCGAACATTGTGGGAAGAGTTCAAGCCGGTGACGCCTTGTATGACGTCCTCGACCCATGGTCCGGCCGCGTTGACCAGGGCGCGGGCACGAGCCACGTGCACGAGACCATCCTCGCCTTGCATCTCGAGATGCCATGTCTCCCCTACCCGTCGGGCCCGGGTCGCCCCCGTACGCGGCAGAACGAGCGCGCCGTGACGCGCCGCATCGATCAGATTCAGCACCACGAGACGCGCATCGTCGACCCAGCAGTCGGAATATTCGAACGCGCGACAAAACTCCGGCCGCAGCGGTGCGCCTTCGGGCGCACGTGACAGGTCGAGGCTGCGGCTCGGCGGCAGTCGCTTTCTGCCACCCAGATGGTCGTAGAGAAACAGTCCGGCCCGCACGAGCCAGGCCGGCCGCTGGTCGGGCGAGTGCGGCAGGACGAACCGGAGCGGCCAAATGATGTGCGGTGCCGACGTGAGCAGGACCTCCCGCTCGATCAATGCCTCGCGCACCAGGCGGAATTCATAATATTCGAGATACCGCAGCCCGCCATGCACGAGCTTTCCCGAGCGGGACGAGGTTCCTTCGGCGATATCCCGCTTTTCGCAGAGCAGCACCTTGAGACCGCGGCCGGCGGCATCCCGCGCGATGCCGGCGCCATTAATGCCACCACCGATGACGGCAATGTCGACCAGCCCGTGATCCCTGGCCGCGGCCGCGGCTGCAACGTTCATCTCGCCCTGCTTTGCCTCTTCTCTGTCATGCGCGCCGCCGCGGACGTCCGGGCGTCTACCGCCACTGCTGCGATGATCGCTTCGCGTAGCTGCCGCTCATCTCGCGTCATTGCTTCTTCCAGCTCTTGCTCAACACGGATTGAGCGGCGGCTCGCCGGCAAGAAACCGGCGAACCTCTTCAGCCGCCTGATCGGCGGCGATGGTGACGGTGTGCACCGAAGCGCCGGCGATGTGGGGCGTCAGCGTGACATTCGGCAGCCGCAGCAGCGGCCAATCCGGCGGTACAGGCTCGACGGCAAAGGTGTCGAGCATCGCGCCACCAAGTTGACCAGATGCCAGCGCTTCGTAGAGCGCGTCATAGTCGACCATCGGGCCACGGGCGGTATTGATAAAGATCGCGCCTTTCCTGGTTCGCGCGAGCGCCTCACGCCCGATGAAGCCGGTCGTCTCGGGCGTCACCCTGGCGTGCAGCGTGATGACGTCGGCGCGGTCCAGCAGTGCATCCAGCGCGACATGCTCGATCCCGTCACTGCGATCCTGCGCCGAAATCTGCACATAGGGGTCTGCGACCAGCAGCCTGCACCCGAAGGCCTTCAGCAGCTTCACTACCCGGCTGCCGATCGCGCCATAGCCGATGACGCCGACCGTCATCTCACCGAGCTCACGGCCGGTGCGATCGGCACGGTAGAGATCGCCACGCCACTCACCGACACGCATCGCCTCGTGGCCGGCGCGGATGAGGCGCGTCTCGGCGAGAATGGCCCCGATCGTGAACTCGGCGACCGCGCTCGCATTCCGGCCCGGCGTGTTGACGACCAGCACGCTATGATCGCGTGCCGCCTGCATGTCGATGTTCACAGGCCCCCCCCGCGAAACTGCGATGAACTTCAGGTTCGGCAGCCGTTCGAGCATCGCCCGCGAAACCGGCGCGAGATGGGTGACGAGCATGGCGGCATCACCGATGAATGCCGCGACCTCGTCGGGATCACCCATGAATTCCTTCAGCCGTTCGAGCGGAGAATCGGCGTAGCCGTGTTCCATCGGCTGATCGGGCCAAGGCTGTTCGAGGGACCGGATTTTCACCCCGTTGCCGCAGGCCGCGGCGATCCGGTCGGCAAACATCGACGGCAGCATGAAGCGGTCACCGATGATCGCGATGGTGTCAGACATCTGCGCCTCCCACGCGCAAGGCGGCGAGCCGCTTCCAGGTCGGGCGCGAGGCAAGCCTTGCCTCCAGATAAGCCGGAAACATCTGTTCGTAGCGCGCCGCGAGGCCGGCGTCGGGAGCTTGCGGCTGGCCGAGATGCGGCGTCACCCAATCATCGGCACAGGAAGTCATGTCGGGGTAGCATCCGGTCGCGACTGCGGCGATCATCGCGGCACCGGCGGCGCCAGCCTCCTCCCGGCTGCAGACACGAACATTCGAACCGAGAGCAGCGCCGAGGATGGCACGAAGCGCGTGACTGCGCGCTGCGCCGCCTGTGATGCGCACATCCCGCGGCAAGGCGCCCATGGCGGCGTAGCAGTCGCGTGCCGCGAATGCGAGACCCTCCATGACGGCGCGCATTAGATCCCAGTAGCCGTGGCGCGAACGTAGCCCGATGAATTGCGCGCAGGCATCGTGCGCCACGAACGGACCGCGTTCGCCCGCGTCAGAGATGAAGGGATGAAACACCACCTCGCCTGGACTTGCCTGCATCACCTGCGCATCGAGCCGACGGATCAGGTCGGCGCGGGATCGCGAGATACCCTCGCCAGCGAGCACACCGAGCGCCAGATCGAGCAGCCAATCGATGTTGAGGGTGGCCGCCATGTTGGACTGCATCTGGGCGTAGTGGCCGGGTACCGGAAACGGCATGGTGTAGCCGGTCGCCTCGCCATTCAGCGTCACGTCGTCGGCAGTGGATGCGAGCCGCATGTGCATGCCGGTCGAGCCGATGATAGTGCAGCCGACCTCCGGCGCGTGATCGTAAAGGCCCGCTCCCAGCGCGTTACAGATCACGTCGACGTAGCCAAGCGATACCGGCACGCCCGCCGGCAAGCCTGTCTCCGCCGCCGCCGCCGCACCGAGCGGATGCGTCACGGAAGCTCCGTCGACGACGTCAGGCACCAGGCGCGCTAGATCGGCTATACCGATCAGGCGCGCCGTCTCCGGATCGTAGCAACGGGTGCGGAAGTTTCCGTACGAAAACGCCACTTCGGATGGATCGGTCGCGCGCATCCTCGTCAGGCGGAAGTAAAGCCAGTCCTTGCAGTGAAACGCCGTAGCGGCACGGGATACGGATTCCGGCGCGTTCGCTTGCAGCCACGCGAGCTGCGGCCCCTGCTGACAGGCATTGAGGCCGGAGCCGGTGCGCCGATAGAGCGCCGCGTTCTGCGGGCTGGCACGGATCTCCTCCACCAGGCGTGCCGCGCGTGAATCCAGCCACAGCAGCGCCGGAGCAACAGGCCGCCCCTCTTCGTCGATCAGCCATGTGCCGTCGCCCTGCCCCGTTACGGCAATGGCCGCAACACGCGCCGGAAGATCGGGCACGCTCACCGAAAGACCGCGCAGCGCCGCCGTCGTGTCGTCCCAGGTGCGTGACATGTCCTGCTCGACATGATCTCCCTTCGACGTGCGATAGACGTTGGGCAGGGAGAAGCTACCGAGCTGGCCGCCCTCGCGCGTGAATGCCACCGTCTTGATCAGCGAGGTACCGGCGTCGATTCCGACAATGACGTCGCGGACTTGCGGAGCGGGCATCGTCAGGCAGCCTCCGCGTGGCGGAAGCCAGCTCCGTCCGGGCCAAAGACATGTAGATGACGTGGCTCCAGCGCAAAGGAAACGATATCTCCGGGCCTCGCCGTGATCCGACTTGATGCTACGGCGATCAACAGGTTTCCGCCACAGTCGCCAGCGACGTGCGACTGGTCGCCGAGCCATTGATTGGAGACGACGCGCACAGGGATATCTCCGGTCCCGATTCCGATTTTCTGCGGCCGGATGCCGATCCGCACCCGCAAGCCATCTTCGAGGTCCTTCTGCGCCGCGGGGCTGAAGGTCCCGCCGGGAATATCGAACGTCACACCAGGCGTGACGGCGAAGCGGAAGCCGCCGTCGGAGCGCCCGACCGTGGCATCAAGCACATTCATCGGCGGCTCGCCGATGAAGCTTGCCACAAACAGGTTCGCAGGGCTGTCCTTCAGCTCTTTTTCGCTGCCGAATTGCTGCAGCACCCCGTCTTCCATCACGGCGATACGGTCGGCCAGTGCACTTGCCTCGGTCTGATCATGGGTGACGAAGATCGCCGTCATATCACGCTCCGCCAGCAAGCTCTTGATCCGTCCGCGTAGAACCGCCCGGAGCTGCGGCTCGAGTTGCCCCATCGGCTCGTCGAGCAGATAGAGATCCGCGTCGCGGACCAGGGCACGCGCGAGCGACGCGCGCTGCTGTTGTCCTCCGGAGATCGAACGTGGGAAGCTCTCCAGGATGTCCTCGATCTCCACGAGTTTCGCGATTGCCTCGACCCGGCGCGTGACGTCGGCACGGGGCATCTGGCGGGATTTCAGCGCAAAGGCGATGTTTTCCCGCACCGTGAGCGGCGGGTAGAGCGAATAGCCTTCGAATGCCATCGCCACCTTTCGCTGCGCCGGAGGCAGATGATCGATGCGTCGTCCGTTGAGCGTGATCTGTCCGGCGGTGACGTCCTCGAATCCGGCAATCATGCGCAGCGTCGAGGTTTTGCCGCACCCCGACGATCCCAACAGCGCGACGATCTCGCCCTTCCTGATGTCCATGTTGAGCGCGCGCACCGCATGAACGGCTGGCTTGCCGCGGCTGCGGTAAACCTTGTCAATACCCCGAAGCTCAAGCGTGCCCATCATCCTACTCCCGTCAGGCGGCCTGCCGCCGATGCGACAGGCAGACACGCTGCCCGCTCGTCCGGTCGAACAGCAGCGCATCCTCCGGCGCGAACCGAATGAAAACATCCTCCGCCGTGGCCCCGTCCACTGCGCGTGGCGGCAGCGCGGCAAGCCACTCGGTGTCATCAGTCAATTTCAGCAGCAACACCGCCTTCTCATGCATGGGCGTGACCGCAAGGATTCGCGCGCGGATCGAATCGTCGCCGGCCGAGCGGGAAATCGCGAGATGCTCGGGCCGAATTCCGAGCCAGCATGGGCGATCCGGCGGCGGCCCGTCGGAAGCACCGAGCCGGATCCTTGCGCCCGAAATTATCGCGAACAACGCGCCATGCTCCTCGAACGGCTGGATCTCGGCGAGATTGATGGTCGGATCGCCGAACAATCGCGCGACCGCAACCGAGGCAGGTGCCGTGTAGATCGCTTCCGGCGTCGCGACCTGTTCAAACCGGCCGTTGACGAGCACCGCGATACGGTCGGCGATGGCCATCGCTTCGCGGTAATCCTGGGTTACGTACAAAGCGGCGGCCGCGCCGCGGCGGAGCAGGCTCGGCAATTCGAGGCGCATCTCGTAGCGGAGCTTGGCGTCAACGTTACGCAGCGGATCGTCCAACAGCAGCACATCGGGGTCACCGATCAGCGCGCGAGCGAGCGCCGTGCGCTGCTTCTGGCCGTTCGACAGTTCACGCGGGACATGATCGAGCACATGCTCGATCTTCAGGAGCCGGCTGATCGCCTGAACCTTCGATGAACCGGCGCTGCCGTCTCCAGCCTTCGTCCGCAGGCCGCTCGCGATGTTCGCGCGCGCGGTCATGTGCGGGAACAGCGCGAAATTCTGGAACGCCATGCCGATACCGCGCCGCTCCGGCGCCGCGCCGACGATCGAGCGCTCGCCGATGAGGATATCACCCTCGTCCGGCTCGAACATGCCCGCGATCATACGCAGCAGGACGGTCTTGCCGCTGCCGGACGGCCCGAACACCGCGACGATTTCTCCGGGCTCGACCGCCAGCGAGAGGTCATTGGCCGATCGAACCGCGCCGAATGTCTTGCCGACCGATTTGATCTCGAGCCGTGCCATCAGGTTAACCTTTCACCGCGCCGAGCGACAGGCCCTCGACCAGGTAACGCTGTGCGTAGAGCGCGAGCAGTAGGGTCGGCGTCACGGAGAGGACGATCGCTGCGGCGATCTGGCCATATTGAATGCCGGAGGCCGTAACGAATGCGAGCGCGCCCACTGTCACCGGCTGCTTGTCGGCCGAGGCGAGAATCAACGCAAACACGAAGTTGTTCCAGCAGAAGATGAAGGAGAGAAGTCCGGCGGCAGCGATGCCCGGTCCGGCGAGTGGCACTGCGATGCGCGTGAACGTCTCTCCCCACGAATGCCCCGCCAGGCGGTAAGCGTGCTCTATGTCCGGACTGATGTCCTCGAAATATCCCCGTACGATCCACAGGATCAGCGGCAGTGCAATCAACTGGTAAACCCAAACGATGCCGGCATAGGTGTCGTTCAGACCGATTTGCTGATAATAGAGCGACAGCGGCAACAGCACGAGCAGCGGCGGCGCGAAACGAAATGACAGCAGCGTGAACGCGATGGTCTCGCCAAGCCGAAACTTGTAGCGCGCGAAGGCATATGCCGCCGGCACGCCCAGGATCAGCGCCAGCACCACCGCAGCGCTCGACAGGACGAAGCTGTTCCACAGATTATGCATAAAGGGGATCTCAAGATTGCCTGCGGCAGTCTGCAACTGGCCCGAGATCAGCGCACGGTAATTCGCCAAAGTCGGCTCGAACAGGAGGCGCGGCGGTATGCGCAGGATCTGCTCGTTACTCTGGAACGACATCAGCAGAATCCAGACGATCGGGAACATGAAGAACAGAAGGATCAGCGTGAGCGCCGCGCCCCGGAATATCCGACCCGTGAGGCTGACATGTTCCATCGTTCAACTCCTCAAGGGGGTCACTGGTGACGGTGCGCGCGCTCGCGCAGTCTCAGCCAGTTCTTGATGAAGATATTCGACAGGATATTGGTAATGACCCAGAGGATCATCAACAGCGCCGCCGACTTGCCGACATTGGTGTATTGAAAGAACTCCAGATAGGCCTGGACCTGGAACACCATCAGACGATCGCCCGGCCCGCCTTGCGTCATTGCGTAGATGATATCGAACTGCTGAATCGAATCGAGCAGGCGAAACAGCGAGGCCGTAATGATGTAGGGCGCCAGCATCGGAAGCGTGATGCGAAAGAAGACGAAAGTAGCCGGAACGCCGTCGAGCGCGGCGGCTTCAAAGGGCTGACGGGGCAGCGACCGCAGACCCGCGAGCAGCAGGATCATGATGAATGGCGTATAGACCCAGATGTCGACCAGCACGACGGTGAACAGCGCCGTCGCCGGATCGGAGGCCCATTTGAAATCCTGGATCCCGAGCAGGCTCACGAGATAGGAGAGGATGCCGAAACTCGGATTGGTCATGAGTTTCCACATCAAGGCCGCGATGGCCGGCGCGGTCATCAGCGGAAGCAGGAGCGCGATCGAGACGGCATTATGGAAACGGGTCGGGCGGCGCAACAACAGCGCGATTGCAAGACCGAGCAGCAACTCGAGCACGACGGTCAACGCGGTGTAGGTCAGGGAAACGCGGAGCGTGTTCCAGAACGCCGGATCCGACGCGAAATCGAGGTAATTCTGGACTCCGATGAAACCGCGTAAATGCGGCAGGTTCAGTCGATACCGCTGCAGCGAATAGACCGCCGCCGTGAAGAACGGTACCAGAATCGCCACGCATACGAGCAACGCTGGCAGGCTCAGCAGATACGGCAGCAAACGGCCACGCAGCCTTGCCGTGCGGACCGGGCGGGCGTGCATCTGAAGAAGTTGGGTCATGCTCTGTGGCGCGAGGAAAGAGGCGTTGCTGCGGCGAGGCTGGCTCGGAGCGATTTCGGTCCGAGCCAGCCGCCCTGCTCATGGTGCGGACAAACCCGCACCAGTTTCAAGCCCTAAGCATCAGCCAAGTCCCGCCTGCTTCAGCTGGCGATTGATGCTGTCCGCGAGCTTGTCGAGACCTTCGTCGACGCTGACTTCCTTCGCGACCATTTTCTGAAGGGATGCCGCCCACTCGGTCGTCAGGTCGAAGAACAGCGGCTGCGCCGTGAAGTAGATCTTGGCACCGGGAGCCGACACGTCGTGTTGCTCGAGATAACCGGGATACGACTTCGCAATCCGGTCGCGGAATTCGCTGTCCTTCCAGACCGACGCGCGCACCGGGTTGACGAAATCCATTTTGCGCGCACCGAACAGGTCATGTTCGACCGACGTCGCCCACTGCATGAACATCCAGGCGGCGTCCTTGTGCTTCGAGAAGCTGGACATGGCGAGCGACCAGATCCAGACGTTGGGCGTCGGCGCCGTTGCGGCCGGGTTGGCGGCGAACGGCGCGTAGCCCAAGTTGCCTCTTTCCTTGTTGTCGCCGCCATTCATGAAGTAACCGAGAATATCGGCGTCGAAGATCATGCCGGAGGCGCCGGCGCCAAGGTCGGTGCCGACCTGGTACCAAGTATAGGTCGACCAGTTCTTCGGGCCTGAACCCTGGATCATTTTCACCCATTTCTCGTGGAAGTCCTTCGAAGCCTTGGTGTTCATCGCGGCCTTCAATTTGCCGCCTTCCATCACGAAATCCCTCTGGCCGAAGTTGGAATAGGCCGACAGGAAGCCCGGATGGATCGACGCCCATGAGCGCGAGCCGCGGACGCCCACCCCATAGGGGCCTCCGGCATCCTTGGTGATCTTGGCCGCAACCTCCAGCATCTCATCGAGGTTCTTTGGAGGCATGACGCCGACCTTGTCGAAGATCTTTCGATTGTAGGCGATGTTGTTCAGCTCGTAGCCCCATGGGATGCACCACTGCTTGGCTTTGCCCGAGCCGAGCTCGGACCCGGCGACGCCATCCCACGCGGTCGACGCACGCAGACCGGGGAGCACATCCTCCCAGTTGAAGGCAGGATTCGTCTTCGACGCGTCCTTGATGTAGGTGTTGAGGTCCTCGATCCAGCCCGCCGGGCCGTAGGTCCAGGTCATGTACGCACCGGTCATGAAGGCATCGTACTGGTCCGACTTCGAGGACAGCGCCGCCGTCACTTTGTCGAAATAGACGTCTTCCGGAAAGATGTCATAGGTGACGTTCATCCCGGTGAGCGACTTGAACGCCTCGAGGTCGCCGATCATCGCGTCGACATAGGGGTGCTTGTTCAGCAGCAGCTTGACCGTCTTGCCGGCCTGGCCTTTCCAGTTGAAATCCGCCGCCATCGCTTGCGATACCGAGGACGCAAAAGCAGCGTTGGCGGCGATGCCGGCGACACCGAGTTTTGCGGCACCGTCGAGCAAGTCACGTCGACTGATGCGTTTGGCAGCGTAGGAGCCAAACAGATTCTTCTCTCGATCGAACATATAAACCTCCCTTTTGCGTTTTCACTTTCCCTTGCGGCTTTTGCTTCTTTCCTTGCCGGATGTCGTCTCCGGCTTATCGGTCACAAGCCCCTGAGCGGTCGCTTCGTCTGTGATCAATCCATGAAGTACGCGGCTGCGCAGGACGGCGCGCAAGGCGGTGACCTTGGCTTTTCCGCCGGCTATCGCAACGATGCGGTGCTTCTTCAGGTCGGCCGCGCTCATCGAGGTCGCACGGGCCGACAAATCGGTGTCCAGCATTCGACCATCGGCGCTGAAGAAGTGCCCGAGCAGATCGGCACAGGCGCCGACACGCTTCAGCTCAACCACCTCATCCGGCCTGATCATCCCGCTCGACACCAGAAAGCCCTCGCCGCTGACTTGACCGATGCCAACGATCAAGAGCGACGCCTTGCGTGCCAGAGCGGCAACGTCAGCGATGCCGTATTGCTGCATCAGGACCGCTTTGTCGGCGACTGAATTGGCGAAGACGGGGACCGGCAGCAGATAGGCCTCCGCGCCGGTGCGCTCAGCGAGCCGGTGGATGACGTCAAAAGGATTTGCTGCGAATTTCCGCGTCAATCCGCCGAGCAGGGACACGAACTGCACGCCGCGCGCCAGCGTCTGCGGCATCTGCTCGACGACGGCTGCGAGCGTACGACCATGACCGACCCCGATCACCTCGTCTTCGCCGCGCTCGAGGATCTGTCGCAGGAAGCCGGCCCCCTCGAGCGACAGGGCCTTCAACGGCAGATCCCCCTCGCCGAGATCCGGTGCGACCCGGCAAAACGAAAGGCCAAACCGTTCGGCAAGCGCATTTTCCAACGCGACGCATTCGGCCACCGGACCTTCGACGAAGACGCGGACCATGCCTTCGCGGCTCGCACGCGCGATCAGGCGATGGGCTTTCGTGCTTGGAATGTTGAGGCGGCTCGCAACCTCCGACTGCGTGAGACCGGCCGCGAAATGCAGCCACGCCGCCCGCGTCGCGAGCGACGCGTCGCCATCCAACAAATGCAGCTTCTCAGAACGCACCGTCACGATCGCAAATTCCAACTTGCAAATTTATTCACATATTGCAAAAAATTGCAGAGGCGCGACGAGCCGTCAAGTCTATTCTTCATGTTGCGATGCAACCGGCGAAAACAGACTTGGAACGAACGGCGCGTGCGCGGCCTGCGTAATGCCGACCCGGCAGAAATATTGAGTGCTATTTGTTGCGCTCTATCGTCAGGAGCTGACCATGAACGACACCGAACTTCAGTTGCGCGAAGCCATCATTGCGAAATGCCGCTGGATGAACGCCTCCGGACTTAACCAGGGCACGTCCGGGAACATCGCGGCCCGTCACGGCAACACTATGCTGATCTCGCCGTCCGCGACGCCCTACGATTCCCTGACTCCCGACATGATCGCCGCGATGCCGATCGAAGGGGAATACGGATCGTGGAAGGGCCCGCTCAAGCCCTCCACCGAATGGCGCTTTCACCTCGATATCATGAAGGCACGGCCCGATGTCGGCGGCATCGTCCATACGCATGCGACCTACTCCACCGTGCTGGCGATCGCGCGCAAGGAAATTCCGGCGTGTCACTACATGATGGCGGCGTTCGGCGGCATGAACGTACGCGTTGCAGGTTATGCCAGGTTCGGCACCAAGGAGCTGTCGGACTACGCGCTCAAGGCACTGGAGAGCCGCACCGCCTGCCTGCTGGCCAATCACGGAATGATCGCGACCGGCGCGTCGCTGGACAAGGCGATGTGGCTGGCGGTTGAGCTCGAGACCATCGCACGGCAGTATTATCTGAGCCTGGCGATTGGCGGGCCGGTATTGCTGAGCGAGGCCGACATCAGCGAAACCGCGGCGGCGTTCGGCAGCTACGGCGTACAGGATCCGCCGGCCAAGGCGACCGCAACAACGTGATGACGATGGCGAAAACGACGTGACCGGCTTGGACGATCCGCAGATGCAGGACCTGATCGCGCTCGCGGCAAGCCTGGGACGGGATCGGCTCGTGGTCCAGGGTCCCGGCGGTAACATCTCGCTCAAGCAAGACGGTGTGATGTGGGTGAAGGCGAGCGGCACGTGGATGATGGAGGCCGAGTCCCGGCCAATCCTGATACCGGTCAATTTCACCGCGGTGCTGGACGGTCTTGCGGCCGGCGATCCCGCTTGCGAAACGTGCAGCTCTTTCGTTCGCCATGACCTGACGCGCTCGGCGTTGCGGCCTTCGATCGAAACCACGCTCCATGCCGTGATGCCGCAGAAGGTGGTGGTGCATGTGCATTGTGTCGAGACGATTTCGATTGCATGCCTTGCGGACGCGGCCGATCGCCTCGCCGCATCTTTGCAGGGATTGAATTGGGCGTTCGTGCCGTATGTCCGCCCGGGCGCGTCGCTCGGGCGAGCGATGGTCGAGCATATGCGCAACGGGACCAATATTTTGGTGCTCGGGAAACATGGCCTCGTGGTGGCGGGTGACACCGTCGACGAGGCGGCGCGGTTGCGCGCCGAGGTTTCGCGGCGGCTCGCCCGCGTGGCCCGCGCCGCGCCGCGTGCCGATCGGGAGATGCTGCGCAGGGCTCAGGGCGGCGGCTACTCCCCGGCGGAAGACGACGCATTGCACGCGATAGCAACCGACTCGGTCAGCCTCGCCGCGGCCCGGTGCGGATCGCTCTATCCGGACCATGTCGTTTTTCTTGGACCCGGCATTGTCGAAACCGACACAACGGAGACCGCGACCGACGCCGCGCGGCGTGCGGGGCGTCCTGACGCGCCCATAGTCATCGTCCCCGGGGCCGGTGTCCTGTTGCACGGCGCAGCTACGCCGAGCGCGCTTGCGCTCGCACGCTGCCTCGCCGACGTGACCTGCCGCCTCGCGGGCAACGATCCGGTTGATCCCTTGAGCGCGACGGACGAAGCCCAACTGCTCGATTGGGACGCGGAGAAATACCGCCAGTCGCTTGACCAGAGGGTGCCATGAGCGATCTGAGCGATCTGGTACTTGGTATCGATGTCGGCACCTCGGGCGTGCGGGTCGCGGCGATTGACCAGGCCGGGGCCGCTACGTGACGGCCCGCGGATCACGCAGGATCCTGCGCTGTGGGCCCGCGCACTTGACTATGCGATGGCACGCCTTGCCTCGACTGTGGACCTCGCGCGGATCGGCGCGCTCGCGGTGAATGGCACGTCGGGCACGCTTGTGCCGGTCGACGAGCTCGGACGCCCCGTC
>Ga0193713_1000228_pt1 | contig 18643 bp, 30 predicted proteins | sample H3a2metaG_FD_143054 | JGI IMG/M metagenome (GOLD analysis project Ga0193713, IMG submission 143054) | Soil microbial communities from a riparian zone of the East river system, Colorado, United States - H3a2 | ecosystem: Environmental > Terrestrial > Soil > Riparian zone | place: USA: East River... | reverse complement strand
CTGAAGTGCTCGCCGGCGATGTCGAGGAGCGAATCGATCGCCTGCTCGCCGGCTGCCGCGGCGGGCAGCACCACGACGCCCACCTCGCGCAGTCCCCCCGGCGCGTGATCAGGTTCGCGCTCCGGGTCATGATCGTGCTCGTGCTCATGATCGCCGTGCGCCGCCTCACCGGTGTGCACCACGTGGGCGCCCGCCGCGAGCTGAAAGCTCCCGGCCCATTCGAAGGGTCGCTGCAGCCGCAGGAAAGCCCCATCGAGGGACAGCGCCCGTTCCAGATCGAAGGCACCCAGGTCCAGGACCTGCGTCAGCGGCAAGTCGGCGCGGTGCGTGCGGACGATGCGCGCGGTCGCATTGATGCCGCGCAGTTCCTGCTCGGTGCGGGCCAGCTGCGCCTCGCTCACCAGGTCGGTCTTGTTGAGCAGCAGCACGTCCGCAAAGCCGATCTGGTCGGCGGCGACCGCCACGTCCTTCAGCTGGCCGCCGATGTGCGCGGCATCGACCAGCGCCACGATCGCGTCGAGCTGGAAGTCCTCGCGCAGATCCTCGTCGACGAAGAAAGTCTGCGCCACGGGCCCCGGATCGGCCATTCCGGTGGTCTCGATCAGCACATAGTCGAAGCGGTCACGGCGCTTGCGCAGCTGGCCGAGCACGCGGATCAGATCGCCGCGCACGGTGCAGCAGATGCAGCCGTTGGCGGTCTCGAAGATCTCCTCCTGCGCACCGATCACCAGTTCGTGATCGACCGCGACCTCGCCAAATTCATTTTCGATCACGGCGATGCGTTTGCCGTGCTGCTCCGAGAGAATCCGATTGAGCAGGGTGGTCTTGCCCGAGCCCAGAAACCCGGTCAGCACCGTGACCGGAATGCGCTTAAGCATGCCGGCGGCTCCGCAGGCGCCGGAGCAGCCGCCCCATCCCCGGCACGCGCAGGAGATTGAGGAGCAGGAACCAGCCGGCGCGCATTGCCCACGGCACGGCAAAGGGCGGCAGTGCGCGGCGGAACTGCGCTTGCGGATGCCGGTGCACCTGGACCGCGCGCACCGCGAGCGGCAGGGCAAACCCGGCGCCGCGCAACTGCCAGCCCGGCGGCACCGAATCATCATCCCGGTGCAGTTCCGCGTCGCGGAGCCGTCCCGGCAACTGCAGCTGCGCCGCTCCGCTGAGCAGCACCTCCAGCGGCGTGCCCGTCTCGCGCTCGCTCCCCGCGATGCGCCACTGCACGGCGCCGGACTCGCGCCGGCAGTCGGCCTCGCCGCCGAAGGCGGCCACGAGCCGCTCGCTCATAGGCCGCGCAGGGCCTCGACCTGCAGATGCGTGCGGTAGGTCATCACGCACAGAAATCCGAGCAGCAGCAGGTAGTAACTGCCGTAGCGCACCCGCGCATCGAGGGGCACGTCGTAGTAGCGCGGGTTGTGCGCCGGGACTTGCCCGCGCCAGGCGGCGCGCAGCGACACATAGATCGTGGGTGCGATCAGCAGCAGGATCATCAGGAACATGGGGCTGGGGATCACGAAGAAGACCCCGGCCAGGAGCGGCACACCGACGAACCAGATCTTGGGCGACAGGATCGCGACGATGCGCCCGCCATCGAAGGGCGTCACCGGAATCAGGTTGAACAGGTTCAGGAAAAAGCCGGCATAGGCGAGCGCCATGAGCAGCGCACTGCGCTGCGAGAGCGCGAGCGCCAGGGTCACGGTGGCCGCGACCGTGCCGGCAAAGGGGCCGGCGAAGGCGATCTGCGCCTCCTGCTCGACGGTGAGCGGCTGGTCCTTGAGCTGGATCCAGGCGCCGACGAAGGGAATGAAGGTGGGCAGGCCGACGTTCATCCCCAGGCGGCGCGCCACGACGTAATGCCCCATTTCATGGATCAGCAGCAGCAGGACGAAACCCAGCGCGTACCACCAGCCAAACACCAGCGCATAGACGCCGAGGGACAGCAGCATGAAGCCGGCTGATTTCAGCAGCGGCCCGAACTTGGCGAAGTTCAGCAACAGCAGCAACGCCTTGATCATCGACGCGCCCCGTCCAGGTCCCAGAGCGTGACCGGCGCCCCGCGCCGCAGCCACATGCCGCAACCCAGCGGCTCGAAGGCGCGCGCGAGCTCGCGCCGGTACCAGGCGGCGCTGCGCAGCCAGGGCGTCCGCTGGGTGCGCGACTGGTCGCAGTTCTCGCGCCAGTCGCCCAGGGTCAGCGCGCCGAAATACAGCGCGCCGCAACACACCTGGCCCAGCCTGGCGATCCCCTCGCGCGCATCCACCGTGTTCAGGTATTGCAGTACGTCGTAACAGATCACCAGCTCGTACTGCGGGCGCGCCGTGAGCGTCTGCAGCGTGCCCTGCCGCCAGCCGTAGCGCCGGCAGAGGTAGTCGCTGTACTCGAGACCGACATAACGCGCCCGTGGCAGGCGGCGCAGGAGCGGCGCGCGCATCAGTCCGACTCCACAGCCGGCGTCGAGGATGCGCTTCACGGGCAGCCCCAGGTAGTTGACGCAGGCGGCGATCAGCCCGGCCCGCGAGCGCATCTCGGCGCGTGAGGTCACGGCCGTGCGCGGGTCATGGTAAAAGCGCTGGTAGTAGGCTTTATCGAAAGGCATGGGGTTTGCGCACGGCGCCTGCGGGCACCTGAAGGGCCGGCTCCTGGTGTACTATGGCGCGCTCATTGTACCGGACGCGCCGCTCGCCGGCCCGATCACCCCATGAACCCAGCACCCGCTTCCGCGCCTGGCGGCACTGCGGCGACACGCCGCGGCGGCGCGGCGCGCGCCGCGCCGGCAGTCGGATTTGTCAGCCTCGGTTGCCCCAAGGCGCTGGTGGATTCCGAGCGCATCATCACCGAGCTTAAGCTGCGCGGCTACGGGATCGTCCCGGAATACCGCGACGCCGACCTCGTCGTGGTCAACACCTGCGGCTTCATCGAGGCCGCCGTCGATGAATCGCTCTCTGCCATCGGCGAGGCGTTAAGCCAGAACGGCCGGGTGGTCGTGACCGGGTGCCTGGGCACCCATCCGGATCGCATCCGTGCGCGCCATCCCAAGGTGCTCGCGATCACCGGCCCGAACGCCACCGCGGCGGTGCTCGCCGCCGTCAACGCGCACCTGCCGCAACCGCACGATCCACACGTGGACCTGCTGCCGCCGCAGGGCATCCGCCTCACACCGCGCCACTACGCCTATCTCAAGATCAGCGAAGGCTGCAACAACAAGTGCAGCTTCTGCATCATCCCAACACTTCGTGGCCTGCTCGCGAGCCGCCCCATCGACGAGGTGATGCGCGAGGCCGAGATGCTGGTACGGAGCGGTGTGCGCGAGTTGCTGGTGATCTCGCAGGACACGAGCGCCTATGGGAGCGACCTGAAATACCGCCCGGCCGAGTGGCGCGGCGAGCAGCGCGCGACCCGCTTCATCGAACTCGCGCGCGCGCTCGGTGAACTGGGCGTGTGGGTGAGATTTCATTACGTCTATCCCTATCCGCACGTCGATGCCATCATCCCGCTGATGGCCGCGGGCAAGGTGCTGCCCTATCTGGACATTCCCTTCCAGCACGCCAGCCCGGCCGTGCTCAAGCGCATGCGCCGGCCGGCGCACGCCGAAGATACCCTGGCGCGCATCAATCGCTGGCGCGAGGCCTGCCCGGAGCTCACGCTGCGCAGCACCTTCATCGTCGGCTTTCCAGGGGAGAGTGCCGCTGATTTCGAACTGCTGCTGGATTGGCTGGACGCCGCGCAACTGGATCGCGTCGGCTGCTTCCGGTATTCAGCGGTGGAAGGCGCCGCGGCCAATGCCCTCGATGGCGCCGTGCCCGAAGAGATCAAGGAGGAACGCTACGCACGCTTCATGGAACGCGCTGCCGCCATCAGCGCCCGCCGGCTGCAACGCCACGTGGGCCAGCGGCTGCAGGTGCTCATCGATCGTGTCGAGGACGGCATCGCGATTGCCCGGACCGCCGGCGACGCCCCCGAGATCGACGGCGTCGTGCGCATTGCCGCCTCCGCGCTTACGCGGCCGGGCGAATTCATCGAAGTTGAGATTGTCGGCGCCGACCGCTACGACCTGCAGGGCCGGCTGGCGGCTTAGGGCAGCAATCTCGCCAGACTGCTGCGCCGCCACCACACGCGCGCGCTCAAAGCCAGACCCACGGCGACACCAATCGCGGGCAATGCAACTACGCCATTCGACCCGAAGTGGGTGCTGATCCAGGGCAAGGCGAAGTTGATCAGCAGTCCGGCGGCGAAGGCCGCGCCGATGAGGGTACCGAGCGTGCGCTGGCGCAGCCGCACGTAGTCGCTCTGCAATTGTGCCAGCTGTGCCGCGTGCTCGCGCTCCAGCGCCGCAGCCAGCACCGCCGGGTCCCGCTGAGCGCTCCGGATGATCGCCGCTTGCAGCTGTTGGCGGAAACCGGCCGGGAGTGCCGGAGCGACGAGGTGGCGCTCAAGGGCGCGATCCAGCGCGCGCTCCAGAGCGTCTCCCGTATTCGGTTCATCCACGCTGTTCATGCCAGTTTCTCCAGCCATTGCGCGGGGTCGGCGAGTCCGAGGGCGCGCAGGCGCTCAAGCAACAGCGCACGTGCCCGGTGCAGGTTGGTCTTGATCGTGCCTTCCGGTGCGCCCAGCATCTGCGCCACCTCGCCGACGTCCCGCTCTTCATAATAGTAGAGCGTGAGCGCGGTACGATACCGTTCCGGCAGCTCATCGACGAGCCCGCGCAGGATCGCGGCCTGGTCTTCGTCGCGCTCCACCACGCCGGCCTGCAATGATTCGACCTCAAGTTCCACCGCCGGATCCGAGAGTGATTCCTGGATGCGTCGCCGCTCGATCGCCGTCAGGCAGCGGTTGCGCGTGATGGTGTAGATCCAGGTCGACAGGGAGGCCCGCTGGTCGTATTTCGGCAGCGCTTTCCAGACCCGCAACAGGCTTTCCTGGGCGGCATCCTGGGCCTGGTCGGGATCGCGCAGTACGGAACAACATAGCCGGTATACCTTGTGCTCGTAGCGGCTCACCAGCCGCTCAAAGGCCGTCTCGACGGCCCCGCCACGCAGCAATTCGACGATATCCTGGTCGGGCCGATCCCCGTCGGGCCGGGCGGATTGCTGCACCTGCTTCTCCCTACTGCCTTTCTACCCGGCCGGGCCGGATTCGGTTTCAGTCCGGCCGCCCGGCGGCCGGCCGGGCCGCCTGGCGGAACATTTGAGGGCGTCCTGAAACCATTGGACCGGATGCCGAGTATCAAGGCCGTACGGACCGAACACACAAAGGAAAGGGCAAATGAACGAGCCAATCACCGCAGTTCTGGGAGTCATGATTCCGATCGTCGCCATCGTGATGGGTATCGGGATCGGCATGTTGAGCCTGGTCCTGGACTATCGCAAGAAACGGGACATGTTCGCCATGCACCACAAGGAGCGCCTGGCCGCCATCGACAAGGGCATTGAAGTGCCGCCGCTCCCGCCTGAGTTCTTTCAGAACGGGCAGGGCAAGGGACGCACGCCTGCCGACAACCTGCGCCGGGGTCTGACCCTGCTGCTGGTGGGTGCCGCCATCATGGTCGCGCTCTACAACAGCTACAACCGCGGTTACCTGTGGGGCCTGCTTCCTGCTGCGATCGGCATCGCGAATCTGCTCGCCTATTTCATCGAGAGCCGCAAGGCGCCTCGGCAATGATCAACACCAATCCATCGGGAGAAACGACCATGAACACCACGACGACTTCACTTGGATTTGGCCGCAGCTTCGCCTGCGCTCTGGCCGCCTGCCTGCTGACGGTGGTCCTGCTCGGCAGCATCGCCCAGTCGCCAGTGCAGGCCGCGCGCTCCGCGGCGATCGAGCTGGCTCAGGCCTGAGGCAAGGACAGCGTGCCCGCAGACGCTCTGGCCTCGAGCCACTTCCTGATGCGCTGGGCGTCTGCGACGCGCGTGTACTTGCCGAAGGAATCGAGCAGCACGATCACGATGGAACGGCCCTGGATCATGGCCTTCATCACCAGGCACTTGCCGGCTTCAGCGATGTACCCGGTCTTCTGCACGATGATGTCCCAGGCCGGGTTGCGGACGAGCAGGTTGGTGTTGCGGAACTCGACCTGCCGCCGGCCGACCCGCACCGCATAGCGCTCGTCGGTGGAATATTCCTGGATCGCGCTCGCCTGCGAGGCCGCGATCACCAGCAGCGACAGGTCAGCCGGACTGGCGACATTGTCGCTCGACAAACCGGTCGGATCGACGAAGCGGGCATTATGCATCCCCAGCGCGCGCGCCTTGGCGTTCATCGCCACCACGAACGCCGGCAGTCCCCCCGGGTAGTTGCGCGCCAGCGCATGCGCCGCGCGATTCTCGGACGACATGAGCGCCAGGTGCAGCAGGTCACCACGGCTGAGGCGCGTGCCGGGCGCCAGCCGCGAGTAGGCGCCGCGGCCGTGCTCACGGTCGCCGTCCGTCACCTCCAGAATCTCATCGAGCGGCTGCTGCGCATCCAGCACGACCAACGCCGTCATGAGCTTGGTGATCGAGGCAATTGGTGTGGACTGATCCACCTGCCGCGCCAGCAGCACCGTGGAAGTGCCCTCATCGAGCACCAGCACCGAACTCGAACGTACGTCGGGCTGCCCCGCAGTCACTGCACGGTGGCGCGCCTCGCACACACCGCTCACCATCAGCGGCAGCAGCAAAAGACTCAGGAGACGCAGGGGATCGCGGTTTTTCAAGCGCAGGCCTCAGCCGCTATTGCGGCGCGCGCAGTGTAGCAGTTGAACCGGAATGAGTCCCGCATGGCACCCACGGAGACCTGCGAATCCGTGCGCGCCCTCGCAATTCCCCATGCAAGAACCGATAATTGCCTGCCCTCACCCGGGCGCCGGAGCACCCGATGACAACTGCCTACACTCGTACCACCGTTGCACTGCACTGGATCGTGGCGGCGCTGGTCATTACCGCCATCGCCCTGGGTTGGGTGATGACCGAACTGACATTCAGCCCGCTCAAGCTCAGGCTGTTCAACTGGCACAAATGGATCGGCGTCACGGTGCTCGCCCTGATGGTCCTGCGTAGCCTGTGGCGCCTGTGGCACCCGCCGCCGGCACCGCTCCCCACGCCGGCCTGGCAGCGCCTGTCGGCCCAGGCCATCCACGCCATGTTTTACCTCATGCTGCTGGTGCAGCCACTGACGGGTTGGATTTTCAGCAATGCCGAGGGCGTTCCGGTGGTCTACCTGGGCCTCATGCCCCTGCCGAACCTGGTCGACAAGGACAAGGTGTTCGGCGCCTTCGTCAAGGAACTCCACGAGGCCGGCGGCTGGGTGCTGGCGGTGCTGATCGGCCTGCATCTGCTCGCGGCGATCAAGCATCACTTTTTCGATCGCGACGACACGCTGCGGCGCATGCTGCGCTGGCGGACGGGCTGAGCGGCGCTGCGGGTTCCGTGCCGTGATGTCGGCCTTAGCCCGTTGGATCCTGGTGCCGGCGAGTCTTGCGACTGCGGCACTCGCGCTCGCCACCGACAATGCCATCAATGCCGGCCAGAGCACTATCGTCGCCACCTTCAGGCAAATGAACGTTCCGCTCGACGCCGCCTTCAGCCGCTTCAGCGGCACCATCGTCTACGACGCCACGCACCCCGCAGCGGCCAGCGCTGCCGTTGAAGTCGAGGTGGGCAGTCTTGATCTTGGCGATGAGTCCTACAATGCCGAAGTGCGCAAGGCCGCCTGGTTCGACAGCGCTCATTTCCCGCAGGCCAGTTTCCGCTCGAGCGCGATCAAGTCCGCGGGTGCGGATCACTTCGAGGCGACCGGCACGCTCAGCATCAAGGGCCAATCGCAGACCATCACGGTACCCATTAGCGTGCAGCACACCGCCCATGCGACCGCCTTCGATGGCAGCTTCGAGCTGTCGCGCAAGGCCTTTGGCGTGGGCGATCCGGACTGGGATGGCGTGCTCGATGACAAGGTGCGGGTGCACTTCCACCTGCAGATCAGCGGCGCCACGGCCGCAGCTCCGGCTCAGAGCTCGCGATCGTAGACGATGAATCCGTCGTAGCGCGCGAGCGTGTCGTAGAGGCGCCGGCCGGCGGCATTCGATTCATGCGTCTGCCAGTAGACACCCTTGACACCGGCTGACCGGCATTCGGCGTACACCCTCTCGATGAGCGCGCGTCCGATGCCGCGGCCTCGATGAGTAGGCAGGGTGTACAGGTCCGACAGATAGCAGCTCAGCTCGGGCCGGATGGTGCTGCGGTGAAACAGGTAATGCGCCAGTCCGACGAGTAATCCCTGATCCTCGGCCACCAGGGCGTGCATGGGCTCCTGCGCATCCAGGAAACGCTGCCAGCTGATGCGCGTGATCTGCTCCGGCAGCGCGCTCTCGCCCTCGCGCCCATAGAAGGCGTTGTAGCCAACCCACAAGGGCCGCCAGCCGACATAGTCGCCCGCCGCGATTTTGCGCACCACGCCGTGAGCACTCATCGGACCCTCAGCCGTCCCGCTTCGGTTCGCGCCCGGCCTCGCAGTACCTCAGCAGTTCGACGTAGTACACCGACATGGATTGTGCGCGCCGCATCTCCAGAGGATCCGCGGACAGCAGCGGCCGTACCGCCTGCGCCCAGTCCGCCGCGCACGACTCCCTGGGACGATCGGAGCGCGAGCAAGCGATGAAGGACTCGAACGAGCGCCGGTACAGCAGGAATTGCGGCCGCTGCATCGGAGCGCCGTGGCCGGGGATCGCGATCCTGAACGGCGTCGCGCTCACCTCCGCCAGCGCGGATTTCCAGCCCTCCGGGCAGGCGGTATCCAGGAAAGGTGCAGGCAGTGTCACCAGATCACCGAGCGCGGCCACGCCGCTGCGCTGGTCAAACAGCCACACGTCGCCACTCGTCGCCGCGTTGGGTGCGAGATGAATATGGAATTTTCGGCCACCCAGCGACATATTCGTTGAGCGGCTGATGACGACGTCCGGGCGGAGCTCCGCCCCGTGCTGGATCGTCGCCAGGTCCAGGCGTATGTCCGCGCGCATGTCCTCGGACACCGTCGGATCGTCGAGGTAGGGCGCACTGTCCTTCGCGCTCGCAGGCAGGAAGCCGCTGAGGGCGCCGTCGATGGCATTGCTCGCATAAACGCGCAGGCCCGGATACGCCGCACGGAGCGCCGGATTGCCGCTCACATGATCGAGATGCCAGTGGCTGTTGACGATGGCGACGATGTCCTGCTTGCGCTCGCGCGCGAGGGCCAGGATCGCTCGGGCGTGCCAGTCGTGGCGGCCGGTATCCACGACGATGAGGCCCGCGGGTGCGTCGAAGAGAACCGAGTTCCCGTCGGGTTCGTGATTGGGAAGGATCCCGCCGCTGATGAGCCACACGCCTGTCGCCACTGGCTGTGGCGTGGGTAGCACCGGCCCGGCAGCTTCAGGCCAGCCGCTCGAGGTGATGCAAAGGCTTGCGACGGCCACGGCCATTGCGGTCCAGATTTTCCTTGTTGCTCGCATGGGCCGGGCCGCTCCTTCAGGAGGACTGGATCTCAAGCACGACGTTGCCGGTCACCCGGCCGCTCTCCACGAGTTCATGGGCTTCAGCGATGCGCGCGAGCGGCAGGCGGGCGCCGATGTGATGCACCAGGCGGTTTGCGTCCAGATACGCACTGACCCCCTTGAGCGCGCGGGCGCGGTCTTCCGGGTTCAGGCTGTAGACGATGAAAAACCTCAGGCGCACACCTTTCTGGATCGCGGGCACAAAGGGCACGGCGATCTCGGCGGCGCCGCTCCCGTAAACGATGAGATCGCCTTCGGCTCGCACCGCCGCAAGATCGGCTTTCACGTTGGCGGAAAAATCCACTTCGATGATGCGATCGAGGCCCACGCCCGCGGTTGCCTCGAGACAGCGCTCGACCAGATTCTCGGTCCGGTAGTTCACGGCAAGATCGGCGCCCGCCGCCCGGGCGAGTGCCGCTTTTTCGGCGCTGCTGACGGAAGCGAGGATCCGGCTCGCTCCCTGCAATCGTGCAATCTGCACGGCGTAATGGCCCACCGCTCCTGCGCCGCCCGCCACGAGTACGCTCTTGCCGCTGACACCTCCGTCCACCGTGACCGCGTGATACGCCGTGAGCGCCGGGATTCCGAGGCAGGCGCCGGCGGCCAGGTCGATTCCGTCCGGCAATCGCACCGACTGCGGCGCCGGCAGCACGACGTACTCCGCCGCCGTTCCGTTTGGACGATTCCAGGCGGCGTTCCACAACCAGACGCGCTCACCGATGCGCGCATGATCAACACCCTCGCCCACCAGATCGATCACGCCCGCGCCGTCGCTGTGGGGCACGATCCTCGGAAACGGCAGCGTCTTGCTGCGGACGCCCGAGCGCGTCTTGACGTCCGAAGGGTTGACTCCCGACCACATCATCCTGACACGGACCTCGCGCGGCCCCGGCGTTGGCGTGGGAAGTTCCGTCAGGCTCAGCACTTCCGCGGCCGGGCCGGTGTGATCGTAGACGGCGGCTCGCATCAGGAGCCCCGGGACTTAACTGGCGGGTGGATGACGCGCATAAATACAGGTGTTCACCAGGGTGCCATCGGCAGCGCGCCTGTCATGGCGCAATAGGCCTTCCAGAGTGAACTGGCAGCGTTCCGCTACCGTACGCGAGGCGCGGTTGTCTTCATCGGTCACGAGCTCGACCCGCACCGCTCGCAGCTGCTGGAAAGCGTAGGCCGTCATGGCCGTGAGCGCCTCATAGATGAAGCCGTTACCGGTCCTGGAGGTTCGCACCCAGTAACCCACTTCGGCCTTGGGCGTCTCCCAGACGATGCGGTGCAGCCCCGTCGCGCCCACCAGCTGGCCAGTGGATTTCTCGAACAGCAGGAAAGGCAGGTCCTTGCGCGCCATGAAATTGGCCAGCGCATTGCGGCAGTACAGCTCAGAGGCCTCCGCAGAGGGTTCCGCCGCCACCCACGGCAACGAACTGAGGAAACGGCGGAGCTCGGGCAGCGATTCCGCGACGGCCGCGTATAGCAGCGCGCCGTCGCCCCGGCGCGGCGGCCGCAGGTGCAGGCGCTCCGTATCGATGGACTCCGGCAGGTCGATGAGGAGTGGGTCGGGCCTGGCGCTGGGCATCACCCGCGGCTCCCGATGAATTCGACCTGGGCGATCCAGTTGCGCTTGCGCCGCTCGAGCCGCTCGCCCGTGCCTTCGCCGTCGAAACTCGCCGGGGTGCGCCGGATCAGCGCGGACGCGACGCCATCGAAGGCGTTGACGCTGACGACGGCGTAGAGCCGCCCGTCGAGCCGGCTGGTGACCACCGGCACGATGCCACAGCGCGAGCACACGTGAAATTCCGCCGTCTTCGTCCCAAAGACGTACTTCGAGACCTGCGCGGCATCCCTGAGCGTGACCCGCAGGGAACCGGAGGGCCAGGAGGTCCACACGCCACCGTGCTTGGTGCAAAAGGTGCAGGTGCAGGCCCGCGCGGGAATTTCCGCCGGGCTGGGCTCCCAGGCCAGCGTGAAAGAGATATTCCCACAGTGGCAGCTCCCGGAGATCAGCATGTCGGCCTGCATTCAGCTGGGGCACTGAGCGGAGGTCGCACGGCCGGTGCGCCCCAGCGGGACGCCCCGTCAGGCATCGCCGCGCCGCAGCGCGGCCTGGTGCGCTTCGATCTGCGGCAGAATCGCGCGCCGGCGCTCCAGGCTGTCCTGCGACCAGTATTTGTCGCGCTCATAAAATGCCGGCACGGCAGGCATGGCGGCCGGAATGATCACCCACGGCTGCTTTGATTCCGTAAAGATATGGATGTCGGGCGGCAGCGCGTCCGGCTCATCGAGCGTGCCCACGCGCACAAAGGCGACGAGCGGTCCGGCGCCCGGGTAATGGCTCCACAGCGCGACCCAGCATTTCGGGCATCTCGCAATATCCTGGCCTTTTCCGCTGTGAGTCGGGGTTGTCACCAGCTGGGGAGCCACTCCGAGGCGGGTCAGCCGGCTCGCCTCAATCATAGCGTTCAGCGCAAATGAGGCGCCAGTTTCCCGTTGACACCACCGGCAATGGCAGCAGTGCACCACGAGCGGCGCGGATTCCATCCGGTATCGCACGGCCCGGCAATCGCAACCGCCTTCCAGGCGAGCTCTCATGATCATGGTCTATGGCCTCAGAGTGGCTCGGGGTCCGGGCGCACCGGCGTGCTGGCCTCCTCGCCCACCACCGTCGTCCACTCGCGAACCCGCCAGCGCGTCACCAGCCCGGCCAGGACGTAGGGATCCACCGCAGCGAATTGTTCCGGCACCTGGCGTGACTCGCACTGAAACAGAAGGGCTGCGCCATCCGCAGGATCGGCGAAGGCGCCGGCGAGCACCAGTTCGCCGCGTCCCTGCGCTTTCCAGGCGGCTTGCAGGTGCTGGGAGCGGAACTCGCCGCGGCGCTTGAGGTAATCCGGAACGAATTCGTACAGGAGCAGGTAGTGCATCCGGTTACCCGCAGGCGCGCCGCAGCTGGGACCGCCGCCCCTCAAGAGCGGGGAATTTTGCTGCGCACATACCATGCCCACACCGCCATGGCCGCGGCGGCCCCGGTGGTGCAGAGATAGAAGGGGTCCGTGAGCAGCTGCGGCCCTTCGACAATCGCACGCCAGATGTGCGCCAGAAGGAGCAATGCGAACAGCGCGCCGCTGGTGGTCACATAGGCTTTCATGGTCCAGCTCCTTCCTCGAGGATCAGGCGGGGATCACGATGTAGGGAAAAATCTCGTCGGCAATCCAGTAATACGCCAGGACTCCGGCGAAGACCACGCCAAGGGCCCACAGCACCCACCGCCGCCGGCGCCACGGAACGCGGAACGAGGAGTATTGCACCGGAATATCGACCAGGTAGGCCGCGCAGTAGCAGGCATTCGCCAGCACGGCGAGTACGAACAGCGCCAGCAGCGATGACCAGGTGAACGCGCCGCGGAAGTGCGGCCAGGTCAGCACCACCCAGCCCACGACAATGGCGCCGAGCACCAGGTTGTAGCCGATGCGCCGGCGCTCCCAATAAGCCAGGGCGTCGCTGATGATTTCACGAAAGCCCACCGGTTCCGATGTCGTCATTGCGCTACCGAAGGTGCCATGACCTTCCCGTCACCAGAAAGGCGATAAGGATAACGCCCTGCAGGGCCACCGCAATCCAATAGGCCAGGGGACGGTCCTGACGCATGATCTGCCCGGACCACCAGGTACCCAGCGCCTTGCCAGAAATGAGTTGCCAGGCCAGCACCGCGGCCAGGAACAGTGCCATCAATCCATAGCCGAGATGGCTCACGGGTGTGTGGCGACCAGCAGCGCATGCGCTTCATCCTGCCCCGTTCGGGCGGCCGTCTCGGCGGGGGTCTCGTTGCGGTGGTTCAGCAGGCTCCGGTCGGCACCGCCGGCCAGGAGCACACGAAGGGCTTCGACATGCCCGGCAAAGGCTGCCGTGTGCAGGGGCGCATAGCCCTGCGGATCGGTCTGGGCATTCACGTTGGCGCCCACCCGGATCAACGCGGCGCACACGGACGCATGACCGTTCATGGCGGCGCAATGCAAGGGCGTGAATCGATTGCCCCGGGCCGCGCAGGCATCGGCATTGACGGGCGGAGCGAGCAGAAACTGCACCAGGTGCTCGCGGCCCGCCGCGGCGGCGTAGTGGAGCGCGGTGAGTTCATCCGGATCGTCATCTATCTGGAGGGAGGCGGGACCGAACTCCACCGTGTAGCGCTGGAGCGCCGCAAGATCACCGGCGGCGATCGCCCGCTTTACAGAGGAATGGGTGGGTGGACCAGGAGCCGTCATGATTCCCCCTCCAGTCGGCGCGGCGGTAGCCGCTTCCACTTCCATGGGCTTACCCATCATAGGCGATGTCCGTTCAGCAAAATGTTCCAAGTCTCGATGCTGGCAATCTCCAGATGAGCAGACGCCACCCACGGATCCTGTGCAAGCCGGGCCCGCACCGCAGTCTCGGTCTCTGCGTCAATGATCAGCAGTGCTCCGCTGCCACCGCCCAGTACTCCGCCAAGGGCGACGAATCCGTCCGCCGTGAGCGCATCCATGAAGTCCGCGTGCTCGCCCCACAGGGCCTGTTCCCGCAGGGTCCGTGACGAATCCCAGGCGGGGCCATGCGTGGTTCGGACCGCGAAATAATGGGGCATGATGCCGAATACAGTGTCAGGGGAGTGCTGCCGAGGCAACGACGGCGAAATGCTGCACGAGCGGTTCGAACTCCAGCAGGAACCCCTGGTCTTCAGGATAGTATTTTGCCGTGAGCAGCGCATCGCCGGCGAAGGCGCGGATGGCCTGCTCCGACTCCCAATAGGTCACCGTGATGAAGTGTGTGATCCCGGCTTCGTCTCTGCGCAGCACCGCCACGCTGAGGTTACCGGGAACCGACTGGTAATCCGGGATCGCGCGCTGCGCCAGAAAGTTCGCGTAGGCGTCCGCCCGGGCTCGCGCGGTCCGCCCATGCCACATGCGACAGATCATTCCTGCGCTCTCCTTCAAATTCGGCCCACCCGACCGGCGTGTGAGCGGCTTGTTGTCAGGCCCGACCGTCTGGCCGAGCTCTCCGGAGAATGAGTACGAAGGCGATGAAGATCGCGCAGGTGCACACGGACAGGTACAGTTCCACGGGCCGCGAAGGCAGGACCAGAATATACCCCTGTCCCTTGATGAGGGCCGAGAAACTCGAAACGCAGAAGGGCATCAGAAACAGGCGGAATGCCTGCCACCGATTGGCCGGACTCGAGGGTTCACGTTTGACGCTCAGGAGCAGGGCAATGCCGATGACGGCGCTGATGCCCAGCGAATTGAGCCAGATTGCCGGAGAGGGGTCGAAGTGGGCCACGACGGTGACCAGGTACCAGAGCAGGTAGCACCACAGGGCGATCCTGCCCGCCGTGAGATCTGCAAGGTATCGAATCACCAGCGCCAGCCAGGCCGAGTCACGCCGTCAATCCGCGGTCCAATGGAGCTTGCCGTTGGGCGGCACGGCGCCCGGCGGTGGCTTCCCGGACTTCTGCATCGCCCCGGTGCGCCGATCCACCGTGTACCGGTCTGTCAACGCGTACGTGCACAGGCCGCAGTGTTCCGTAAGGGTGACCACAAAGGAATGCCCGTCGGAGGAGTTGGAGAACAGGCAATCCGAGCCCGCCTTGACCGTCCTGGCGAGGCGCTGCTTCAGCAGCGCGCAAGCCGCCCGCTCGCTCAACATATTTGCAGGAGCATCCGCACGGCACTGCGCGACGGCCGCCGCGCCTATCAGAACCGCAATGATCCAGCGTATGCACATGGTTAGCGGAAGGCGTACCGGCCATTCAGCCGCTTAAGGCTCGCCGGCTGGTCGGTGAGTGTATACCCACGTGCCCCGGCCTGGCGGTTGTCAGCGACGACGCCGCGATGCACGATGCGTCCTGGCCCGGTCCCTCGGACACGGGCTGTGACGGCGGTCCTCGGGCCGCAAGGGGTCAGCAGGATGGAGCGACCAGATCTTGCCCGGCGTCGATTTGTGGCGTCCGCCGCGCTGCTCGCGGCGGGCGGGACCGCGCCGTACGGCACTCTCGCCCGTGCGCTGGCATCGGGTGGGGTATCGCTCCTGCAGCCGTTTGGCTATGGCGATGTGACGCTACACAGCGCGCTGCACGAGCAGCAGCTTGAGACGCATCTGCAGCTGCTGATGTCCCTGGATGAAGACAGCCTGCTCAAGCCCTTCCGGCAGATGGTCGGCCAGTACGCTCCGGGCGCCGCGCTCGGCGGCTGGTACAACTACGATACGGAGCACTATGGCATCGATGGCGCGTATGCCCCCAGCGCCACGTTCGGACAATGGGTCTCCGCACTCGCGCGGATGTATGCCATCCGGGGCACACCGGAGATTCGTGACCGGGTGTTGCGGCTCAACCGCCTGTATGCCGAGACTATCGCTGGGCAGTACTACGAGAACAACCGCTTCCCGGCCTACTGCTACGACAAGCTGGTGTGTGGACTGATCGACTCCCACACCTTCGCGAAAGACACGCAAGCCTTCCGCATTCTCGAACACACGACGGATACGGCCCTGCCCCATTTGCCCGGCCGCGCGATCGCGAATGGCACGGGTTGGCGGCCGGGCAAGGACGATTCCTATAACTCCGATGAGTCCTACACGATCTCAGAAAACCTGTTCCTGGCCTACCAGCGCGGCGCGGGCCTGCGCTACCGGACTCTCGCTCGCGCCTATCTGGACGACACCTATTTCGACCCGCTCAGTGCCAGCCACAGCGATTTCGCGGGCCGCCATGCCTACAGTTATATCAACGCGCTGAGCTCGGCCATGCAGGCATACCTGACGCTCGGCAGCGCCAGGCACCTGCACGCCGCCCGCTACGGTTTCGAGTTGCTGGGCGCTCAGAGCTTTGCGACCGGCGGCTGGGGACCGGATGAAACCCTGCGCGCGCCCGGCAGTCCGGATCTCTATGCGAGCCTGACGAACACCCACAATAGCTTTGAGACCCCGTGCGGTTCCTACGCGCACTTCAAGCTCACGCGCTACCTGCTGCGCGTCACGGGCGATTCTAGGTACGGCGACAGCATGGAACGCGTGATGTACAACACCGTGCTCGGCGCCAAGCCGATACTCGCCGACGGTCGCACTTTCTACTACTCCGACTACAGTCAGAACGGACGCAAGGTGTATTCGGATCGCCGGTGGCCGTGCTGCTCAGGCACGCTCCCCCAGGTCGCCGCCGACTACCGGATCAACACCTACCTGCGTGGCCCACGCAGCGTCTACGTCAATTTGTACATTCCATCCACGCTCCGGTGGGTGCAGGATGGCGTGCCGATGTCGCTGAGGCAGCGGAGCGACTATCCTTTCGACGGCACCATTGCCTTCGACCTGCAATCCGCGAAGGCGCTCGACTTCGAGCTTGCCTTGCGCATTCCGGCATGGGCGGAGGGCGCCTCACTGGCCGTGAACGGACGGCGCGTGGATGCCGCGCCCGGGCCCGGACGGTTTGCCAGGATTTCGCGAACCTGGACGAACGGTGATCGCGTAGAGCTCGACCTGCCGCTCAAGCCTCGATTGGAAGCGATCGACGCGGCGCATGCCGACATGGTGGCGCTGCTGTCCGGGCCGCTGGTGCTGTTCCCGATGGTGGACCAGCCGCCCACGGTGACCCGCTCACAACTGTTGTCGGCCCGCAGGACCGGAGCACAGGACTGGCAAGCCGCGAGCGCGGGCGGCCCCATCCGGCTGTTGCCCTTTACCGCGATTGGCGATGAGGCTTACCGCACCTATCTCAAGGTGTCCTAGTCGCCTGATGTGTACCGACCACGACTAGAACGCGAGCCACGCAATCAGTAGTCCACTGAGCGCCCCGGTCACCGCACTGGTCGGGATGATGTACACGGCGTGCTGCAGGGCCGCCGCGCCCTTTGACAGGCATTGCATCGCTCCGAACAGCGTGCCGTAGAGCGTGCCCCACCCCAGGCCCACCAGCCATCCGCTGTGCGCGGAAATCGACAGGCCTGTGATGAGGGCGACCAGGATGCCGCGCAGCAGTCCCGCAAGAACAATGAGGTGCCTGCTCGGCACGCGAGTATCGAAGTAGATCCCGACCGCCCCCAGGAGACCCAGGGCGGCGCCAATTCCGATCACCAGGAGGCTGTTCATGGTGCACGGTCCTTCGTCTTTCGCCCCGCGTAGATCAGGCGCGCGCTTAAGTCTGCCGCGGAGGCATTACTTTTTCTGTGCGTTGCGCCGTCCTTCTCTGGAGTGCGTTCTCGAGGCTTCCCGGGTCATCGACTTGATGTGCTCCACCCTGCGAAAGCGCAGCGCCGTCCAGTCCTCGTCAATCGCCACCATTCGCACCGGCTCAAAGCCCGCCGCCCCCAGAACCTTCCAGCCCGAGTCGCGACTGAACTCGCACTGGTATCGCCTGGAGGTGCCCTTGGGGTAAGCGATCCAAAGTATCGCATCACCCTGGGCGGCGGCGGCCAGCCCGGCACTCACTTTATCCAGCGCCTTCTGCGTGGTCGCGAAGGCGAGCGCGAAGCTCACGGGTCCATTGAGCCGGGAACTGACCTGCAGGTTCATGTGCGCGAGAGCGGCCAGGTGCGACTGGAATGAATTGGGCGCATTCAATACATGAACCGTGCGGTGGGTCCCGAGATTGAGTTTCCTGAAAAGCGTTGCGGTATCGGTCATGCCTGTGGCTTAGGCTCGTCCACCCCAATAGTGCTTCATCAACTCCTCCGACCATGCGGGTTGCACCACAATGCCGCGCGGCAGGAACTCGCGCATCACCGGCTTCAGGTCCAGGACCGGCGTGCCGTCGATGGCATCGAGACCCTTGACCTGCAGCCTTGCGCCCTCGATCCCCAGCAGGCGGCAGATGGTCGATCCCAGTCGATTGGGACGGTTCTTGCCCCGTTGCGCAAAGATGCCGGTCAGCGGCCAGGCGAGATTGTCGCGCGGGTGCCGGGCGCCCTTTACAACGCCGGAGGGGTCGACTTTATGGAAATGGTACAGCACTTCAATATGGGAGAAGTCCGTGAGGCCCACCAGGGATTCCGGGTCAAAGCCGGGTGCCAGCTGGATGGTGTGCGTATTCCGGCGAAGCCGGGCCACCATTCCGATGCAAGCGAGGCCATCATTCCGAAGCATGCCGGGCCGGTGTTGAAGCGGTGAGTGGACTGTGGTCGTTGT
>Ga0193713_1000227_pt1 | contig 18646 bp, 11 predicted proteins | sample H3a2metaG_FD_143054 | JGI IMG/M metagenome (GOLD analysis project Ga0193713, IMG submission 143054) | Soil microbial communities from a riparian zone of the East river system, Colorado, United States - H3a2 | ecosystem: Environmental > Terrestrial > Soil > Riparian zone | place: USA: East River... | reverse complement strand
CTATGGCTGTCCCGGTGAGCAAACATTTGGTTACCCTGGCGCTCGCCGCCTCAATCTCGGTGGCCTCGGTGGAAATTTCTGCGCAGGAGACTCCCGCACAAACAGCATCACCCGCGATCGCGGAGACACTTAGTTCGCTGGAACGCGCTGCCGAGGTCACCGACCCCGGCTACAGTTCGCCTGCGGTCGTGGCAAATACAAAATCACTCGAACCAGCCGCCGCGACAAAAGCGTGGCTGGCTACTGTCCCACGAGATAAACGAGAAAAATCCGACGCCTACTTTGAGGGCGGTTACTGGTTGCTTCTGTGGAATTTTCTATTCGTCGCCGCAATTTCCGTTTTTCTTCTCGAATCACGAATCTCGGCGCGGCTGCGCGATTTCGCCGAACGCGTCTGTCGTGGCTGTAGGGGAAGCTGTCAGCTTCCCGTACAAGTAATCTGCTACGCAATTCCGTATTTTGTGATCGTCGCTACACTTAGTTTTCCACTCAATCTGTACGAACATTTTTTTCGCGAACACCAGTACGGATTTGCTACACAAACTTTTCTTCCATGGTTTCGCGAACAGTTAATCGGCTTCGGCCTCACGATCATCGGCGGCACGATATTATTGATTGCTCTCTATACCGTGTTTCGACGAGCACCGCGGACGTGGTGGATTTGGGGAACCGGCCTTGTGGTCATCTTCCTGTTTATTGTGGTGTTTATCGCGCCCCTGTGCATCGAGCCGCTTTTTAATACGTACAAACCTCTGGCAAACGTGGAAATCAGAGACCCGATCCTGGCAATGGCCCGAGCGAACCAAATTCCGGCAAAGCAAGTTTTTGAAGTTGACGCATCACGTCAGACCACGCGGGTAAGCGCAAACGTCTCCGGAGTCCTCGGCACAACGCGGATCGCGCTCAATGATAATCTGCTCAAACAATGCACACTCCCGGAAATTCGCATGGTCATGGCACACGAGATGGGCCATTACGTTCTCAACCATGGTGCGAAGCTGCTGACTTATTTTGGAATTTTCATCCTTATCGGATTCGCGCTTACTAGTGTTTTCTTCGACGCAGCCGTGAAGCGTTGGGGGATCAGATGGCGCGTGCGTGGCATTGCTGATCCAGCCGGACTGCCGCTGCTCGTTTTGATCTTAAGCACATTGCTTTTCATTGCTACGCCACTTCTTAATACCGTGGTACGCGTGACGGAACGAGAAGCGGATGCTTTCGGAATTAACACTTCGCGCGAGCCGGACGGCATGGCGAAAGCAGCGCTCAAACTCGGCGCTTATCGCAAGCTCGATCCGACGCCGCTGGAGGAATTCATCTTTTTCGATCATCCAAGCGGCCGCGCCCGCATCCGCATGGCGATGGATTGGAAAGCGGCAAACCTCCCTACCGGCGAATCGCCCGCAACAGAGACAATGCCACCGGACCGACGGTAGCGATCCGTTGAAATTAGGGACTATCGGCTATCAGTAGCCGCCGCCCATACGGTGCGTCGTTGTTGTCGTTGTCTGGCCTGTCGGCGCAGGTACCGCCGTCGACACAGTGGTTTGACGCGTCGTGGTCGTGGTTGCCTCTGGTTCACTGGAACAGGAGACCAACATTAAGCCAACGATTGAGAGCGCAGAACCAAGTATGATTGCTTTTTTCATAGTGTGCATTGTTTTTCAATAAACAATTCGTCACAAGTGGCTTCTCCAGACGTATTAAAGCGGCGAATTCTTCTTTTTGGCGTCAGATAGGTTAAGATTCTGTCCTGACTGTGCGTCTTAAATGGTGGTTTTGATTCTGTTTTTCGCTATCTCCAAGCATCGCCGTCTCAACAACGGTCGCTGCTAGTGACTGGCCGCAAGATTACGTTGCGCACAAAGACTCCGAATCGCCCGATGGTCGCTATGGCGTGCTCGTTTTGTCACACGAAGCCGCGGTTAACAAAGATTAGACAGAGCGAAACACCACCTACCTCGCAAATTTGTAGACACGACAGACACCCCGGCGAAATCCGCGGAAGGGATTATTTCGAGGGACAAAATCATTGCGATCTGGAGTCGAAATCAGAATTCGAGCCTTACAAGATCTGCTTTGGTGATGTTAATCCAAATCGATCTTTGCTCGCTGCTTCTTTAGCTCTCCGCGTTTGCGTTTTCCCTCCAAAATCTTCTTCTTAAGCGCAGCCGGCCGTGGCGATTTTCTTCGGCGCGCCTTTTCGCGCTCCGCAATTTCCGCGGCGCGGCGCTCTTCGCGAGCGCTCTCGATCGCATCGAGCAATCGTTCCCTCGCCAGCTTGCGGTTCACTGCCTGCGAACGCGAATCCTGCACCGTAACGCTGATGCCGCTGGGGCAGTGACGCAGCGTTACTGCGGTCGCAACCTTGTTTACATTTTGACCACCGGGCCCTGAAGATCGGGCAAACGTCTCCTCAAGATCGACGTCGTGAATACCAAGGCGCGCCATGCGTTCAACGACAGAGTCCTTGTTCATTTTGGACAGAATTAACAGAATGGCACAGAAACTTACTCCGGTACGATTCTGTTAATTTTGTGAATTCTGTCTAGCTCCGCTTAGACCGGTGCACTATTCTCGCGACCGTGGCGAAGAGCGCGCGCTATTTTAGACATTGTCCAATCTTTCCAATATCGATTTCAGTCTGCCTTCCGCTTTCCGCAATCTGCACTCGAAACTTGCCGATGGCCGGACTCGAACCGGCACGGGCCTGTTATGGCCCAACGGATTTTAAGTCCGTTGCGTCTACCATTTCGCCACATCGGCGCTGTGCCAAGAATTGTAAGCTTGTTGCTCGACCGGCGAAAATGAATTTCGCAAGGTTGTAGAGGCGTTTGTATCAAACGCCTGGGGAAACACCGCCACAGTCGGACCTGCAATTCCAGAATCAAATCCGGTCGGGTCAGGGCACCTTGGCCAGGATCTTCTCCATCTCTGAGGTCGTGAAAGCACGCATCGTTTGCGTGCGAATGTTTCCCAGCAGATCCGCTGCGAGCAACACGGTGGCGGCCGTCTCGTCGTCCGGGGCCTCGAAGACGCACACCTGGTCATATTGACCGAGCGTCCAATACATGTCCTTCACGCTCACACCCATCGACTCGACCTTGGCGGCCCATTCGGCCACTCGCACGGTGGTCTCCTTCGCAGCTTGGATGCCCTTGTCGGTGAATTGCACCAAACTAATGTATGTCGGCATGATGTTACTCCTTCAGGAAACCCGCGGTCGATTTCGGCCGACCGAGCTAGAGCTGAGCCTATGCCTGCCAACATCGAGCGTCAATCTTTGCTGCTGACGCGCATCGCAGCCACGGAAAGGCTATAAGCCTTATGAAGTCTATCTGGCGCAAACATCTCATCCTTTGTCTGTGCCTTGGGCTGCTGGCGATTCCGATCTACTTTCTGGATCTGGCGTTGCTAGCAGGAGGAGGCGGCGACAATTGGATCGCACTGGATTTCCGCGGCCTTATCTTTTGGACATACATCGCGTGGCTCGCCACCGACGTCGTTTTAAGTTCAATTGCCGTCCTGTCGTTTCCCAAGTCAGGACTCTTACGCATTCACGTTGGCTCAATGGTGCTTTCTGTGATCCTGCTCGCCACAGGCTTCGTCGCTTATGGAAAGCTGCTGCGCGCTCGAGCGATCTCTGATCAGAGAACGTTCATGGAGGGTCGCAGACCTCTAATTAACGTGATTGAATTAAAGGAGTGGTGCTATTTGCCCAATGAAATTTCTCCAACGGAGATTCGCGTGCGCGTGGTCGTCCACCAGCCAGGCAGGTTTGCGGGCAACGTGATCGGGACGCAAACAGACCCATCAGATTCCTTTACAAACGTTTTCGAGTCGACCAACGGACCCGAGAGCCAAAGGCAGGTTACCAGCGGAGAGGCGTTCACGTACGCATTCCCCTTAAAGATTCTGGGGGCGGGGCACGCGAATGACGTGCGCATTACCTTGTATCTGTTTAAAGCTCGGAGTGGACCTGCCGCCGGTGATATTGCAAAAGTATTTATGAACTCCCCGCAGCAACCCGACGACGGCGACTATTTCTACGGCGTACTTCCTCCCCCTTCCCGACCTGGCAAATGAACGTGCCACGGCTTGCTGCTCTGTGCTGGTCACTTCGTCGCTAAACAGTCAATCGCGTTTGTGAATTTGAATCCGGCGATTCAACGTTGACACGACAAGGCGGCGGACATATCGCTTGCGTTAGAAATAGAGCTGCAATCAAAACTCAAGCTGAGGAGAAGTATTATGTTCGCCGTCATTCGCCACTACCATTTTGATCCGAAGAATAGTGCCGAAGTCGACCGCCGGGTACGCGAAGAGTTCGTGCCCATCGTTAAAAGGGCGAAGGGGTTTGTGCGCTACTATTGGCTTGATACCGGCAAGGGCGAGGCCGCGTCCGTCAGTGTCTTTAAGGACAAGGCCGGTGCTGATGAGTCAGTGCACCTGGCTGCCGACTATGTAAAAGAGCATCTGTCTAAATTTATCACTCAGAAACCCGAGATTATCGAAGGACCGATCAAAGCTCACGATTGAGCGCCCAGACCATCTCAGCAACGCTGGTTGGAGTTAGGGCTGTGTCTCAGCGATGGATTCCAACGCGCGAACGATCTGGATTGCTGACGCGCATCGCGGCGATGGAAAGCGTTTCGTCCTTCGCGCAGATGAATTGCTGACCGCGTTTCTCGAACTGAAATCGGCGATTTCGGAGTTGCAGAAAGTCTTGACTAGCTGACGAGATTTTTCAAAACTCAGCGTTGCTAAACGGATCATCGACAGCGTGAATCTCAGCGGCAAAACGGCGGAGGAATCTAACTTATGAAAGCAGCGGGACGAAAGAAAAGACCCGTAACGTCCCGCGTCCACGAAAAGGAGGTCGGCGTCAAGGTCCAGTCATTTGGCCCGAGACCAGATCAGATCCAAGCGCTTGCACACACCGTGACGAGCCACCGTGCGGTTCGAGCATATCTTGCCAAGACTCGTTTCCGGCTGTTGCGCATCGAGGTGGTCGAACCGTTCGAGGACACGAAGCCCGCCAGACCCAAGCCGCAGAACCGCTTCCGCGCGGTGTTCTATGACTACACAAACAACCGCACGGTCTTTGCGACTGGCAACATTGCGAAAGCAACAACGGTGGAGGTCAGTGAATCAGCAATCCAGCCGCTTCCGAACCAGGAAGAGTTCGACGAAGCTGTAAGCATGCTCAGAGAACACTCGGAGCTTGGCCCGGCGCTACGAGCCGACCGGCTCACTCCTTATCCCCCGATGCCGCCGCTCGTGGGCGAGTCACTGCCAGACGGGCGTGTCGAGCGCACGATTGCGGTTGGCGTGGTGCCGCGCCAGGGCACCCAAGGGCACGAAATCGCGGCCGTGAATATGATCCAACGAAAAGTGATCCGCTTCGAGCCCAGCGAGCGCGGGCGCGCGCCTCTCAGTTCGGCGGCACACAACCCGATCTGCGGTCAGCCGGTCGCAAACCAAGCGACCGCCCAGGGAGTGGCGGGCAGCGTCTGGGTCACAGTCACGCAGGGCGGCTCCACGGTATGGAAATTCCTCGTTGTGCGCCCTGCCGCGTCATCCGGCACCAATGGCTCAGGTATCGAGCTGCGTTACGTCGACTACCGCGGCAAGCGCGTCCTCTACCGAGCGCACGTGCCGATCCTGAATGTCAAGTACGACGGCGATGCCTGCGGACCCTACCGCGATTGGCAGAACGAGGAAGGAATGATTCAGGCCAACGGTAGCGACGTCGCCCCCGGCTTCCGCTTGTGTAACGCGCCCGCAACGACCATCCTCGACACCGGCTCCGATGTCGGCAACTACCTCGGCGTTGCGATCTACGTGCGGGGGCAGGAGGTCGTGCTCGTCAGCGAGATGCAAGCGGGATGGTATCGGTACATCAGCCAGTGGGGACTGCACACTGATGGTACTATTCGTCCTCGGTTCGGCTTCTCCGGGGTGACGAGCTCGTGCATTTGCAATGTCCATCATCACCACGCGTATTGGCGGCTCGATTTCGACATCCGGACGGCAGGAAACAACCTCGTGCAAGAGTTCAACGATCCGCCGATCATCCCGAACACAAATTGGCACAGTAAGAATTTCGAGATCCAGCGTCCGCGCGATGTCGGACACAAGCGAAAGTGGCGCGTGTCGAACAAGTCAACGGGCGAGGCTTACGACATCATTCCAGGGCCTCATGACGGGGTCGCGACGGCCTCGCCTGACTGGCCATTCCCAAAGGGTGACGTGTGGATTCTGCGCTACCGCGGCACGGAGATTGACGACGGTGTTCATGCTGTGGGGCCACCGTATGAGGCTAACATCGGCCAGTGGGTCAATGGAGAGCCGATCAATGGTGCCGACGTGGTGGTCTGGTACGGCGCGCATTTCACTCACGACGTCAGCCATGAGGCGCCGGGTGAGTTTGGCCACATTGTTGGTCCCGATCTAAAGCTCGTGAAATGGTGAGTATGGGTGATGCGAGCAAAAACCTACCACTCTTTGAACTCGCCCGCGTGCTCGTGCGTCTCGATCACATTGCCCACATCATCGCAAACGCGGATACAGTGTTGTGTGAACGGCTGTAAAATTTGGTGTGCCGATTGTCTTTGGGTCGGCGCACCACAAGCGACCGGATGGCAGCGGATCACTGATTAGATCCGTAGCGTCCTAATTTGAATTACGATTTCGCGCAGCGAATGATGGCGCGATTGTTTAGCTTATTACCGGCTGCCTCTGGTGCCCGTGGCGCCACCGCCGCCAGTGCCGCCTGTGGTGGGTTTGGATTCGCTCTTAACGCCGTCGCCCCCTGTGACTTTGCGCCAGCGTCGCACGAAGTCCCATCGCCACCACGTTTTCTTGTTCTGAACTCGCGGCCGCTGGGTATTGTAGTTTGGCACAGGAACATCAAAAACAGGCTGATCGGCTGCCAGGCTTGGATCGGATTGGATCTTGTTTGGATAATTCATCTCCGGGGGTCCTGTTGCCTCGTTGCGATCCCCTTTCAATATTCTCCGGGATTTGCGGAGCGAAGTTCTCAAAAATCTTCAATCTCGTCTTTAACCACGAATAGACATGAATGAACATTAACCTGATGCGGAAATCAGATCGACGTCGCGAAGATCTTTGCGCAGTCTGGCTTCGTAAGCGCGTTTTGAGCTAGTCATCGCGCCCGGCCAGCGGGTTGGCGGGGCTGATTGGTTAGGTCATTTCTCCAAGTCGGTCACGCGAAGAGAATCACCGCGGATATGATAAAAGCCAGGGTCCAATTGAGCACCGTGAAGCTTACGACCGTATATGGTTGAATCCGCCTCACCCGAAAGTATTCGGTCGGCATATATCCAAGTTCGGACAATTGCGTGTATGTGAGAAGTGACCGTCGATAGAATTTCCAAAACGAAACTAAGAGAAGGACCACATAGAGGAGAAGTGCACCGCAGGCACAGTAAGCAATTCTTGGATGAGTGTGAAGAAAGCTTCGGGCATCGTTTGAAGCGAGGCTCCACCCCAGCAGGAGCGTTAGCACGGTGACGTTTTTGAACTCGAAGTCGAAAACGCCGGCGTAATTGTCCTTTAAAAGACCGAAGAGCGTATCGAACTTTTCGGCGGTAGTCGCTATCTGATCTATCTTTTTATCTCGTTCCCGCGTCGTCATTGTCTTTACAGGAATCGCCGGTGACATTCTGCCCGGATCATTTGCCGTCCGGCAATCAAAAACGAGAGAACTCACTTGTTCTCAATCTCGCTGGCAGGCAGCGTTGCGAGCACGCAGCGAAATCCGTAAATCACATCGCGATCGTTGCGGTCGACTACGTTGCGATAGGAGGATTGCATTTCCAGACGATTGCTTGTCGCCCAGGAGCCGCCGCGCAGCACTCCCCAGTCACGACCGGTTGGGCTGCTTCCTCCTTTATAGGTGTCGAGGCACCACTCCCAAACGTTTCCGCCGAGATCGTACAAGCCTATCGAATTCGGCTTAAAACTACCGACCGGCATCGTCGCACCGCGACGCCGTCCCGTTGCTGCGACGTAATTTCCGGCGCCATTGGGTGGAGGCCATTGTTTCCCCCATGGAAATTCGTTCTTAATCTTGCCATCGCGCATCTCCGGTGTTGTGCCACTTTCATTAACCAGACCCACCGCCGTGCTCCACTCGAGATCGGTCGGCAGCCGGTAAACTTGTCGATCTTCAATCAGATTTTCGTTGTGTTCCTTTTCGGTTAGCCATTTGCAGAATGCCATCGCGTCGAACCAGCTTACTTTTACCGCCGGATCAGTTGCTGTCTGATGGAAATCGGCGGGCTCGAAATGTCGCCCCGTCGCGCGGCAAAACGCTTCATAATCTTGCACCCTCGTTTCCCACACCGAAATCTGAATGTCGCCGAGCGGAACGAACTTCATACCGAGGGAATTGGTAAACGGTTGCCCAGGCGCGGGACCAACGCTCTTTTCCAAACGCGCCGCCAGAAAAGTTTGCTGTCGCGGCTCAACTTTGCCGTTAACCGAACCGGGTTTGTAACCCGATAGTCGCAGATCGTAAGTCACGTCGCCGGGTTTCACTTCCTCGATGACCAGCGGCGTTTGACCGAGCTCTTTGCCGTTCGCAATCACTGTCGCGCCGCCAGGTGCGCTGGTGATCTTCACGCTTCCATTCGCAAAAACAAAATGCGCCGTGCTTTCCCGTTGCGCGTCAACATCGATCTTTTGCTGTTCGTCCGGCCAGCCATCAAGATGTGCGACCAATTCGTGCGCACGTGCGGGCAGATCCAGGCGAAGCGGCGTGCGGCCGCGCAATTTTCCGTTCACAAAAACCTCCGCGCCATTGGGTTCGCTCGTGATGTTTGTGATCGCACTGACAAAGGCGAACGATTTACTCGTCGTTTCACCGGGCTGAACTTCGATGTCGTCGCGCATTTCCCAATCACCACGCCGCGCAACGATCGAATATTTACCGGTTGGAAGATCACCTATTGCTTGCGGCGTGACGCCTTCGCGGGAAATCTGGCCGTCTTCGCTCTTTATCCAGAACTGCGCCCCGGGCGGTTCGGATTGGATTTGAAGCGACCCTTTACTCCGCACCAGTCGAAACGGCGGCAGATCAAGGGAGTGTTTGCGCCTGAAGTCGACACTCGTTTCCACCGGCTCGTATCCCGGGCTCATGATGCGCAGGTTGTATCTGCGCGGTTCCAAATCCGCGAACGTCGCCGGGCTTTTCTGAGCGTGATCTCCCAAAACGACGAGCGCCCCACCCGGTTCCGTCCGAATCGTTGTTTCCAGATGAAGATCAGCGCTTGGCTGCGATCGGCTTAGCCAAAATCCAGCGCCGGCTATCGCAAGCGCCAGGAGCGATATCGGCAATACGAAAATTTTCGCGCGCGATTTTCTCGGACGTTCGCCGCGATCAAGTGCCGCGAGGTCATGATGCATTTCTGCTGCCGATTCGTAACGTTTCTTCGGATCGTTCGCGCACGCTTTCACGAGCACGTCGTTGAGTTGCAACAGGCGTTCGCGGTCAGGTCGTGTGCTCAATTGCGAATCGATTTCCGGGAAATCGAGGCGGTCTTTTCCTGTGCAAGTTTCGTAAAGAAGTTTGCCCAGACTGTAAATGTCGGCGCGCGGTGTGCCCGGTCCTTCCGGCGGGATGTAACCTTCCGTTCCAACGAATGATTGCTGTCCGCTGGCGGCGACCAAGCCGATGTCGGCAAGCTTTGGCACCCCCTCGATAAAAATTATGTTCGACGGTTTGATATCCCGATGGGTCAACCCGCGCGTGTGCAATGCTTCAAGCGCTTGCGTAAGCGACAACCCGAGGCGAATCGAGTCGTCAGCGGACAGGCGTTTGTGCCGCGCGAGATCGCTTTTCAACGTGCGCGGTTCGTAACTAAGGATATCGATTCTGCGCCCGGCCAGATGATCGTCGGCCAACTCCATTGTGTAATAGAGATAGTCGGCAGTGCGGCCGACGTGCAGAATGTTGATGAATCCGGCATGTGCACGCGAGATCGGCTCAAATGCAGACATGCCTTCGAATTCCCGCAGAAAAGCGCGTTCGCTTTCAAACGTGCTGCGGTAAACGATTTTGACCGCGCGAAACGCGCCGGTAACCGTCCGCGCCAGCCAAATCTCGCCGTAAGCACCGCGGCCGATCACGCGTAGCAATTCGTGATCGGGAATGATCGGGATTTGAGCGGAAACCTGGTCGGGAATGGCCAATTTTACACAAGCGGCCGATGCGAAGCAATTCTGGGGAGCACGCGCGTCCCGCGTGTGGGTTTCGGCGTCGCGCCGAAACAAGCTTTACACAAAATCAGATTCGGAGGCCCCTGTGCGAATGAAGAGAAGTTCGCGATCGCGGGACGCGCTCGCCAGCACGCGAGACGCGCGCGCTCCCCACACCTCAATCCTCTTCCCTTGTTTCAAGGGGAGAGCCTAACTGACGAGCACTACGTTCGGGTCCTTCGTAGAGATCACGTCTGAGCGTGACGTTCCATCTTTCCCAAAGCTTTGATTTCGTTCTTGAGTAACGCGCCGACGCGATGTCGCGCCAGATATACTTGGCCGACATTCACTCCCAATCGCTCGGCAACTTTTTGTGCCGGCCATTCTTTGCGCACGTAACAATCGAAGATTTGAAATTGTTTCGGCTCGATTTTCTTTTTCACCCGCGCGATTGCTGCTTCGAATAAATTCTCTTTCCATTCCGTTTCCCACAGCGCATCGAGATCGACAACCTGCGAATCGGGGACGCGCTCGATTGTCGCCGTTGCGCGATCATCCGATGAACGAGCGCGCTTGGCGTCGCCCGGTTCGCGTTTGCGAAATTGATCGGCGATCCGCCAGCGGGTGATTTGCAAGAGCCAGCCTTTGAACGAGCCGATTGCCGGATCGTATTTCAACTTGTCGATGTTTTTGGCGACGGTGATCACCGTTTCCTGGACGACTTCCTGTGCTTCCGCATCAGTCAGACCCGATTTGCGTGCCGCGGAGTAAATCAACTTCCAGTAAGTATCGAAAAATTCCTGCCATCGCTTGCGATCGTCCCAATTGGCGAGTCGATCCACCAAACTGCGACGCGTGGCAAGCAGGCCGCCGTTGTTCATGCTGCTGTTGTAGCGCACATCTCATTACAGGAAAAGGATGGCAATTCTCATTAACACCGGTCTTGAGGCCGGTGTGTTGCATGCAGAAAAGCCCAACCGTTTCAACGGTTTTGAAATGATTTGTAAACCGTTAAAACGGTTCAGATCACGAAAGACGCCTGAAACACCGGGCTGAAGCCCGGTGTTAATGATCATCGACTGCTCTTCCGGGCGGCCACAATTACTATCGATTTCCTGAAAGATTTGCGCTGAACTGACGTATTCCCGCCTATGAATATACGCGCGCTAATCACTCGATCACTTCAACTGGCCGCCCAGCCGTTTATCCTTCTCCTGACGCTTCTGAAGAAGATCGCTCTTGCGGTCTTCGGCCGGGTGCAATGGAGTCCGCCGCGCTGGCTTTCACAAAGCCGCGCCGCCTTCTCTGGTTTCAATCGGACTCATCCCCTCATCACGGCTTCCGGAATCGTCGCCATCCTTCTGCTCTCCTGCGCGGCGGCCTGGACGTGGCATTGGTATCAACATCGACCAAAGCCGCGCTATGTCACCGTTAAGATCGACCCAATTCCAGTAACGAAACTGGAGAAAGACTTAACGTTTCCCACGGTTGATGTCCGATTCAGCGAATCGGCGGCGCGCTTGGAGGATTTGAAAAAAGTGCCGGTGCCGGGCGTCCGGCTCGATCCCCCATTGTCCGGCAAGTGGATGTGGGCCACTGACAAGCACCTGTTTTTTAAACCAAGTGAAGACTGGCCGGCCAATCAAAAATTCAAAATCATTTTCGACAAGAAATTTTTCCCGCCGCACGTTGTAGTGGAGAGCCGCGTTTACGAATTCACGACGCCGCCGTTTGAGATCGCCATCAAAAGCCTTGAGCTTTATCAGGACCCATCCGATCCGACGCAACGTCAGATCACGGCGACGCTCGAGCTTACGCACGCAGTCGACCCTGGTGAATTAGAACGACATCTCCAGCTGTTAATGATCGGCGGATCGACAATCTTTCCGCCGAACGATCCGGCGCCGCATTTTGCTCTCACTTACGGATTGCATAAGCGCATTGCCTATTTGCGCAGCTCGAATGTGACGTTGCCAGAGGATAAGGAGGACTTCTTGAAGCTGGAGTTGAGCAAGGGTGTCCGAACCGCGCAAGGCGGAGCGCAAACTCGCGAAGCGACCGAGCAAAAGCTGCGCATCCCGTCAACCGGGACCGCCTTTCAGATCGATTCCATCGCGGCGACCATCGCGCGCACCAAGAATGGCGAACCGGAACAGGTTCTGATTTTAACGACCACGGCCGATATCAGCAGCAGCGAACTAGGGAAAGCCATCCAGATCCGTCTGCTGCCAAAACGCGAAGCCGAAAAGACCAAAGAAACCAACTCGGAAAGTTCCAATTCAGAAACGGCTGGCCAAACTAATGCGAGCGACGAAAACACGCGGAGCGCCAACTCGGAAGAAGGCGAGTCGGATGAGACGACAGAATCAGATCAAGGCTCAAAGTGGCAAAGTCCGACCGATGTGCCGGACGATGTTCTCGAGCAAGCCAAGCGAATCGAATTCACGGTTGTGCCCTCGGAAAAGGCGCAAGATCGCCAACACGCTTTTAAAATACGGGTCGAATCGGAGGGCGAGCTTTACGTGCGCGTCCCGAAAGGAGTGCGCGCCTTTGGTAACTATCCACTAGCGGAAGACTACAATGCGATCGTGGCAGTGCCGCAGCTGCCGCGCGAAGTGCAGATCGAAGGTCAAGGCGGTTTGCTGGCGCTGAACGGTGATAGAAAATTGTCGATCCGCTCACGCGCTCTGGCCGGGATCGAGTTTGAAGTCGCGCGTGTTGCCACCACTCAAATTAACCACCTCGTCAGCCAGACCCAAGGGAAATTCGAAGACCCAGAATTTCGCGATTCTCATCTATTCAATCAGGAAAATATTTCGCGGATTGCGCTGGAGCAGCAGCCAATTGCGGTCGAAGACAAATGGAAAGCGAATTATTCGGCGTTCGATTTTTCCGAGCATCTTCGCAAACCGGCAGACGGCGGGAGCGAGCGCGGTCTTTTCTTTCTGACCGCGCGCGGCTGGGACCCTGCGAAAAAGAAACCAATCGAGTCGGTTAGCGACAGCAGATTTCTTCTCGTTACAGACATCGGAATTTTGACGAAGAAAAATACCGATGGCAGCAGCGACGTCTTTTTGGTGTCGATCAAGAATGGACAGCCGGTCAACGGCGCGACCGTTGACATTCTGGGTAAGAACGGCGTGCCGATTCAGACGGCCACAACAGGGGCGGATGGTCATTGCGCGTTTCCATCGGTCGAAAAATCGGAGCGCGAAAAAACACCGGTAGCGTTCGTCGCGCGCAATGGCGACGACATCGCTTTCATGCCGTTCGCGCGTGAAGACCGCGTGTTGAATTTCTCGCGCTTTGAGATTGAAGGAGCCCAGAACCTCCCGCCGGAAGGTCTCGACGCCTTCGTTTTCACCGAGCGCGGTGTGTACCGCCCGGGAGATGAAATTCACATCGGGCTTGTCGTGAAACAGCGCAGCTGGGGTGGCAATCTCAAAGGCTTGCCCGTTGAAACCGAAGTGCTCGACGCGCGCGACCTGCGGGTCCAGACAAAGAAGCTCACGCTGCCGGAAACGGGATTCACTGAACTGAGCTACCAGACGGCCAATGAATCGCCGACCGGTCTTTACACATTCAATGTTTATCTGATCAAAGATAACAAGCGCTCGAGTTTGCTTGGTTCCGCCACCGCGCAGGTAAAGGAGTTCCTGCCCGACCGCATGAAAATCGAGACGCGCCTTTCCAAAGGCGCGCCGCGCGGCTGGATTCATCCCAAGGAAATGCAGGCATTCGTCGCCCTGGCCAACCTTTATGGCACACCCGCCACCGATCGGCGGGTGACCGGCAAGGTTGAGCTCACGCCTTCTGCATTTTCATTTCCGGAATTTCGCGACTTCACCTTTTTCGATCCGCTCTTTGACGAAAACAAAAATCAGCAAGAGCAAACAGTCGATCTCGGCGAGCAGAAAACTGACGGTGAAGGCCACGCCGCTTTTGACTTGCAACTGGAACGCTTCGCAGACGCGACCTACGCGATGCGATTCATCGCCGAAGGCTTTGAAGGCGAAGGCGGGAGGAGTGTAATGGGCGACGTTGGCGCGCTTGTCTCTGCTCTGCCGTATGTGATCGGCTACAAAGCCGACGGCGACCTCCGTTACATCGACATGAACAAGCCGCGGGCGATCGACCTGGTCGCAGTCGATCCACAACTGAATCGCATCGCCGTCGAGAACGTCACCCTTAACCGCATCGTGCAGGAATATGTTTCAGTGCTGAAGAAACAGGAGAATGGCAATTACGTTTATGAGTCGGTGCTGAAAGAGCGAGCCGCGAAATCGGAAAAGATCTCGGTCGCGGCCAGTGGGTATCATTACGCGCTTCCAACCGATGAACCCGGCAATTATGTGCTTGAGCTGCGCGACGATCAGAATCGCATTTTAAGTAAGTTGCGTTTCTCAGTAGTAGGTCACGCCGCAGCTGCGGGTGCCCTGGAGAAAAACGCCGAGCTGGAGATCAAACTTAACGCCAAAGAGTACAACGCCGGGGACGAAATCGCGGTGAGCGTGACGGCGCCCTACAGTGGTTACGGGCTCATCACGATCGAGCGCGAAAAAGTTTACGGTTACAACTGGTTTCAAACGAACACGCCAAGCAGCATTCAGCACATTCGTTTGCCTCAAGGTTTTGAAGGCAGCGGTTATGTGAATGTCGCGTTCGTCCGGGCGCTCGATTCCAAGGAAATTTTTGTGAGCCCGCTCAGTTATGGCGTCGTGCCCTTCACCGCCAATATCGAAAACCGCAGGCTAAAGATCGATCTACAAGCCGCGGCGAAAGCCAAGCCGGGCGAACCGTTGCACATCGGCTACAAAACCGATCGTCCGAGCAAGATCGTCATTTTCGCGGTCGATCAGGGAATTTTGCAGGTCACTGATTACAAGACGCCGAATCCGTTGGCGTATCTCTTTCGCAAATGCGCTCTCGGTGTGGAGACGGCGCAGATTGTCGATCTCATCATTCCAGAATTTTCTTTGCTGCGTTCTCTCTCCGCCTTTGGCGGCGACGGCGAAGGAGCGCAACGGCTGAATCCGTTCAAGCGCGTCACGGAAAAACCAGTCGTGTTTTGGTCTGGCATCATCGACGCCGACATGACTGCGCGCGAAGTGGTTTATGATGTGCCCGACTTTTTCGATGGCACGTTAAAAGTAATGGCGGTCGGTGTTTCCAACGAAGCCGCCGGATCGGCCGACCGCGACGCGCTTATTCGCGGACCTTTTGTCATTACGCCAAGCGTGCCGGTGCTGGCTGCTCCTGGTGACGAATTTGAGGCCGGCGTGACGGTCGCGAATAATGTAGAAGGTTCCGGCGCAGACGCGGAAATCGAGCTGCGCGCCGAGACCTCCCCGCATTTGTCGATCCTGGGAACGGCGACACAAAAATTGCGAATCGCCGAAGGGCGCGAGCAAAGCGTGAAGTTACGCTTACGTGTCAACGACGTGCTCGGTTCTGGCGAAATCAAATTTGTGGCCAGCCGAAATGGAATCGAAACCCGCCGGCGCGCTACGCTTAGCCTCCGCCCGCCCGTTCCCTATACGACCGATGTTCGTAGCGGGAACTTCAAAAAAGGAAGCGCTGATATTCAGATTACACGTCAGATCTATTCCGAGTTTGCCAAGCGCGAGGCCGCGGTCGCGGCAGTCCCGCTTGGTCTCGCGCACGGTCTTTATGTTTTTCTCAAGGACTTTCCCCACGGCTGCAGCGAGCAAATCACGAGCGGCGCGTTCTGCCGGCTCATGCTCGCAGATGAAGCCGATTTCGGGCTCAATCGCGCAGAGGTGAATGCTCAGCTCGAAAAAGTCTTTGGAATTTTGCGACGCCGGCAAAACGATCAGGGTGCGTTCGGTTATTGGGCGCCGGAAACCGATGAGAAGATCAGTTTCAATTCCGTTTACGCGATGGATTTTCTGAGCACGGCCAAAGCAGCCGGTTTTGCGCCGCCGGCGGATATGTTTGCGAGTGGCTTGCGCTATTTGCAAAAGATGGTTGGACGCGAACCTTCGACCCTGGCAGACGCGCGCGCCGTCGCCTATGCGATTTACGTGCTTACGCGCGAAGGCGTTGTCACCACCAATTACATTCTTAATCTGCGCGACTACCTTGAGCAGCATCAGACTGATCTCTGGAAGAACGATATCACCGGTGTTTATCTCGCCGGCGCGCTGAAACTTCTGCACAAAGACAAAGATGCAGAAGATTTGATCGCCGCCTATAAGATCGACAAGGGAACCAGCCGGGATTATGACGACTTCTGCCAACCACTCGGATCAAACGCGCAATACATCGCCGTACTCTCGCGCGCGTTTCCCGAGCGACTGAAGAAAATCTCAGGCCAGGAATTCGAGCAAATTCTCCAGCCGATCGGGCGCGGCGAGTTCAACACGCTCTCGGCGGCCTACGCGGTTTCGGCGCTGAAATCGTACTCGCACATGATCGCGAAAAAGCTGCCCGACCTCAGCATTGCTGAAATCCATCGCGACAAGCGCGAAGTTGCCCTAACGAGCGGCGCGAAGTTGCTGCAACGGACGGCTTTTTCCAAAGATGCGATTGCGCTCCGCTTTAAGATCGCGGGAGTGCTCAGCGGTCCTGGAGCATTTTTCCAGGTAGTCGAAGCTGGATTTGATCGACATGTGCCGGCGCAACCGGTCACAGCTGGATTGGAAGTTTATCGCGAGTTACTCGACAAAAATGATAAGCCGGTAACGCAGACGAAGCTCGGCGAACCGATTCATGTTCGTCTGCACGCGCGAACTGTGCGCGATGAACCGGTCACCAATGTTGCCATCATCGATCTGCTGCCGGGCGGGTTCGAAGTTGTCGGCTCATCGCTACAACCAGGCGTTTCAACAATTCCCAGCGTCGATTATGTCGATGTGCGCGAAGATCGCGCCGTGTTTTACGCAACCGTGTCGGGCCGCGCGCTCGAGATCAATTATCAGATTAAATCGTCCAATCGCGGCGAGTTTACCGTGCCGCCGATTTTCGCGGAGTCGATGTACGAGCGAAATGTAAAGGGCCGCGGTGTTGGCGGAAAGATCAGCGTCACAGAATAGCTCCTGAATTGGTTGAAATGAAAACGCGTGTCATCCCGAACGAAGAGAGGGACCTCTCAAAGAGCAATAGATTACGCAAGTTACGTCGTGTGATCCGCGCTTCGTGGGTAAGATCCCTCGCCCTGCTCGGGATAATCGCGTGGTTTGTTTGGCTGTTACTCCCCAAGCCGCCGTTGCTGGATGGGATCTCCTTTTCCCAATGCGTCCGCGATCGCAATGGAAAATTGCTTCGTGTCACCCTCACAACGGATCAGAAATTTCGAGTCTGGACTCCGTTGCCAAATATTTCGCCCTCGCTAATCGAGGCGACCCTTCGATTTGAAGACAAATATTACCGGCGTCACCCGGGTGTTAACCCGGTCGCGTTATTGCGCTCGGCACTTAACCTGCACGCCGGTGGCGCACATAGCGGCGCATCGACAATTACGATGCAACTGGCTCGGTTGCGTTATCATCTGTGCACACGCACGCTTGGCGGAAAGTTCGTTCAAATTGTTCGCGCACTCGAACTGGAGCGGCATTACTCGAAAGCTGAAATTCTTGAAGCCTATCTTAATCTCGCGCCCTACGGACGAAACATCGAAGGTATCGGCGCGGCCAGTCAGATTTATTTCGACAAACCGGCATCGAGATTAAGCCGACCAGAAGCAGTCGCGCTCAGCGTGATTCCGCAAAGCCCGAGCCGCCGTGCGTTGTTTGTCGATCGGAATAACCAGTCGCTTGATTCGGCCCAAAGCCATTGGTACGACCGCGCCAAAATCAATCGGGAATTCTCCGCGCGCGAATTCAGCGCACGCGCGCAACGGGAACGCAAATTTCTCGCGCCGCATTTTGTTCAGCAGATCGTTGCGAACGAGAAAGGCCGCGACGAAATCGTCACCACGCTGGACTTAGCGAAGCAGCAATTAATCGAGCGCCGTATCGCCGATTATATTCAAACAAATCGCAATCGCGGAATTCAGAATGCCGCCGTCCTGCTGGTTGATACGCGGACGATGGATGTGCTCGCACAAATCGGCTCAGCCGATTTTTTCAGCGCCGAAATACAGGGACAAGTTGATGGAACGCGTGCGCCGCGCTCGCCCGGTTCCACTTTAAAACCATTCGTCTATGCGCTCGCCCTGCAGCAGGGACTGATTCATCCATTGTCGATCCTGTCGGACGCACCGCATAGTTTCGGCGATTACAATCCGGAAAATTTCGATCGCGAATTTGTCGGTCCGATCCGTGCGTGCGACGCGCTGGCGCGCAGCCGCAATCTTCCAGCAGTTGAACTTGCATCGCAGTTGCATCATCCCACGCTTTACGAATTCCTCCGCGGCGCCGGTGTTAAATTGCCACGCTCAGAATCGGTTTATGGCTTGTCG